>Ga0247668_1000090_pt1 | contig 30254 bp, 20 predicted proteins | sample CNK09_metaG_FD_182737 | JGI IMG/M metagenome (GOLD analysis project Ga0247668, IMG submission 182737) | Soil microbial communities from Purdue University Martell Research Forest, Indiana, United States - CNK09 | ecosystem: Environmental > Terrestrial > Soil > Temperate forest > Bulk soil...
GAGGAGGAAGCCGCCGATGTCCGCGCCGTAGTCCTTCCTGGTGAATCCCGCGGAGGTTCCACCCACCACCGTTTTCGAATTCGTCTGGAGCGAGTCGCTGGTGTCGTAGCCGAAGACGTCGCCATGGAAGTCGTTGCTGCCGGACTTGGTGATGACGTTGATGATGCCGCCGGTGGAGCGGCCGTATTCGGCCTCGTATCCGCCGGTCTTCATCTCGAAGGCATCGATGAACTCGAAGTTCAGTTGCTTGCCCTGAACGCCGTACTCCATGTTGGTGGTGTTGACGCCGTCGATGTAGAACGCGTTCTCGGCGCCCGAGGAGCCGTAGACCGAGATCGTCGGCGTCTGCTTGTCGTCCGACTGAATGGCGTCCGTGGAGACTCCCGGGGTCACCTGGGCGACGGAGGCGTAATCGCGTTGCGTCGGCAGCGTTTCGATCTGGGTGGCGTTGAAGTTCGTGCCGAGCGTGTTCGACGTCGTGTCGATCGGCGGCGCGAAACTTCCGACGGTGATGCTCTCGGTCATCGACGGCGACAGCACGGTATCGACCGTGGTCTCTTTTCCGAGCGAGACCGGAACGGAGGCGTTCTTCTTCGGAGCGAAACCGCTCAGCGTGAAGGCGACGGTGTAGCTGCCGGGCGGAAGCAACGGCAGGCGATAGAGTCCTGTGATATCGCTGACGCCGATGCGCATCCCCTGAAGCGCGGGACTGGTTGCTTCGACGGTCACGCCCGGGAGTAGTGCGCCGCTGGAGTCGGTGACGCGGCCAGCGATCGAGCCGGTCGTTTGTGCAGCGAGCGGGAGCGTAACGAATAGAAAGAGGGGAAGGAGCCGCCGGAGAGGGGACATTGATGCCTCCTTGATTGAATGAATGATAGTTTACGCGAAGCGGGCCAGGACGTCGCGCACCCGCGCAAGGCCGGCTTCGATCTGGCTCGGCGAGACCGCGCCGGCGCTGAGCCGGAACCACCCGGTCTCCTGCGGCAGGCCGAAGGCCTGGAAGGGGACGACGGCGAATCCGGCGTCATCGAGGAGAAGGCGCCGGATCTGTTCGTTCCTGGCAATGGTTCCTCGGCCGATGAGGTCGAACTGTACCGAGAGGTAGATCGCTCCCTGTGGCGCGATGGCGCGGACCGGCAGGCCTTCGCGGCGCATGGCGTCGATGCCGTCGAAGAGAAGGTCGAGCCGGAGCTGCAGCTCACGGATCATCGTCTCGTGGAATTCGTCGATCTCCGCGCGCATACCGAGGAACTTCGCTACCGCGATCTGCTCCGGCCGCGGCGCCCACGCGCCGACGTGGCCGAGGATGTCGCGCATCTTTGCGGTGATGGTGGGCGGCGCGACCACCCAGCCGACGCGCAAACCTGTGGCGGCGAACCCCTTCGAGATACCGTCGACGAAGATCGTGTACGGAGTGACCTCGGGGACGAGTTGCGGTGGCGTGTAATGACGGAAGCCGCCGAAGGTCAGCATCCAGTAGACCTGATCCCACAGCAGCAGCAAGGCGCGTTCGCCGGCCGCGGTACGTCGCTCGTTCTCGGCGACGACGAGCCGGGCGATGCGCTCCACCTCGTCGCGTGCCATCACGGTGCCGGTTGGATTGAGCGGCGTGCAGACGCAGATGAGTCGGGCATCGCGGATGTGCGGCCGCAGCAGATCGGCGGTCGGGAGGAAGTTCGTCTCCGGCCCGACGGCGATCTCGACGGGAACGCCACGCATCAGGTAGGTGTAGTGGGTATTGTTCCAGGAAGGGATCGTATAGACCACCTTGTCGCCCGGGTCGACCACTGCCGCGTATGCCGCGAAGATGATCGGCCGGGCGCCGCCGGCGATGAGCGTCGACTCGATCGGATACTTCAGACCGAGGACGTCGTCGTAATAGCGAATGACCGCCTGGCGCAGCTCTTTGGTTCCGTCCGAGGGGGGATAGTTAGTCTCGCCGGCGGCGAAGGCCTCGGTGATGAGGTCTTCGAGTACTTTCGGGATGCGAAACTCTTTCGGTGAGAAGTCGCCGACGGTGAGGTTGCAGACATCGCGGCCTGCTTCGGAGAGCGTGCGGATCTCGCCGGAGATTTTCAGGATCTCGGAACCGGTCAGGCCGAGGGCGAGCTGCGAGAGGCTGCGGTCGTCGCAGACGGGCAGGGTGGTGGTGGTCATCGGGATGGGATTGTAGAACACGCGCTCGGATGGTGAACCTCGAATCGCGTGCTGTCATCCTGAAGCTGCCGGAGCGCCGAGCGAGCGTCAGCGAGCGAGATGCGCGCAGGCCTGCCCTGAGCGCAGCCGAAGGGACGCTGAAGGATCTCCAGTGGCAGCGCCTGTGGCAGGCGCAGCGCATTTCGAGATCCTTCGCCGTCCTCCGCGCATTTCGCTCGCTACGCTCGTTCAGCGCTCCGGCAGGCTTCTAATGAACCTCCTCGTAAGTCATTGATTCTTCAGCAACCCCTATCGCGGGTTCATCTCCACTTCACCGGCGCCAAAACGCGCCGTTAACCGGCTCAGGATGACAGGGAGCGGCGGTACGCCCGCCGGATCTTCCACAGGTCATGCAGCGCGCGGAGAAAATCGTGCGACTTCACTTTCGATCCGGTGACGTCGTGCCAGCGCATCACCGGCAACTCGTAGATCGCGCCGGCGGCGGCGTCGCGGCCGAGGCGCTGGACGTAGCGGGCAATGATCTCGACGTCGAAGATCCAGCGCGAGAGGAACGGACGGGCGAAGACCTCGCGCAGCGTATCGTTCATGCGGAAGAGTTTTGCGCCGCACTGCGTGTCATAGACGGCCAGACCGAGGCTCGATGAGATGAGCGTGGCACCGACGCGGCCGACGTAGTGGCGGGATGGACGGCGGCTGATCTCCCTGCCGAGCAGACGGACGCGGGCCCCCATCACGATCTGAATCGCCGGACGCTTCGCAAGGACTTCCAGAAACCCGGGAAGCTCGGCAAAGGGCGTAGCCAGGTCGGCGTCCCAGAAGCCGATGTAGTCGGCCGGCTGCTCCATGGCGGCCACGAAGCCTCGGCGTACCGCCTCCGCCTTGCCGCTGTTGCGCTCGAGGTTCAGCACGGCGAATCGTTTCGGATCGGAGTCGCGGAGCGATTCGAGAACGCCGAGGGTGCCGTCGCGGCTGCCGTCGTTGACGAAGAGGAAATCGACGTCGTAGCCGTCGACGGAAACGCCGCGGAAAGCCTCGACATCGAGACGCCGCTCTTCGTTGTAGCAGGGGACGACCAGGGTCAGGCGCGGCACGGGGGCGCATTGTAGCGGGGAGGAGGGCGGGTGAACGGAGCTACCAGAGGCAATGTTGAATGTTCAATGTCGAATGTTCAATGTTGAATGGCTCCGCACGGCCGCCTTCGGGTCTCTCATTCAACATTCAACATTCAGCACTGAACATTCAACATTCTGCGTTTCATGGAACTTATCGCTAGGATGAAGGAATGTCCGAAATCGACCTCCGCACCATCCCGACCACTGTTCATGGCCGTTACCTCGTCCGGCAAGGTCCGCCAGAACGCCTTCTCGTTGGCTTTCATGGCTACGGCGAGACCGCCGATGTGCACATGGCCCAGCTCCAGCAGATCCCCGGGATCGAGCGATGGACCGCAGTCGCCGTGCAGGCCCTCCATCCGTTCTATCTGAACCGCACCGGGTCCATCGTGGCGTCGTGGATGACCAGTCTCGACCGGGAACTGGCCATCGAGGACAACCGTGCCTACGTCCGGGCCATCGTTGACCGGTTTCCGCCGCCGCGGCAGCTTGTCTTCGTCGGCTTTTCGCAGGGGGTGGCCATGGCCTATCGCGCGGCGGCCGGGTCGCCGGCAACCGGTGTGGTGGCGCTCGGCGGCGACGTTCCTCCGGAGCTGTTTGAACGGACGCCCTCATTGCCTCCGGTACTCATCGGGCGAGGGAAGAGCGAGGATTGGTATACCTCCGAAAAGTTCGAGAAAGACTTTAAGTTCCTATCGTCCGTGACCGCGGTCAGCATCTGCGTGTATGACGGCGGCCACGAATGGACCGATGAGTTTCGCGGCGCGGCGGGGGAGTTCCTGGCCCGGCTTGCTGACTCGTCAACAAGTTGACCAGTCAGCGCATTGACCACCTCCCCGAGGGATGACAAACCTCTCGTAAGTTGTTCTGGCTGCTCCTGATGTCCGACCGTTTCGAACGTCTCAAAGCGCGGCTCAAAGAGCTGCCCGACCGACCAGGCGTCTACATGCACAAGAACGCCGAGGGGGAAGTCATCTACGTCGGAAAGGCGCGGAACCTCAAGAGCCGGGTAGGCTCCTACCTGGTCGGGCGCGGAGCCCGCGACAGCAAGACGATGTCGCTGATCAACGAGATCGAGACGATCGATTTCGTGACCACGAACAACGAGCTCGAGGCCATTCTTCTCGAGAACAACCTCATCAAGTCGAACCAGCCGCGCTACAACATTCTGCTGCGGGACGACAAGAGCTATCCCTACATCAAGGTGACGATGTCGGAGGACTACCCGCGGGTGGTCTTCACCCGCCGGCTCGACCGGAAGAAGGGCGATCTCTTCTACGGCCCCTTCTTCGCCGGCACCGCGCGCCGGCTTTTGAAGCTCGTCGCCGATCAGTTCAAGCTGCGCAGTTGCGACCTCGACATCGTCGCCGGCAGGAACGCTCTTCCGCGGCCCTGCCTCTACTACGACATGCACCAGTGTCTCGGCCCCTGCGTGGTGGGGCTGACGACCCCGGAGCTGTACCGCGACATGGTCGATGACGTGGTGCTCTTTCTCGGCGGGAAGACGAACGAGCTGCAAAGCCGGCTGACGCAGCGGATGTACGGCGCCGCCGAGGCCGAGAACTTCGAGATGGCGACCTATTACCGCGACCTCGTTCGTACCGTCGAGCGGGTGCAGGCGGAGCAGCAGGTTGCGTCGGCGGAAGACGAGGATGCCGACGTCTGGGGGCTGCACGAGGATGGGAGCGACGTCGCCGTGCAGCTCTTCGTCATCCGCGACGGCAACGTGGTCGACCGCAGGGAGCTGTTCTGGGAGAAGGTCGATATCTACCAGCCGAGTTACTTCCTCGGCGAGGTTCTGCAGCGGTACTACCAGGACAATCTCTTCATCCCGCGCGAGGTGCTCATTCCGTTCGAGGTCGAGGAGTGCGACCTTCTGACCGCCTGGCTGACCGAACAGGCCGGGCGCAAGGTGGCGCTGCGCGTGCCGCAGCGTGGCAGGGGAGTCGACCGCATCGAGCTGGTGAACCGCAATGCGCGTCTGTCACACGAGTCGCGCTTCCGCAAGTCGACGCAAGACCGGTTGCAGATCGCTGCACAGAAACTTGGGCAGATTCTGGGGTTTGACAGAGAGATGAGCCGCATCGAGTCGTTCGACATCTCGAACATTCAGGGGAGCGATTCCGTGGCCGGGATGGTCGTCCTCGACCGTGGCAAGTTCGATAAGAAGCAGTACCGCGTCTTCAACATCAAGACGGTCGAAGGGGCGGATGACTTTCGCTCCATGGCCGAGGCGGTCGACCGGCGGTACCGGCGGCTGCTGGATGAGGGGAAGACGCTGCCGGACATGATCCTGATCGACGGCGGCCGGGGGCAGCTCAATGCCGCGTTGGCGGCGCTCAACAAGCTCGGAATCGAGGAGATCCCGATCGCCGGCCTGGCCAAGCGTGAAGAGGAGATCTACGTACCCGACCGCGAGGAACCGATCCGCCTCGAACGCCGTGACCCGGCGCTGCAACTGTTGCAAATGGTCCGCGACGAGACGCATCGTTTCTCGGTCTCCTCGCATCGCCGCCGCCGCTCGAAGCGCACCCTTCACAGCGCGCTGGACGACATGCCCGGCATCGGAGAGAAGCGCCGGCGCTTGCTCTTCGAGCGTTTCGGCAGCGTCTCCGGCGTGAAACAGGCCTCCGCGCAGGATCTGATGAACGTTCTGGGGCGGAAAGTGGGGCAGACGTTGTATGACGAGCTGCATGATTCGTAGCTGTTAGCTGTCAGCTCTTAGCTGTTAGGGGATTAAGCAACGCACACCAACGTACAGTTGGAAAATGTGCGTGCGATAATGCGCGGCGGTCCTAAGAGCTACGAGCTAACAGCCAAGAGCTAAAAAGCTAACAGCCGGGCGGGGGAAACAATGAGCTTCGAAGGCGAAATCGGCGAGATCGATCTGATAGAGAGGCTCGTCGAGCTCGGGGGCGAGCACTTTACCGGCGCGATCCGTTTCGAGAGCGACGGCATCATCAAAATCGTCTACTTCAAAGAGGGCGATGTCCTCTCTGCATCGACGAACGACCGCACCGACGCCATCGATGAGATCCTCCAGCGCGCGAACAAGGTCACCCGCGAGCACGTAAAGCAGGCGCTGGCGAAGCGCAAGGAGAGCGAGACCCTCGGCGACGCCCTTCTCGGACTCGGCTTCATCACCCGCAAGGAGCTTACGTGGGCCCGCCGCGTTCAGGTCATCGGCATCCTCCGCTCGATCATCGGCTGGAAGACCGGCTCCTACACCATCGTCGCCGACTATCTGCCGAAGCGGGAGGAGGGGACGCTCTTTTCGCTGTCTCAGATCATCGTCGAGCTGGTGGTCACCGACAACGACCGCTCGAAGTCAGAACAGGCGATGGAGAGCGGGAACGCGGTGTTCGAGAAGGCGCCGAACTTCGACGACGCCTTCCGGCGACTCGGTCTGAACGAAGATGCGGAGCAGATCGCCGCGCAGATCGACGGCGTCAGTACGGCCGCCGAGGTCGCTGGCAGGTCGGGCAAGGAAGTGTTCAATGTCTACAAACTGCTGGAGGCGCTGCGGCTTCTTCACCTCCTGAATCGCGTCGGCAAACCTGCAGCAGAACATGAGGTTTATGCCCCATCGGCGTCGACCTCCGAATGGGACGTCGAGAATCCCGACTTCACGCTGGACGACGTTGCGCCAGCGGCACCGGCAGTTACCCAGTGGGCGGAAAGCGCGACCATGGAAGTCCCGGCGGTGAGCGCGCCCGCCTGGACGCCACCGGGGCCCGCCCCGAAGCCGCCGTCGAGCTCCGTCTGGGACGAGCCCGACGAGTCGACAGAGATCGCCCCCCCGCCGCTCGCACCGGCAGCCGAGCCGCAGTGGGGCTTCGACGACGCCCAGATCGAGGCGGCGCGCCGCGCGGCGGTACCGGTGCACGGAAGCGAGGCAGTTCCGACGTCGATCGACCCGCCAGCGCCGAAGCCGGCCAAACCTCGCAGCCGTATCGGCCTTCTTCTAACCACGCTCGTGATCCTGATTCTTGCAGGTGCGGCGTACCCTGCCTGGCTCTGGTGGCAGAGCAGAAGCGCTCCGGAGCCGGTCGTCGTCGTTCGCCACAAGCCTCCCAAGCTCCATCCTGCGGATACCCCGAAGACATCCACGTCGACGACTTCGGTTGCGACCACGACGACGGTTACGTCCGAACCCCCGACGGCCACCACGACTGTACCGCCGGCCGTCGCGCAGACCACCGCCACTGCACCGCCCCTCGGGACCCACACCACCACCACCGCTGCTCCGCCGCTCGCGACCCACACCACCACCACCGCGCCGCCGCTCGTGGTCCACATCACCTCGACCGCCCGGCCACTCGTGGTGCACCCCACAACCACGGCCCCAAAGCCTCCTGTCCACGCCGCCAGCGCTCCGAACGTGCCTCCCATCGTGGCGCCCCCCGTCACGGCTACGCAGGCCACCCATCTCCAACGCACTTCCGCGGGTGCGACGATCACCAACACCCCATCGTCCAGCAACGCCTCATCGCCGTCTCCCGGCTCCGATGCCGTGCGCGCGAAATACGACGGGATGGCGCGTGATTTCGCGGCACAGAAGAGCGGCAACTACACCGTTCAGTTCGAGCTCGTCTGCGAGACGACGTCGATCACCCGGGCGCTGTCCGAGGTGGGCGACAAGGTCTGGTTTGTGCCGATCAGCTATCACGGCAGGCCGTGCTACCGCGTCTTCTGGGGGCGATTCAACAGCAGCGCGGAGGCGAATGCCGCCACCAAGCCCGCCGCGCTGGGGAAAGCTCCGGTGGTGGTCAAGATCCCACGCTGATGATTCCATCACTTCTCACGTCGGTCGGATTGGGCCTCGGCGCCGGCATCAATGCCTACGCCACGCTCCTGGTCTTCGGCCTCGTGGCGCGCTGGCAGCCGGCGCTGTTTCATGACGAGATGGCGCGATTCTTCGCCACGACGCCGGTCCTGATCGTTGTGGCCATCCTCTACCTCATCGAGTTCGCGGCGGACAAAGTGCCGGCCGTCGATCACGCCTGGGACGTCATCCACACCCTGATCCGTCCGGTGGCCGGCGCACTGGTGGCCTGGGCTGCCGTGTCGGACAAGATCCCGCACGGGGCGGTGATCCTGGCCTCGGTGCTCGCCGGAGGGGCCGCGCTTGGATCGCACGCCACCAAGGCCACGCTGCGTGGATTGAGCACGCTGACCACGGCCGGTATGGGAAATCCGGTGCTCTCCCTCCTCGAAGACGGCTTCGCGTTCGTCAACGCTGCCATCGCCATCTTCCTCCCATCGCTGGTGATCCTGACGATTTGTGTGATCGTGATGCTGTTCGTGGTCGTCCACCAGCGCATGCGCGGCGTCAGGAGATGAGCTGGGTCATCGACGGCAATAACCTCCTCGGGCGCGCCGGTGCCTCGCGCGATGCCGCCGATACCAAACGGCAGCTCCTCCGTGCCCTGGCAAACTTCGCACGTGCCCGGCGGACCAAGGTTGCCTGCTATTTCGACGGTCCGGAGCCGGAGCATTTCGGACGGCACCTCGGCAGCGTGAGTGTCATCTTCAGCGGCTCCCGTTCCGCCGACGATCTGATCGTGAAAAAGGTCGCAACCGGCAGCGGCTGGAAAGTCGTCACCGCCGATCGCGCGCTCGCCGCACGCATTCAGCGGAGGGAGGTCGATGTCGTCGATCCGGGCGGTTTCCTGGCGGAGTTGGAGAGCCTGCCGCAAGGGGAGGAACGCGTCGCCGGCGAGGAGTGGCTGGCGTGGTTTTCCGACCCGAAAAACCGGAACGTATTTTGATGTCGGCGCGCCGACATTGATTGTAAGCGACTGAAACAGCAACAATTTAACGTCTGTCATTTGAACGGAGCGCTGGCGTCTCGCCGGCTGGCCCAGCGGCGTCTCGCCGCTGCGGTCACGCGCTACTGTGTGGAGTCTTGGAGACCGGGGGCGAGACGCCCCCGGGCCAGCCGGCGAGACGCCAGCGCTCCGTTTCGCCGCTTCCGGCGGAATGACCACGCCTCATTCCTGTTACCCCTGCCGTGTGGAGTGGACTGGAGGATCGCGGCGCAGTGCGGCGTCGAGGAAAGTCCGAACTCTCACGGGCAGCAGGCTGGCTAACGGCCAGGCGCGGCGACGCGACGGAAAGTGCAACAGAGAATAGACCGCCGATCGCCTCAAGCCGCAAGGCAAGAGGAGGAGGTAAGGGTGAAACGGTGCGGTAAGAGCGCACCGCGCCCCACGCAAGTGTGGGCGGCACGGCAAACCCCCTGCGGAGCAAGACCAAATAGGGAAGTCATGGAGCCGCCCGTCTCCGTTATGAGCTTCCGGGTAGGTTGCTTGACCACCGCGGCAACGCGCGTGGCAGACGAATGATCTTCACCCCTCGCTTCGGCGCGGGGAACAGAATTCGGCTTACAGGTCCACTCCACACACTTCGCGGTTTCGTAGTCTCGCGGTTACGCGGTCTCGTAGTGTTCGTAAGATCGGACACCGCGAGACTCCGCAACTGCGAGACCGCGCGACCCAGTCCTTTTTGACACTTTCTGCCATTCGTGCAGACAACCAGCGGCGCTTCATCCCGCTACTCCTCTCACGGCTAGCTCAGCATCGTCCTTGCTATCTTGTACGCGATGCTCATTCGTCCCCTCGCGTTGCCACGCAACGGCCGCGTCGTCGTTCTCGCGATCTCGTCCCCCTCCGAGATGCCGCACATCGAAGCGGCCGTGCGCACGCTCGAAGAGCGCGGACTACGCGTCACCCTGGCCGGCAACATCGATCATCGGTATCGCGGCTATCTAGCCGGCGACGATGACGAGCGCCTCAAACAGTTGAACCATTACTTGAGGTCTGACGACATCGATGCCTTCTTCTTCGCCCGAGGGGGGTATGGGGCCATGCGCATCCTCGATCGCGTCGACTACGACGCCATCACCGCCAATCCTCGTCCGATCATCGGATTCAGCGACATCACCGCCCTCCACCAGGCGGTCGCTACCCGTTGCGGCGTCGCCTCCTTTCACGGGCCGATGGTGAACCTCGACTGGTTCAACGGACTCTCCCCCGACATCGAACAGTGGTTCTGGGCCATGCTCGCCGGCGAGGCACCGCTGACCCACCACTTCAACAGGGACCAGGTCGTCTTCGAAGGCGAGGCGGAAGGAGTCCTCTTCGGCGGTTGTCTATCGCTGATCACTGCACTGACCGGCACGCCGTACGACTTCTGGGTCGAGGACGGCGTCTGGTTTTTCGAGGACACCGACGAGCCTGTCTATCGCATCGATCGAATGTTGACCCACTTAAGGCTGTCCGGTAGACTGAAAAAAATCCGAGCTGTGGTCATCGGGACGTTGAAAGACTGCGGGAGCGAGGCGGAAATCGCGGCGCTGCTGCATGAATTCTTCGCCTTCAGCAACATTCCGGTCATACGCGATCTGCCGTTCGGCCATCAGGGAAACAATCTCCTGATGCCGGTCGGCGGCCTCGTCCGCGTCAGTACCCGGGATCGCACGCTCACTCTTGTTGAACCGGCGGTTCGGTCATGAAAACCGTTTTCAAGACGACCGGCGGAAAGGATCCGGTGAAGGACTCGTCGAGTATCTATGCCGCCGGCGACGTGATCTTCCGACAGGGAGAGCTCGGGACCGAGATGTTCATCATCCAGGAGGGTGAAGTGAACATCGTCAAGCACATCAACGGCGAGTCGCACGTGCTCTCCCACCTCGAGAAGGGCGACTTCTTCGGCGAGATGGCGGTGCTGGAGAGCGTCCCCCGCACCGCCGACGCCATCGCCGCCACCGAGGTCCGGGCCCTGGCCATCAACGGCGCCCGCTTCGACGAGATGCTGCACAAGAACCCCGAGGTCGCGGTGCGCATCATCCGGAAGTACTCGAAACGGCTGCGGGAAGCGAACACGTTGCTGGAGCGCCTCGTGGGACGCGAGGTCGACAGCGAGCATGGCTCCCTCGATGCCACGCGAAGCGCGCCGAGCGAGATTCACCACCGGCATCGCCTCGTCGACGTCACCACCGGAGCGGAGTTCTTCTTCAGCAAAGGCGACGAAACGACCATCGGCCGCGCCGATCCGGTCACCGGCATCCTCCCGGACGTCGATCTAACCTCGGTAGATGCAAACCGCTCCGTATCGCGCCGCCACGCCAAGATCATCCGCAGCGGCCACGACTACTGCGTCCTCGAAGAGGTCGGAACCGTCAACGGGACGTATGTCAACGACCAGCGCATCCCCACCGGAATGCCGGTGACGATCCATAACGGCGACTCCATCAAGATCGGCCTGATCGCCATGAAGGCGCTTTTCGACTGACGTCGCTCGATCTACAAAACGTAGAACTTCGCGGGTTATCGGTTGTCGGTTATCGGTTTGTCCATCTCACCAACGCGGCGACGCCACAATCAACCGATAACCGACAACGCGCGAAGCGCAGCGGTACGGCACAATACCTAGCGTGACCATCACCGTCGACGCACCCGTCCGCCTCCTCCCGGGCGCCGGGCCGAGCCGGGCCAAGCAGCTCGAGGAGGCAGGGCTGGCTACGGCCGGAGACCTCATCTATTACCTGCCGTACCGATACGAAGACCGGCGTCACCCGGTGCGTATCGCCGACGTCGGGCGGCACGTCGACACGCCAATCCTTCTGCGGGGCAAGGTGATGTCGGCGAACATGCATATCACCCGCTTGCGGCGGATGAAGGTGTTCGAGGTAGTCCTCGAGGACGGCACCGGCGCGGTGAAGCTGGTCTGGTTCAACCAGGGTTTTCTCGGCGATCAGATCAAGCGTGGCGACCGGCTGTCCGTTTTTGGGGCGCCGAAGATCTCCGCCTACGGACAGCTCCAGATCGAGAGCGCCGATTGGGAAACATTCGAGGGCGATGACGACGACGATGGCGCCATCGTGCCGATCTATTCGAAAGTCGGCAACATCCCACCGAAGGCGCTGCGGCGGATCATCGGCGGCGCGCTGGCGGCGCTTCCATCGATCGAGGACCCGCTCCCGCCCGCGCTTCGCAAGCGGCTCGGCGTGATCGATCTCGCCCCCGCGCTCGAGCAGATCCACCGGCCGCCCCAGCTCGATGCCGCTTTCCTCAGCCGCCGCTCGCGCGCGCACGTTCGCATCATCCTGCAGGAGTTTTTCACCTTGCAGTTGGCCCTCCGCGTCCGCCGCGCCAGCGAAGAGGTGAAGACGAAGAGCCGGAAGATCGCCGTCGACGACGAGCTGCGCGCCGAGGTCAGGCGCATCCTGCCGTTCCGTCTCACCGGGGCGCAGAAACGGGTGGTCAAGGAAATCGCCTCGGACCTGCAATCGGAAAAGCCGATGTACCGCCTGCTGGAAGGGGACGTCGGGAGTGGCAAGACCATCGTCGCCCTCATCGCCGCGATCATCATGATCCGGAACGGACACCAGGTGGCGCTGCTGGCGCCGACCGAGATCCTGGCCGAGCAGCATTACCAGCGCATCCGTCAACTAGTTGACGACTCCATCACCGTGGCCAAGGCCACCGGCTCGATGACCGCCGGCGAGCGGCGGACGTTTCTGGCGGCGTTGCGCGACGGCTATCTTCAGCTTGTGGTCGGCACGCACGCGCTGCTCGAAGACCGCGTGGTCTTCCACTCGCTCGGCCTGGCCATCGTCGACGAGCAGCACCGTTTCGGCGTCGAGCAGCGCCAGCGCCTCTTCGCCAAGGGCGATACGCCCGACATCCTGGTCATGACCGCCACGCCCATTCCCCGCTCGCTGGCGCTGGCGATGTACGGTGACCTCGAGCTCTCCGTGATCGACGAGCTTCCGCCGGGACGCCAGCAGATCAAGACCGCGGTCCGGTCGGCCGCGCAGATCGAGCGCGTCTACCACTTCATCGATTCCGAGATCGCCGCCGGCGCCCAGACCTACATCGTCTATCCCATCATCGAGGAATCGGTGAAGTCGAACCTCAAGCCGCTGACGGTCGGTTTCGAAGCGACGAAGCTGCGCTTTCCGAACCGGCGCGTGGCCATGATGCACGGCCGTATGCCCGCCGCGGAGAAAGAAGAGACGATGCAACGCTTCAAGCGTGGGGAGATCGACATCCTGGTCTCGACCACCGTCATTGAAGTCGGGATCGACGTGGCCAACGCCTCCTTCATGCTGATCATCGACGCCGACCGTTTCGGACTCTCCCAGCTCCACCAGCTCCGCGGCCGCGTCGGCCGGGGAACGCGCCAGTCGTACTGCGTGCTGGTCTCGGACAAGGAGAAAGATCGGCTCACGCAGTTCGCGAAGACGCTGAACGGCTTCGATCTCGCCGATCTCGATCTCAAGCTCCGCGGCCCCGGCGAGCTCCTGGGCACCCGCCAGTCCGGCGCGCTACGCTTCCGCTTCGGCCACGTCGTCCGCGATTACGAACTGATGGAGAAAGCGCGCGACCTGGCCATCGAGATTCTGGAGAAGAGCGGCCTGGAGAAGGCGGAGAGGGTGGTGCGGAAGCTCCTCGGCGCGTCGATCCCGGCTACGGTCAAGGATTGATGCGCTTCCGTTTCTTTGCCGAGCCCCGCTTCTGCTCGATCGTCCGGTATGCCTGCTCGATGAGGGCCGCGATCGCGCCCTTGGCAAGCTTCGTATCGAGGCGAATCCCCACCCAGCCGTTCACCCCGACGTAGGGAGGGACGAAGAAGTGCGTCGGATCGGCGGCGACGAGATCCAGTTGGGCGCCGGGCGGGGCGGCGGCCCAGATGGCGATGCGGCCGTCGCCGTGGTGGTTGTTGGTGAACATCACGAACAACCTCCCGTGAACGCGGAACGTTGGAGAGCCCCAGGCCATCTTCTCCTCGGTGTCGGGGAGAGCGAGGCAGATGTCCCGGGTCAGCGCGAGGGCCGCGTCCGGGTTGCCCTTCGATCGCGCGTTTGCCATTTCGTCATTTTAATCCGCCGCACTTTCGCGCTACAGTCGCGCGGCCAGTCCATCCCACCTTGCAGGAGCTTCCAAAATGCGCGTTCGTGCCTTGTTGCTCTCCGTTCTCGTGCTGACTGCACTTCCGCTTCTCGCGGTCGACATCCACGACACCCGTCTTCTCTCCGATCCCGCGGTCAGTGGCGACCGTATCGCCTTCGCATACGCGAACGACATCTGGGTGGCGAACCTCGACGGCACGGGTGTACGGCGGCTGACGTCGCATCCCGGCATCGAATCGGGGCCGCGCTTCTCGCCCGATGGGAAGTGGATCGCCTTCACCGGACGATATGAGGGCAACACGGACGTCTATGTCGTCCCCTCCGAGGGGGGAGTGCCGAAGCGGCTGACGTGGCACCCGAGGAATGACGTCGCGCTCGGATTCACCCCGGATGGCGCGAACGTACTCTTCACATCGCCGCGCGAGGTCTACACCGGACGCTACGTCCAGCTCTTCACGGTACCGGTCGGCGGCGGAATGGCCACCAAGCTACCCATTCCGCATGCGGCCAAGGCGATCTACTCGTCAGACGGAAAGAAGATCGTCTACGTCCCGCTCGGCGACGCCTTCAACGAGTGGAAGCACTACCGCGGTGGGCAGGTCTCGAACCTGGTCATCTTCGATACCGCCACCTACGCCACCGAGCACGTGCCGCAGCCGGCGGGCCGATGCAACGACACCGATCCGATGTGGCTCGACGGCAGGATCTACTTCCGCTCCGACCGCGACGGTGAGTTCAACATCTACAGCTACGACCCTGGTTCGAAGAAGATCACGCGCCTGACGAATCACACCGACTTCCCGGTCGTCAACGCATCGGCCGGAGGCGGCAAAGTCATCTACGAGCAGGCCGGCTACATCCATCTGCTCGATCCGAAGACGGCCAGCGACAACCGTCTGAAGATCGGCGTCGCCGCCGACCTCGTCGAGTCGCTGCCGCGCTTCGTCAAAGGGAAAAAGTACATCCGCAATGCTTCCATCTCGCCCTCCGGCGCCAGGGCCGCCATCGAGTTCCGCGGCGAGATCTTCACCGTGCCGCGCGAGAAAGGCGACGACCGCAATCTGACCAACACTCCCGCCGCGAACGACCGTTCGCCGGCATGGTCGCCGGACGGCAAGTCGATGGCCTGGTTCTCCGACCGCAGCGGCGAGTACCGCCTCTACATCGGCGACCAGGAAGGGAAGGGGACGCCGCGCGAGATCAAGATCGACGGCGCCGGTTTCTACGACGAACCGAAGTGGTCTCCCGACTCGAAGAAGATCAGCTTCGCCGACAACTCGCGCTCGATTCATGTCGTCGACGTTGCCACCGGCGCCGGCGACAAAGTCTCGAGCGACGTCCTCTACGGCCCCGTGCGTGTGCTCAATCATTCCTGGTCGCCCGACTCGCAGTGGCTGGCCTACACCCGCAATACGCCGACGTACATGAACCGCATCTATCTCTACTCGGTCAGCGAGAAGAAGTCGTACCCGCTCACCGATCCCTACACCGACGCCAGCCAGCCGGTGTTCGATCCGAACGGCAAGTACCTCTATTTCCTCGCCTCGACGGATGCCGGACCGGTCGAGGATTGGTTCGCGCAGTCCAACGCCGACCTGCGGGCCACGCAGTCGATCTACCTGGCCGTCCTGCCGAAGGGCGTCGTCTCGCCGATCGCGAAAGAGAGCGACGAAGAAGCCGCGAAGAGCGCCGACGAATCGGCCATGAAGCCGGAGACGAAGGCGAGCGACAAACCGGCCGACGAGAAGGCCAGCGCCGACAAGACGAAGTCCGCGGCCTCGAAAGCGGTCAAAGTCGTCGTCGACTTCGACGGCCTCACGCAGCGCATCGTGTCGCTCCCGCCGAAACCCGCCGGCTACGATTCGCTGCAGGTCGGCAAGAGCGGGCAGATCTTCTATCTCAAGTCGGAAGGCTTCAACCGTTTCGGCAACGCGGAAACGAGCCTGCAGCGCTTCGACCTCGAAAAACGCAAGGAAGAGACGCTGCTCGAAAAGGTCGATGGCTTCCAGCTCTCTGCCGACGGCAAGCGCATGCTGCTCGATAAAGACGGCCTCTCACTCATCGATGTCGGCGACAAGCTCGATCCTTCCAAGTTCAAGCTCCCCATCGACAAGATCCAGGTCAAGATCGATCCGCGCGCCGAATGGCGGCAGATCTTCGATGAGGCCTGGCGCATCAACCGCGATTACTTCTACGACCCCGACATGCACGGCGCCGACTGGAACGCCATGCGCGCCAAGTACGCGGTCTTCCTCCCCGACCTGGCCGTGCGCGGCGATCTCAACCGCGTGATGATGTGGATGTCGTCCGAGCTTTCCGTCGGCCATCATCGCCTCGGTGGAGGCGATTCCCTGGCCGACGTCGAGTCGATCCCCGGAGGCCTGCTCGGTGCCGACTACAAAGTCGACAACGGCCGCTACCGCTTCGCCAAGGTTTACGGCGGTCTCAATTGGAACCCCGAGCTCCGCTCGCCGCTCACCGAGCCCGGCGTCGATGTGAAGGCTGGGGAGTACCTCCTCGCGGTCGACGGCAGAGATCTCAAGTATCCCGAAGATCTCTACAGCCGCTTCGAACAGACCGCGGGACGCATCGTCGAGCTGACGGTCGGACCAAACGCCGACGGCACAGGCTCGCGCGTCGTGAAAGTCGTCCCCGTCGAAGACGAATCGAACCTTCGCAACCGCGATTGGGTCGAAGGCAACCTGCGCAAGGTCACCGAGGCCACCAACGGGCGCGTCGCCTACGTCTATGTGCCGAACACCGCCGGCGCCGGCTACACCTACTTCAAGCGCTACTTCTTCCCGCAGGCCGACCGCGACGCCATCATCGTCGACGAGCGCCACAACGGCGGCGGCAGCGTGGCCGACTACTACATCGACATCCTCCGCCGTCCGATGATCAGCCACTGGGCCATGCGTTACGGCGGCGACCTGAAGACGCCGCTGGCGTCGATTCAGGGACCGAAGGTGATGATCATCGACGAGACCGCCGGCTCCGGCGGCGATCTTCTGCCGTGGATGTTCCACAAGCTGCAGCTCGGCACGCTGGTAGGGAAGCGTACCTGGGGTGGCCTGGTAGGGATTCTCGGATTTCCCGTGCTGATGGACGGCGGTCAGATCACCGCGCCGAACCTCGGCATCTGGACTCCGGAAGGCTTCGTGGTCGAGAACGAAGGCGTGCCGCCGGATCTCGACGTCGAGCAGACGCCGGCCGACATCATCGCCGGACGCGACCCGCAGCTCGAGAAAGCCATCGACGTGGCGATGAAACAACTGGCCGCCAATCCACCGCAGAAGGACGTTCGCCCGCCGTTCCCGAAACGGGCGCCGAGCGCGAAGAAGTAGGACAAGCGAGAGGCCTTGCCACTCCCTTCGTCGAGAGCCCTTCTCCCCCCGCGGTTTCTTGCGCGGGGGGAGAAGGCGAAGCCGGATGAGGTGGGCGCTTTACGAGACATGCGCGATTTACCGACGCTGGTCCGAGAGCGCTCGAAGGCGCGCGAATGACGTCCTCGTAAAACGCCCCCTCATCCGCCTTCGGCACCTTCTCCCCCAGCAAGAAACCGCTGGGGGAGAAGGGTCTCGACGAGGTACAGGGTGCCGACGATCTAAATGAACTCCCGGGTCGAAGGGGCGGTTCAGGATGACCCTGTTTTCATCTCCGTTTTTCTGCGCCATCCGCGGATTTGTTTTGGCCCTCTGTATTTTTTCTCCCCCTCTCGGCGACTTCACCACCAGAAGTCACAAGAAAGAGGAGAAAAAAATGAAGAACGCCCTTGCAGTCTGTTTCATCGTCGCCTTAGTCGCCGTTGCATCCACCGCCTCCGCTGCCACCAGCTCGGGCACCCTCACCGTTACCGGCACCGTCGAAAGCTCGATCAGCCTGACCGTCGAATCCGCCGGTGGCACGACCAGCGGTACCGGCACCGCCGCCGCCAGCTCCGATCTCGGCAACATCAGCAAGTTCGGCTCCGCGCCGACCGGCTTCACGCTTGCCCGCGGCGCCTCGAACTGGACGCTCTCGTCGACGGTCGGCATTCAGGTCGTCAAGGCCAATCTCACCAGCACCGACTACACCCTCACCGCACAGCTCGGAAGCGCTCCCGCCAGCGGCATCGCCTGGAAGCTGAACGGCAGCACCCTCAGCGACAGCGCCGCCACCACGCTGACGTCGACCGGCACCTATGCCTCGACCGGCAGCTACTCGTGGGACATCGTCGTGGCCGACAGCGCCGCGGCCGCCGCGATCGACAACACCATCAACTTTACGGCGGCATCCAACTAGGACAAACCAGCCGCAGTAAACGGTGCCGGAGGGCAATCGTGCCCTCCGGCATTGTCGTACTGGGAGAGCTTATGAAACGTCAATTCGCGATCGTTATCCTGGCGGCACTGCTGGCTGTGCCGGCATCGGCGGCGCGGAGGCGTTCGGCGGCGCCGGTCATCGACGACGCCCTCTCGATCGTTTTCGTCGACGCCCCCTCCGCGGACAGCAGCTTCACCGCGGCCGGCGGCGACGCCTGGCTCGACGTCCGCGATGTCGCCGGCCATCCCGGCGGCCGTCAGCGCGGCGCGCGCGTGCAGCGGCGTTTTGGCCTACGCGTCGTCCGCACGGCCGGTACCGCCTCGGGAATGGTCACTGTCTCAGCGCATCTCGAATCGACAGACGGCCGCACATCGATGCGGCTCGACGGCAAGCTGCTCACGGAAGCGCCAGTCGTCATCGATACCCATGCCGCAATCGGCACGGTCACCTTTCACACCCTGGAAATCGAAATCAGCGACACCGTCGCACCCGGTCCGATTGCCGCCGCCATCTCCTGGGACGTAATCGCTCAATAATTCAGGCAGTAAACATGCAAGACTGAGGAATTCAACGATGCGGGTCCTATCGATTGCAACACTCATCCTGGCCGTTGCCATGACCGCGGCCGCCGGCGGAGGCTCGCTCTCCATCTCGCCCGCGGCCGTCATTTTGCGCGGCACCGCCGGTCAGAGCACCACGCAGTCGATGAAGCTGACCAACGGCGCCTCACAGCCGTTCTCGTTCGATCTCATAGCGCAGGACATCGTGATCCGCGACGGCCGCCGCGTCTACGTCGACGCGGGCCAGCTCCCCGGAAGCGTGGCCGCTACCGCCACCTTTTCGCGCAAGTCCGTCACCCTCGGACCCGGTCAAAGCGTGCGCGTCGATGTGACCGTCACCATTCCGCCGAAACCGGCAGCCCGGGCCATCCTGGCGCTCTTCCACGGCACGACCAGACTGCAACACGGCTCCGTCGGATCGACCGTCTCCCTCGGCATGTTGATGACCTTCGCGCTGTCGGACGACGTTCTCTCGTCGTCGACGCCCCTAGACGTTCATCCCCCCACCGCCACCTCCAACCTCGCCGTCACCCAGCAACTGATCAATAGCGGCCCTGAGCCGTTCGTGGCCACGGGGATGCTCGCCATCGTCAGCGGGAAAGGCATTCTCCTGGGACGCACGCCGGTCCCGGCCCGGCGTCTTCTCCCCGGCGAACGGACCGATGTTCGCGCCGAATACGCCGGCGATCTCGCTCCCGGCCACTACCGCGCTCTCATGACCTATCAACTCGCCGCAACCAGCGTGACCTCGGCCGCGGAATTCGACGTCCGATGAGACCCCTGCTCCTCGCCGCTGTCGTTCTCTTCGCGCTTAGCGCGCGCGCGGACAACGTCACCGTCCACGTGCATGAGAGCGTGACCATCGACATCGACGGTGCCACGGCCGCCTACGCCATCGATCCGGCCATCGTCGATGTGGTCGTGGTGCGCGCCGGCCGCGTGGCCCTGACCGGCCTCGGCTCCGGGACGACGCAGCTCATCACCGTGACCGCGTCCGGCACGACCGCGTTTCTCGTCACCGTCGGCCCCGCGCGGGGAGCCTCGATTCCACACGCCGTGGCTGCCAACGAGCCCATCGGCCGATTCGAGACGCGTTACGCCAGCGACACCTCGCGGCTGCAGAGCTCGTTCGACGTGTTCATGCGCGACGGCGAGCGCCAATCTCAGTTTCATCTCCTGAACGTGCACTACCTCGGCGAGCGGTTCGGCGGCTCGTCGACCGCGTTTCCATCGATGTTCTATCGCGTCAACACCCCGCATCGCGAGCTCACGTTCGGCGACGACTACGTCGATGCCTCACCGCTCACGGTTCACGGAACGCAGGTGCGCGGATTCCATCTGCTCGACCACACCCTGGAGTTGCATGCCGGCTATGCCGCGGCCACGATGTACGAGGATCTCTTCCTCCCCGCCGACCGCCGCTGGGTGGCGGGAATCGGATACGGCATCGATCGCGGCGGAATCCGCTGGACGCCGTCGCTCTACGGATTCCTCTCGGAGCCGAAGCAGACCACGGCCCGTCGCGGGGTCGAAGGCGCTCTGGCCGCGGAGTATCGCCGCACCGACGCGCTCTGGCTTCGCGGTGAAGTCGGCGTGAGCCACTCCATCGCCGCGGCCGCCGATCTTCGGTATGACACGGCACGCGACCATCTTCTCGGGCACGTCACCTTCAAACCGAGCGACTTTCCAACCCTCGGCATCAGCGACATCCCCGGCACGCACGGGGAACTCACCTGGACGCGCCGCGCCACCTCGCGCCTGACCGCGGAGACCTTCGCCGCGTACGACGACTATCACTTCCAGTCGCTGCGGCAGACGTTCTCGAACGGCTCGCTCACGTTGCGATACGCGGCCACACCACGTCTGACCATTACCAGCGGCGCATCGGTGAATGAGCTGCGCACCACGTCGCGCTCGATCCGCACCATTGCCATTCCAGCCGGGGTGGCCTACGACAGGCCGTCGTTTGGAGCATCGATCTCCGCGCGCGTGCTCGACAACGACAACGCCAGCCGCCGCGGCGACGTCGTCCGCCTCGGTGCGCGCGTCAGCCATAAGACATTCACCAGCAGTCTCTGGGTGGAGCGCCAGCGCCAGGCGCCGACGCTCGATCTCATCTTCCGCGAGGAGCCCGGCCTGGCACTGGCATTCCAGCGTCTCGGCATTTCGGTTCACTCGCCGGAAGACGTTGCGCGCGCGCTGCGCGACAACCCGGCACTGGTCAACCTCGGCTACATCGAAGGGCTGAACGTGAACCTCACGCCCCGCCGTCTGCTGGCCGGCTTCGACGCCAGTTGGATCGGGACAGGGGAGGGACGCGACCAACTCCGCTTCCACGCCGTCGCCGACCGCGACGAAAGCGTCGGCACCACGCGCACCGCTACGATCGGAACGCTGTCGTACAGCCGGCGCGTTCTCCCGCAGACCGATGTCTTCGGGTCTCTCTCCTGGTGGCGGGGCGGCACGCTCGCATTCCAGCAGAATGGGAAGGCCATCGAAGCCGGCGTCCGCCAGCGCTTCGACGGCGTGCCGGCCATGCTGCAGCGGCGTAGCACGATCGAAGGCGTGGTCTTCCTCGATCCGGAGATGCACGGCTCGGCCGCGAATGCGGCACCCCTTCCGGACGTCATCGTCATGCTCGACGGCACCCAGACCACGCGCAGCGACGCCCACGGCGCGTATGCATTCCACGGCGTCGATCCCGGATCGCACTCCGTGATCGCGCAACTTCCTTCCTCGCACCCGGCCTATTTCACGACCGCGTCGCGCGTGGAGGTCAGTGGGCGAGCCCGCGTCGACTTCGGCGTCATCTGGTCATCGGCACGCCTGAATGGACGCGTGGCCAGCGACGCCAACGTCGGGATCGCCGGAGTCACCATCGCCGCCGTCGCACCGAACGACATCCGCATCGCCGCAACCACCGACAGCGACGGCCGGTTCGTTCTCGCTGTTCCCGCCGGCAGCTATCGCGTCGCGCTGGTGCCGGAGACGTTGCCGGCCGGCTATGCGACCGAGGAAGGGGAGCAGAGCGTGACCCTCGCCGCCGATGTTCCGCGGACGACCTCATTCGCCGTCGTTGCCCTGCGCAGCGTGGCCGGCACGATCGCAGGTGCCCATGAGGTGATGATCGAATCCCTCGGACGCCGAGCCGCCGTCGACGAGCACGGAAACTTCGTTTTCCGCTCGTTGCCGGCCGGCCCTCTCCTTCTGACTGCCAATCGCGGCGGTCGGATTGTGAAGCACGAGATTACGCTGCCGGCCGAGCCGGTCATGCTGCGCGATATCGTCTTCGGAACCGCCGTGACCACCGCGACCGTTGCCGAATCGACCAAGCCGCCGGCTCCGGGCACCGCGGGCGCGTTCATCGTGCAGATCGGCGCCTTCCGCGATGCCGCCAACGCCCGCCAGCTCGCCACCCGCCTCGAGCACCTCGGCGAGACGCCATTCACCGACCGCGGCGAAGGACTGCTCCTCGTCCGCACCGGACCATTCGCCTCACGAACGATGGCCACCACCGCCGTCAATCGCCTCCGCCGCGCCGGAATCGAGAGTTACGTCCTCTCGCGCTGAAGCGTAATTAGCAGGTCAGCGGTTCGAATCCGGCCAACGGTTGGTGGCGAAGGCTTGGGAAGATGTGGAGTTATGCGAGCGGTTCGTTCTTGGCAGTACCTCCAATCGAGAGTCCTTCTCCCCCAGCGGTTTCTTGCTGGGGGAGAAGGTGCCGAAGGCGGATGAGGGGGCGTTTCACGAGTACGTCATTCGCGCACCTTCGAGCGCTCTCGTACCAGCGTCGGTAAATCGCCCATATCTCGTAAAGCGCCCCCCTCATCCGGCTTCGCCACCTTCTCCCCCCGCAAGAAACCGCGGGGGGAGAAGGGCTCTCGACGAAGGGAGTGGCAATGCCCTCGACGGAACAAATTCAGGTGAGCGTGTGAGAAATGCAGACTAGGCGGTTCGATTCTCGTGTTTCGCGATGAGCTCGCGGATTGCCGGTACGAGCTCCCGCGGAACTTCGATGACCGTCTGCTTGGGATCTTCGAAAGCCGCCTCGTCTTCAGCGACAGCTTCTGCTTCGCCTTGCTGGTCGTAATGACGCAGAACCTGCGTCACGCGCTCCTCGTCCCATCCTTTCGGGAACTCCGTTCGCTTCATCGTCTTCCCTTTCTTTTGCGCCGGCTCCGATAGGCAGCCATGGGTTTGCCTTTCAAATCATACGCCGTGATCACGAAGGCGCTGTCGGCGAGGGCCCTGTGACTCTTGCACCGAACACCCGTGTTCGCGTCACGATCGAAACAACGGTCGCGGACGAGAGCAAATCAGGCTCGTTTCTTCGGACTGCTCGGGCGCTGAACCTTGACGGGCCGGCAGATTGGTCTGAACGCCTGTGATGTCGCGTCACACCGGAAGATCGGCGTAGAGAGTGGAGAGATCCAGCGTCGGGCCGGAGGCAAGTCGCGCGGCGCCTTCGCGCACTTCGAAGTACTCCCACGTGTCGGGGGTGGCGCGGCGGTAGATCTCGATGCGGGGGTCCTGGCTGACCAGGACGTACTCCTGGAGCGAGGGGATGCGCTGGTAATGCATCCACTTGTTCCCGCGATCGCCTTTCTCCGTCGTCACGGAGAGGATTTCGACGATGAGCACCGGGTTCGTGATCGTGGTGCGGGCGATGTCCTCGGGATCGTATTCAATGGGGCCACAAACCATGGAGACATCAGCCATTCTTAACCCATCCTGGTCGTATCGCACCCACATTGCGGTTGTATGGTTGACGTCTTCGCGCCGCATAACTACCATTGGAAGACGTATGACGGTCGATGCCGACAGCACCCAGACCTCACGCCGCCGCCTGATCGAAGCCGGGAAGGCGCTCTTCGCCCGCTTCGGCTTCGAGCAGACCTCGACGGCGATCATCGCCCGGGAAGCGGCGACCTCGGAATCGCAGCTCGTCCGGTACTACAAAGGGAAAGCAGGACTGCTCGAAGCGATCTTCAACGACTGCTGGGCGTCGCTCAATCCGCACGTCCAGAGCGTCGTCGTCGCCGCAACCGACGCGCGCGAAGCGCTGGCTGCCGTGCTGGAGGCCGTCACCGAAGCCTTCGGCCAGGACGCCGATCTCGCCTACCTTCTACTGTTCGAGGGACGGCGCATCCGCGGCGGCAGCTCGGAGATCCTGCTGTCCAAAGGCTTCATCGAATTCGAGAACCTTTTGCGCGTGCTCATCCACCGCGGCAAACGCGACGGCACGTTCCGGACCGACGTGAGCGACGAGGCCATCGCCTCGGCACTCCTCGGTGCGACCGAAGCGATGATCCGCGATCGCCTCGTCGCCCAGCGCGCCGGCAAACCGAGCCCATATTCCGACCAGGAGATCCGCGCCATCTTCCTGGCCCTCCTGATCGGATTGCGTCACGAGGCGTAGCTGCGCTTCGCGCGTTGTCTGCGCCTTGCGGCGCGTTGTCGGTTGTTTGCGCCTGCGGGCGCGTGGTCGATAAACCAGCCGGCGATGATTTCGGGCTACGCGGCCGCAGCCGCAGACAACGCGCCGCAAGGCGCAGACAACGCGGCGAAGCCGCAGTTTCAATGTCTCGTGGAGCGGCCCCGGCTTGCAACGTAAGTAAACGCCTTCTCCAGCGTCGACGACGTCGAGCCACAGGTCAGTGTGACGTCGACGGTGCCGGCCGCATGCGCCGGGGCGACGACGGTGGCCGTGGTCGCGCTGCTGAACACCGCGCTCGTAACCGGCATCCCGCCGAAGGAGACGATGCAGCCGGCGGATAGGTTTGCGCCGTGAAGCGATACGTTCACGCCTCCAGGCACCGATCCCATGGCTGGCTCGAGTGCGGTGAGGGACGGCGAGCCTTCCGTGACGTCGACGAGCAGCACCGCCGCGCCGGTTCCGTTTCCGGCACTGACCGAGACCGAAGTCGATCCACGCTTCTTCGCCGTGACGGGGATGAACGTCGGTTGATTGGGAGCGATCGCAACCGCTGAGGGCGCATCGGCGATCGATGAATCGAACGTGACGATCGTAAGGTTCACTGCCGTGTCCGAGGGAGGCTCGAGAGATGCCCGCACCTGCGTGGTTTCGCCCACTCGTGACGCCAACCGTGCCGGTGCAAGGACGATGACCTGGGCCGGCTGAGGCTGATCGTCATTAGGAATCGTCACCACGACCGTGTCGTGTGCGAGCGAGAAAGGCAACGCCGGCGCGGAGGCTGGGTGGGCCGTAAGGGTGATGGTGAACTGCTCATCCGGCTCGACCGTGGTATCGCCGACGATGGGGACGAAGAAGGACTTCGTCGTCTCGTTGTTGAACGTCAACGTCCCACTGACCGCCTGGTAGTCGGCCGGTGCGGTGGCGGTGCCGTCGTGCGTCACGTAATCGATGGTTCCGGTGATTTTGCTCGGCGAGCCGCAGGCGATGGCCGCGTTATTCAGGCCGCTGTTCCCCTCGATCGCGCCGAGACTCTGGCAGGTCACGACGCCGGGCGTGTCGTCGTTGACGATCGTCACCGTGATTTCGGCCGGTTCCACGACGAAGTTCGAGGGCTGCACGGGGGTCGCGGTCAGCTTGATCGTGAACTGTTCGTCCGGCTCGATGGTGTCGTCGCCGACGATCGGAACGGTGAATTTCGCCGCGCCGGATCCGTAGTTGAAAACGATCGAGCCGCTGGTGAACCCGAAATCCGAATCCTGGAGTTTCGCGGTTCCGTTGACGGCCTGATAGTTGATCCAGCCCTGGATCATCTGTGCGTCCGGCGTGCAGGTGATCTCGACGTTCGTGATCGTCCCCGCCGGCCCTTCCAGCACCGAGGGGGCCGACGGCGTACAAGTGATCTTGCCGATATCGTCGTTCAGGATGTGGCCGTGTGCGGCGAAGTTCGTGAAGGCGACCAGATTCTCCGGCGTGGCCGAAAGAAGAGTGACGCCGAAGACCTCCTCGAGCTCGAACGTCGTGTCGCCGAAAATGGGAACGTCGATCGTCTTGACCGACTCGCCCGGCGCGAAGGTGATGCTGCCGCTGAACGGTTGATAGTCCTCGCCGGCCGTCGCATTCTCCTGGCTGCCGACGATGAACTTCACCGTGACCGGAAAACCGGCCGGGGTGTTGAGCGTGACCGGGACCTTGCACAGGGTGATGCCGCTGTTCCCTTCCAGAACGGAGCCGTCCGCGATGGAGATCTTCGATTGCGGTTCGTCATCGAGGATGTAGACCAGGTTGCTGGAAATGAAGTCGAGCGTCGCTCCGCCGGTCGGATGCGACAACGTGAGGACGATGATCTCATTCGTCTCGTAGAGCTTGTCGTCGAGGATGGGGATGGTTACCGTCTTCGATACTTCTCCGTCGGCGAACGTGAGCGTTCCGGCAATGGGGGTGTAATCCACGCCGGGGGTGGCCGGATCATGGTCAGGCGTCGCCGGCGGTGCGGACGTCGCGTAGTCGACCGTGACCGCTCCGACGCTTCCGCCGACGCGCGAGATCTGCACGCTGACACTGCCGGCGGCCTCGAACGCGCTCGACGGAATCATCGGAAGGGCGAACGCTCCATGCCGCGTGACCACCGAGCAGTTCGAGATCTCCGAGGTGTTGTTCTGAGCGTCGGTGGCGGTCGCGGAAACGCCTGTTCCGTACAGGATGGAGCTCCCCGTAAAGGAGAATGAGGCATTGCCGCTGCTGTCGGTCGTGACCGTCAGCGTGGTCAGGTAGGAATCGGCATTGATGTAGTCCCCCGCCGCACAGTTGGTGTTCCCGAACAATTCGATCGAATACGCCGCGTTGGGCGCCGATGAGAGGGTTCCGGTGATCGTTGCCGTCGGCGTCGGCGCGGTCAGATTGTCGAGCGCCAGGGTGATGACCGGCTGGTTCTGAAGCCCGTTCGGGCCGCTGTCGCCGTCGAGGCCATCGTTCGCCGTATGTCCGTCGCGGGTGTTGCCGAGGTCGATACCAAAACCGTTCTTCGCAATGGAGTTTTTCGAGATCTTGTTGCCGGTGCCGCCGCCGATCCAGATCGCCGTCCCGCCGTTGTTCGCGATCACGTTTCCGGTGATCGATGCGTTGTTGCCATTCAGCTCGATGCCGGCGCCGTTGCCCATCGGTTTGCCGAAGAAGTCCGCGGTGCCGATGTAATTGCCGCTGATCGTGACGGAATTGAACGAGGTCACGCGGATGGCCGCGCCGGAATTGCCGGAGATCATGTTCGGAAGTTCCAGGGTGCCGATCTCGAGTCCTGCCACCGTTCCGTTGCCGCTCACGTCCACACCGATGCCGTTGGGGATGGCGAACGCTCCTGAGGCCGACTGGCCGATGTGGTTGTTATAGATCGCCGTGCCGGCGGCCGTGGACATGACCTCGATTCCGGTTCCGTTGCCGGAAATGAGATTCCCGAAGATGCGCGCGCCCACACCCGTGACCAGAATGCCGACGGCGTTCGGGATTGCCGCGCTGCCGCTGATGTTCGTGCCGATGAAGTCCTGCCCGATGAGGGCATCGTCGCCCGCTTCGATGGCGGCCCCGTGGTCACCATAAATCGTCACGAATCCCAGCGACGAGCCCGAACTGATGTGGAACGCCGGTGCGGACAGGCTCGAGGCGTCGATCACGATTCCCGGGGTCGTGCCGTTGAAGAACGCGCTCCCGTCGATGAAAAGCTTTCCCACCGTTGCCGGATAGGGCGTGGCAGGGGTGAGGACGATGGGACCGATCCCGAACCTGACGGAATCGTCGGCGGGTGTCGCATTCGCCTGGGTGATCGCGTCGCGAAGCGAACCGGGACCGGAGTCGTTCCCATTGGTGACCGTGTACGTGATCGCCGAGGCAGCCGCGGCGAGCGACATGGTGATGACTGCGATCAAGGCAACCCGTGCGTACCTCATCTGTTCTCCCGCCGACTCGATTTCAGCGCGACGCACGCTGATCGTTATTTGGATCTGGACCCGAGGCACTCTTACGTGAGTAGCGTGTTTCTGTCAATGAGCGAAGCCAGCGTCAGACGTGACGGTGCCTGAAATCGCCTCACGCGGAGGCGCGGAGACGCGGAGGAGAGGAAGGATGACCAGTTCACCCTATCCATGGATCGATTCAAGATCACCCACGGTGCGTCTTGCGCACTTCGCGTCATGTTCACTCGATCCATGGATGTATTCAAGATCACCGGCCAGATCTTGTACTTCACCTCGCGTCGTGTTCACTCGATCCATGGATATATTCAAGATCACCGGCCTGATCTTGCACTTCACTTCGCTTCGTGTTCACTCGATCCATGGATGTATTCGAGATCACCGGCCTGATCTTGTACTCACTTTGCATCGTGTTCGCTCGATCCATGGATGAATCAAGAACCCTCGTGGCGCTCGCTATCGAGCCTCCTCCGCGTCTCCGCGTGAGATGGTCCCCTCACTGCGCACGCTGCTGCGACATCAGCCGCACATCGATGTATCCGGCGCTCCGGCAGGCATCGAGAACCTTGACCACTTCTCCGTACGCGACGCTCTGATCGCCGCGGACAGCGACCTCGCGGTCGGGAGACTCGCCGTGCAGCCGCTGCAGTTCACTACACCCGCCGGACTCACCGGGCCAACGCGTCGCTCAGGATCCTGGCGAACGCCTCGGCCGGACTGTCGCCGACGCGGTAATCCTCCCGCGGCATCACGTATTGGAAGATGGGACGGCCGTTCTTTCTGATCGTTGCGGTTGCCGACCGGCTCTTCTTGCCGAAGCCGTGAGACTCCACCGAGCCGGTGAAGCGGATCTCGACCGGCGCGCCTTCGCCGACGCTGACGCCGCGCCCGCGCAACGCATCGGACAGTTGTTTGATCATCTCGGCGTCGCCGCCGGTCAGATAGACCCGCGTGACGCCGCCGATCTCATGATGCAGCGCGGCGACCGCGGCCTCGTTGGCATTGCTGTCGCCCCGTTCCCGGAAGGTCGGCGCCGAAGCTGCCGATGGAACAGGCGCGGGTTCCGGCTCGGCCGTTTCTTCAACCGGTGCGGGCTCTTCGACGGTGGCAGTTTTCGGTTTCAGCGGCGCGTGCGTGGCCGTCGGAGGAGGAACGACAGGAGCGGACAACGTCGGCGTCGTCGCGGTGGCTGTCGTGGACGTCGGAGCTGTGTTGTCGATGAGGACCGGCGCGGGCGGCGTGACGTCGAGGCTCGTCTGCGACGGCGCCGCGGAGGCCGTGGCGGTCGTCGTCGTTGTCGTCGTCGTGACCGCCGGGGTTGAAAGCGGCCAATGAACGAACTTCTTCATCACGATGACCCCGACCGCTGCCATCGCCCCGAGGACGAGCACGACGATGACGATGACCGCGATTAGGGCGCCGGAACCACGCTTCGGGGGCGCGGCCGCCGTCGCCGGTTGCGGGGCAGCAGCCGGCATCGCCATCGGCATGGGGTCGACGACGGTGGGCGGCGCTTCGAACTGCGGTGGTGGGGGAGGAGCCGACGGCACGGTCGCGGGGCGCGTCACCGATTGCGCTGCGGTTGGCGGAGCAGAAAAAGGAGCCGGAGCAACCGTTGCCGCGGCGGCCGGGACAGGCACGGTGCCGGTCCGTTCCGTCCGCATCGTGGCATCGGCATCGAACGGTGCCGCTGTTTTCGACGTTTCATCGGGGAGGGTCGGCTCGATCACGGCCAGGGCATCGGAGAACTCGCGCGCGGTGGCGAAACGCTTGTTGCGGTCGCGCTCGAGGGCCTTCGCCAGCACCGTCTGCAGCGCCGGATTGCCGGTGATGCGGTCGAGGTCGGGCGAGAGCAAATACTCATCGCGGGAATGGTGAAGGATGTACTCGTGGGGCGAGGTCGCCTCGAACGGCGGCCGCCCGGTGAGCATCTCGAACAGCACCACCGCCAGCGAGTAGAGATCGGCGCGGCCGTCGATCCGTTCGCCGGCGGGCAGAAACCCGAGGTGATCGGGGGAGGCGTAGCGGAACTTGCCGACGAACATCCCGGTCTGGGTCATGGCCACATCCGCCTCGGCCGCCTTGGCCACGCCGAGGTCGATGATCTTCACGAACTCGGAGCCATCGGCGGCGTGCGTGATCATCAGATTCTCGGGGCTGATGTCGCGGTGGACGATGCCGGCGCGGTGGATGGCTTCCAGGCCGGCCAGCGCCTGGATGGCGATGCGCACGGCGTGACGCGGCGCGAGCGTTCCGCGGCGCTTCAGGACCTGGGCCAGATTCTCCCCGTCGATCAACTCCCAGACC
>Ga0247668_1000092_pt1 | contig 29897 bp, 32 predicted proteins | sample CNK09_metaG_FD_182737 | JGI IMG/M metagenome (GOLD analysis project Ga0247668, IMG submission 182737) | Soil microbial communities from Purdue University Martell Research Forest, Indiana, United States - CNK09 | ecosystem: Environmental > Terrestrial > Soil > Temperate forest > Bulk soil...
AATCCCGTCCGGATCGGTCGAGTGCAAGGTCACCCACGCGTCGACCCTTCCGTCACCGTTGGTGATCGCTTCGGCGACGCCATGCTCGACGAAGATGTGCGCGGAGACCTTGTCGGTGGCGGATGGGTCCTTGTACTTCGCCAGAATGTCGGTCATCGAAGGGCAGCAGCAGCGCAGGTGGGGGATGGCGCCGACGATGTCGCTGGGAGAAGGATCGGCGGCGCCGGTGAAGGTGATCGTTTCGAGATTGATCGGTGCACACCGGAGAGTGCCGCCTGCTCCGCACGTGGTCACCCCGGTCCATGTGCTGCTCGATACGTCGCCGGGACTGTACTGGATCACGGAAATGTGACCGGCGTAGGGAGTCCCGGGAAAGTGGGGCAGGAGAATGTGCAGGCCTGCACCCGTATTCATCATGACCACGAACAAACCGACAAACTGAATGCTTGTAACGGACATCATTGACTCCCTTTCGTTGGTGACGTTGTCTGTTCGGTCGAATAGCCGAGGAGCTCGACCGGGGCCCACGATGCTGGATGGCCAAGGCGGGGATCGCTCCCGTGGGCCAACTCGATCTGTGCAGTGCGCAGGGCGGCGGACGGACTTGCGCCGTTGCGCAACGCGAGGTGAAGGCGGCGGAACAGAGGCGCCGCCGCGTCGTCGTCGACTTCCCACAAGGTGCCGATCACGCCTCGGGCTCCCGCGGCCAGGAAGGCCCGGGCGATGCTGGGCATCCCTTCGACGTGACCCGGTTCGCCGCGCATCGTCCCGCAGGCAGCGAGGACGACCAGCGGCGCTTTTTCGAGCCGCAGCGAGGCGATGTCCGTCGTGTCCAGATCCCCCGTTTCGTGCGGATGGTCCGCTGCCAGATGGAGCGCCCCGAATGGATCGGTGGCGTCGCTTTCCGCGTGGCCGGCGTAGTGGATCAACCCGGACGTTCGCGCGCCGGCGACGAATCGGGCCCGGGTGGCGTGCTCGTTCTCGAGAAGCGTCGAGGAGTCGTACATCGCGGCGATGACTTCGGCTTCCCGCGCGGCCTCGGGGAGAGAGGTTACGCCTTCGTCATGCGGATCGCCGATGACCAGCACCGGCGCCAGAGCCGCCGGCTGCCTCTTCAGCAGGAGAGCACTGGCGCTGGGTGCGACCGAGAGAGCCACGTCATCGATGAGATAGCGTCCTGGGGGTGCGTTCCACAGCGCGGCCCACGGCACCGTGTGAAGCCGCCGGTCGGGAACGACGATCAACCGGTCCGCGCCGGCCAGCTCCGCGGCCACCGGTGCGATCAGCAGCCGATGGAGCGCGGCAGCGGTGCCGTGCACCGCCTCCAGGTCGCCGCGGTGCTGCACCAGGTCTACGCACTGTTCGACGAGTGTTCGTACGGCGTTTCGTGACGCCGGGACGCGAACGACGCCCGATCGGGAGGAGGTGAAGTAGAAGGTGACGAGCGCGTCCGGCAGGACGGCGTATTCGACGAGGACCGTTCCCCGCGGGAGGGCGCCGCGAAGTTGCTCCGCGGTGGCGGCCGTATCGAGAATCGTTGTTTGGCCTGATTGCTCGTACATGCTCCGGGCGCGGGCCCGGTCCGAGAATTCGAAGGCTCGCGCCGAATCACCACGGCGGAGCAGCAAGGCGATCATCTCCGAGAAAAGCGCCGGCTCCGTGTCATAGAAGGTTCCCCGCAGGCTCCGGTCGCTGATGGACGAACGTTGCTTTTCGACCACAGCAAGTCCGGCTTCGAAGTCGGCCAGGGCCGCGGAATCGTCACCGCCGGAAACATGCGTACGGCCGCGCTCGAGATATGCCTTGGGAAGGCCTCCCGACCGTCCCTCGACTGTGAAGAAGGCAACCGCGCCGTCGAGAAGGCGAAGCGACAGCCGGGGATTGGCTCGACGCTCAACGGCCCCTTCCACGATATCGAGCGATACGGAGGTCCTCTTCCTCATCGCGGCGTCCGGCACTTCCTTTGCCGCCGTGCGTGCCTGTTTGACCGCGTCACGCGCTCCGCTCGTGTCACCCCCTTTTGCCAGGGCGTCCGCGCGAGCGGCCTGCGCCAGACAGACGGCGGCCGGTTGCTCGAGCTGGCGTAGATCGTCCAGCGCGATCTGCGACAGCGACAGCACCGTTTCGATATTGCCCTGCTCCCCTTCCACGTTCATGGCGGTTATGAGCGAATTGCGGATCCGGTCGTCGGAGCCGGCGCGGCTGAGAACCTGAAAGGAAGCGACGCGTGCCTTCCAGGCCGCTGCCGGTTGCGCCGCTCGATTCAGATAGCTGGCGAGCAAGAGGTCCATCTCGCCCCGGTTCTCGATTTCTCCAAGGTTGGCGTAGATCCTCCGCGACTCTCCCGCGGTGCGGATGGCCGCGCTCCATTGCCCCTCGGCGGCCTGGCACAGTGACCGGTTCCAACCGATCCAGGCAGCCAGTCCGGGATAGCGGCCGTGGTCAAAACGCGCCGCGAGACGATCGAGCGCTGCCGCGGCCTGGACCGGCTGGTTGCTGTCGTAGAGACATTCGGCAAGGAAGAAGGACGCCATGAGCGACATCGGGCTGCCGTTGCGCGCCAGCCGCTCTTCGCCCTCCGCCAACTTCTTCTGTGCTTCGGCAATGTGGCGGTCGCGGTAGAGAAGGCGCCCATCGCGATAGACGGCCTGTGCGTCCGCCAGCGCGCGAAGGCGAGCAGGATCGGCGGCGACCCGGTCGATGACGGCGACGGCGTCGGAGATCGATTCGTCATGATTGAACTGTCCCAGGCCCGATCCCATCTCGCGGATTGCCGACAGAAGACCGGCGGCCTTCTTCTCCTCACCCGCGCGCACGGCGTCGGCCCAGTTGCCGAGCAGCGGCCCTTCGCTCCAGGTCCGCGCCTCTTGCGGATAGTTGCGGGCCAGCGCAGTGATCGGGCCGCGGTCGCCGCCGCGCAGTGCGCGCGATGCGAGATCCAATTGACGCTGAAACTCGTCTCTGGTCTTTACCACCTGGAGCCGGCCGAGGTGGTTCATCGCCTCGGTTGACCAATGCGTAGAGGGATCGACGCCGGCGTAGCGCTGCCACGCCCGGCGAGCGGCTTCTGTAATGCCGAGGGCCTCGACGATCAGAGCGCGGTTGAAGAGCGCATCAGGAAGGGTGGGGACCAGGCGTAATGCGTGGTCGGCGTCGGCGAGCGCCTGCGGCAATTCGTGAGGACGCTTCTCGCGCACCGCGTGCGTATAGCGGGCCGCGGCGAGATCGCTCCAGTAGTCAGCGTCCCGCGGCGACTGCCGGACGGCGGATGCGAGTGCATCGATCGCATCGCGATCGCGTTCGATCAGAAGGTAAGCCGCGCCCGACTCATGGCGGGCACGCGCCGAGGGATTGTTCTGCAGGGACTGGATCACGGTTCCGGCGGCGCCGGCCAGATCGAGGCGGCCGGGATCCAGCAGACCTTCCGGCATCGACCGCTGCAGCCGCATCGCCTGCCAGTCGAAACCGGTCAGGCGCGCCTCGATCGGTCGCTCGGACCGCGGTGCCAGCTCCCGCAGCCGGTCGGATGCTGACTCCGGCCGCCGGCACGCGAAGAGAGCGACGAACAGGAAGACGGCCAGCGCCTTCCGGGCTCCCGGGGCCGATGCCGCTGTCAGTTTCGTGCTCATGGACGCTCCTTCCGACCCGGACGACCTACTTCCACCAGAAGGACCTTGTGCAATGTTAGATGGACGCAACCGCCGGATTTTCCGGAACGCCGATGACCGGCGCTCTCCGGCGTACACTTCCGCCGTCCATGACACTGATGCTGGAAGTGGCCGCCGTGGTGATTCTCCTCGCCGCGACGGTGCTGGCGCTCGTCCTCGGCAAGCGGCACGCGCGCCGGCTGCAGCGGACGCGCAGGATCCATATCGACCGCTTCAAGCTCAAGCGCCGGCACGCCGACATCGAGCTCGAGGTCTTCGGAAGCCGCGAGGTCGTCGATGCCATTCGCGGATACGCCAAAGAGCATCACGCGACGATTGATGAGGCCACGCGCCAGGCGCGGACGTATCTCCGCGAGATCGTTCCGAAGTTCAACCTCCTGGCGTATTACCGCGTCGGGGCGCCGCTGGCGCGGGCCATCATGCACTTCCTCTACCGGCCGGTGGTCGAGCACAAGACGCTGCACGACTTCAACGCCACCGCGCCGAAGAATGCCGTCGTGGTCTACCTCATCAACCACCGCTCGAACGCCGACTACGTCCTGGTCGCGCACATGCTCTTCAAGTTCGTATCGCTCTCGTACGCGGTCGGGGAGTGGGCGCGGGTCTGGCCGCTCAACCATCTTTTCAAATGGTTCGGCGGCTACTTCATCCGCCGCCGCTACCGCGAGCCGCTGTACCACGCCATCCTCTCCACCTTCGTCAGCACCATCACCAAAAACGGCGTAACGCAGGGGGTTTTCATCGAAGGAGGCCTGACCCGCGACGGCGCGTTCCAGAAGCCGAAGCTGGGCATGCTCGACTACATCGTGGCCGGCAAGCGCGACCCCGGTTTCAGCGCGCCGCTCTTCCTGATTCCGACCGCGATCAATTACGACCGGGTGCTGGAAGACCGTAACCTCACCGAGGAGCTGGTGGGGAAGGAAGACCGGCGGACGAAGGGCGACAAACTGCAGACGACGATCGACTTCCTCTTCCGCAACCTCCTGCGCAGCGTTCTCAAGAGGTTCAAGCGCTACGGCTACGCCGTGGTCACGTTCGGCACACCGATCGCCGTCGACGAGTTCGTCCACGAACATCCCGCCATACTCTCGCCCTCCTACGACGGCCGGAAGGCGGCGCTGACGGAGCTGGCCGAGTTGGTGATGACCGAGATCTCGAACGCGCTCCCGGTCACGCCGGTCACGCTCCTGGCGCGCATCTTCGCCGACCACCCAGGCGAGCCGCTGACCGACGCCGAGATCATCGACGCCATCGATGCCTATCGTGAAGCGTGGCACAACCGCGTCTGGCTATTACGTGAGAAGACCGGCGACGCCATCTGGCGCGCCGCCCGCAACGTCGTCGACCTCCGCCACCTCATCCAACCCGCCGAACGCTGGCGCTCCGACCTCTTCGAAGGCAGCGGCCTCCCCGTGATCGAGGAAGCCTGGCAATGGAACCCCCGCGAGCTCCTCCTCCGCGACTACTACGCCAATTCACTGATGACATTTGGGGAGGTGAAGCACCGGGGGTGGCCGGAGCTGAAGAAGGTCGCGCCGACCGTAGCCGCGTCGGCCGGAACGAAAGAGCGATCGATTTAAGGGAAGTCGATACCCATGGCGCGGCCATGTGCAATCCGGCCATTCGCGTGTCCATGAGCTCCGCCCCTGAGACCGATTTCGAAGCATCCAGACCGCCGAAGTCGCCCCCCGCGTAGCGCTCGTAGAGTCCGATCGCCATGCCACGTCTACTGACTGTGTTGGGCGAACGCGACGACTGCGATTGCACGAGCGAAACGCCAATTCGCCGCTTCACGAATCCATTTCGCTGCAAAGCGGATGACGCACGGCGAATCACGCCCCATCTTCATCATCGAAGGAGAAACCTCGATGAAAACCAGACTGCTGCTGATTCTCACGTTTCTGATCGCCTGTGCGGTACAGGCCAGCCCGCGCCAGGCGCTCGTGGTCGATGCCGCGTGGCTCAAGGCCCATCTCAATGATCCCGATCTCGTCATCCTTCATGTCGGCGACAAGGCCAGCTATGAGGCGGGGCACATTCCCGGGGCGCGGGCGGTGTCGCTGAACGACATCTCGGTTTCCGATCACAGCGGGCATGGGCTGATGCTGGAGATGCCGCCGGCGGATGACCTGCGTCATCGGCTCGAGGCCATCGGAATCTCTGACAAGTCGCGCGTCATCGTCTACTTCGCCGCGGACCGGGTGTCGCACGCGACGCGCGTGATCTTCACGCTCGACTATGCGGGGCTGGGGAGCCGGGAATCTCTGCTCGATGGCGGGCAGGAGGCGTGGGTTCGCAGCGGCGGCGCGCTGACCAAGGATGTTCCGCCCGCGAAAACCGGCACGCTTTCACCGCTGAAGCTGCGGCCGATCGTCGTCGATGCCGCCACCGTCCATGAGCGCATCGGGACGCCGGGCGTCTCGGTCGTCGACGGGCGCGACGCCGTGTACTACGACGGTGTCGAGACCGGCGGCGCGCATGGGGAGATGCATCGCACGGGACACATCCACGGCGCGCTGAGCATTCCGTTCACCTCGATCGTCGACGACCATCTGATGCTCAAGTCCGACGCCGAGCTGGCGGCGCTGTTCACGAAGGCGGGGGTCAAGCCGAGCGATACGGTCATCGGCTATTGCCACATCGGCCAGCAGACGACGGCGATGTTGTTCGCCGCACGGACGCTCGGCCATCCGGTCCTGCTGTACGACGGATCGTTCGAGGATTGGTCGCGGCACAAGGAGTACGCGGTCGACAATCCGTCGGAGAAGGCGGGGAAATGATGGGCACGAGGTCTCGCGGTCTCGCGGTCTCGGGGTCTCGCGGGGGAAGCAACCCGTGGTTCCGCGGTTTCGCGGTCTCGGGGTCTCGCGGCGAAAACACCGCGCAACCGCGTAACCGCGAGACCCCGCGACCCCGCCCCTACGCCGATCCGTACGTCGCCGGCACCGGCCTCGGCCTCGTGCTTCTGGCGGCGTTCGTGATCGCCGGCCGCGGGCTCGGCGCGTCGGGGGCGTTCGCCAGCGGTGCGGCCGGCGTGGTGGCCGCGGCGTCGCCGGCGCGCGCGGCGGCCAATCCCTACTTCGCGCGGTATTTGGCAGGAGACGGTCCGTGGCACGAATGGCTGCTCCTCGAGATCGCCGGTGTCGTGATCGGCGGGTTCCTCTCCGCGCTGGCGGCGGGACGCTTGCGCGCGGCCATCGAGCGCGGGCCGGGCATCGGCCGCGGATCGAGGCTGGCCAACGCCTTCGCCGGCGGATCGGCAATGGGCGTCGGCGCGGTGCTGGCGCGCGGATGTACCAGCGGCCTGGCGCTCACCGGCGGCGCGCTGCTCAGCGCCGGGAGCTGGCTGTTCATGATGGCCGCGTTCGCCGGCGCGTATCTCGTCGCACCGATCGTGAAGAGGGCCTGGCGATGACCGACTCTCTCGCCGTCGCTCTGGTCATCGGCATCGCCTTCGGCTGGACGCTGGAGCGCGCCGGCCTGGGCAGCGCTCCCAAACTGGCCGGGCAGTTCTATCTGACCGACTTCACGGTGTTCAAGGTGATGTTCAGCGCCATCGTCACGGCGATGCTCGGCGCCTTCTGGCTGGCGCGCCTCGGCGTCCTCGATCTCTCGCGCGTGTATATGCCGGAGACGTATCTCGCTCCGCAGCTCGCCGGCGGCCTGCTCTTCGGCGCCGGTTTCGTCATCGCCGGCCTGTGCCCGGGAACGTCGTGCGTGGCTGCGGCGACGGGACGCGGTGACGGCGCGCTGGTCATGCTGGGCATGTTCTGCGGCGTGCTGGTCACCGGTCTGGCCTTCGCGCCGCTGCGCCGCTTCTACGAGAGCACGGCGCGCGGAGCGCTGACGCTGCCGGATCTGCTGCATGTTCCGTATGGCGTCGTCGTGGCCGCGGTGGTGGCGATGGCGTTGACCGCATTTCAATTCGCCGGACGATTGGAGAGGCGCGCATGATCCGCCGCCTGCTCGCCTGCGCCGCCGCGCTCCTCGGCGTTGCGGCGTTGTTCGCCGGCAGTCCGTATCGCGCAGGGCACGCGGTGGCCGAGGTGAGTCCGGTCGAGCTGGCGGAATGGATTCGCGACCGCAAGCCTGAGTTGCGCGTCATCGATCCGCGTCCTGCGGCGGAGTTCGATGACTATCACCTTCCGCGTGCGGAGAACGTGTCGCCGTCGTCTGCCGCGTTCAAACCGACGGAGACGATCGTCCTCGTCGCGGGCGATGGCCAGGGGATCGATCATCAGGTTTACGTTCTGCGCGGCGGCGTGCGTGGATGGATCGACGAGGTGATGAGCCCCACGATCACGCAGAACGCCTCGCCGGCGGAGCGCGCGGCCTATCAGCGGGCCAGCATCGTCAGCCGTTACTTCGGCGGTGTTCCGCGCGTGGTCGACAAACCGCAAGCCAAGAGCAGCGACACCTCCGCGGCTGTGAAGGCGGTGCGGAGGCAGGGATGTTGAGCGCGGCCCTAATAGAAACGGTGACGTTTTTCGATGAGCTGCGCGACCGTGAATTCAGCCGACTCGACGCGCAGCATCACGCCTACCTCGACTACACCGGCAGCGCGCTCTACGGCGACTCGCAGCTTCGCGCCCATCAGGCGCTGCTTCGGGAAGGGCTGTTCGGCAACCCGCACTCCGACTCGGAGACGTCGCGCGCCAGCACCGAGGTCATCGAGTCGGCGCGGAGGATGGTGCTGCGGTTCTTCGACGTCGACGAGTCGACGCACGACGTCTGTTTCGTGGCCAACACGAGCGCGGCCATCAAGCTCGTCGCGGAGTCGTATCCGTTCTCGCCGGAGTCGCACTGCATCCTCTCGGTCGACAATCACAACTCCGTGAATGGGATCCGCGAATACGCGCGGCGTGCCGGCGCGCGCGTCCGCTATCTTCCGCTCGACGACGAGCTGCGCCTGCTCGATGCGGAGCTGTTTCTATGCGAGGAGTCGCTGCGGGGCGGCGGCCTGGTGGCCTTCCCCGCGCAATCGAATTTCTCCGGCGTGCAGCATCCTCTCGATCTGGTGATGAAAGCGCGCGCCCTAGGCTTCGACGTTCTGCTCGACGTTGCCGCCTTCGTCCCCAGCCACGCCTTCAGTCTTCGCCGATGCCCGGCCGACTTCGTGGCGCTGTCGTTCTACAAACTCTTCGGCTATCCGACCGGCATCGGCGCCCTGGTGGCGCGGCGCGATGCGCTGGCCTGCCTCCGCCGCCCCTGGTTCGCCGGCGGGACGGTGTTGTACGCGTCGGTGGCTGCCGATGAGCATCGTCTCCGCCCTCACCACGATGCCTTCGAAGACGGCACCCCGAACTTCCTTGGCATCGCCGCGCTCGACGCCGGCTTTGAGTTGCTGGCCGAGGTGGGGATGCCACGCCTGACCGCACACGTCGCGCAACTGACGTGCGATCTCCTCGACGATCTCCGCGCTCTCCGTCACGGCAACGGCACTCCGCTCGTCCGCATCTACGGCCCGCGCGATGCCACCAACCGAGGAGGCGCCGTCGCTTTCAACGTCTGCGACCGCGAGGGCGCGCCGATCCCGTACTCGCTCGTCGAAGCGCGCGCCCGGCGCGCCGGCGTCTCGCTTCGCGGCGGATGCTTCTGTAACCCCGGCGCCTCGGAAGCGGCCTTCGGCCTCGACGCGCCGCGCATCGCCGCCTGCTTCGATTCCCTCGGCGCCGGCTTTACCCCGGAACGCTTCGCCGCCTGCAGCAACACCGCCGTCGGCGCCGTGCGTGCGTCGATCGGTCTGGCCAACAATTCCGACGACATCCGGCGGGCGGTGGGGGTGGTGGCGTCGTTTCGGGAGTGAGTCCGAGGTACACTTTCATCGGACAACCATGGCGCAGATTCGATTTCGCTTCGCTCCTGAGAAATTGGTTCAGGCTCTTGTCTTTTTCGCGCAGCACGGTGTTCGCGATCTTGACAAGATGAAGGCGGCGAAGCTTTTGTTTCACGCCGACAAATACCATCTGCTGCAATACGGCCGCCCGGTCATCGGCGATCAGTACGCGTGCATGGAGTACGGCCCGGTTCCTTCCGCGTCGCTCAACGTGATGAACGATGTCGTCGCTCACGACAAACACTTCAAACCCCTCGCGAAAGATCTCTTCGACGAGTATCTGACCGTCGAAAGATCGATGTTCAGGAAGTATCCGGTCTTCCGCGCCAGGAAAAATCCGGATCTGGACGTATTCTCCGAGTCCGATGTCGAGGCGCTCGAGTACGCGCAGAAGAATTACGGATCAACTCCGGCTTGGAAACTGAGCGAACAGTCGCACGAGGAGCCCTCCTGGAAACTTGCCAACGAACAGCGCGCTCCGGGAAGCAGCGTGATCATGGACTACCGGCTCTTCTTCGAAGGACATCCGGAGGCCGCGGACATGCTTCGCTTCGTCGAAGCGCAGCAGGAAGATCGCGATGCCGCTGAGGAGTTGGCGATGGGCAGGACCGTTCAGCCGGAGCGGCACCTGGCGGGTGCGGGACGCTAACCGTAGTTGGCCAGGATCAACCTCTTCAACTTCCGAACGATCACCGTCGATGCGCGAACAGCCTCATCGATCGCCCTGACGTGTTCCGGTCGAAGTTGCACCACAAACTTGAAGGAAAGCGCGCTCACGATCGCCGCGAGTTGCTCGATCTCGGGTCTGGTCAGGTCTATGACCGTCGGCGACGTGACGAATGCGTAATCTCCAGCGTTCAACCGCACGACCGGCAGGTGCCGTGCCCGTTCTCCCGCGAAGTGGTCAACGTTCGTGGTCGTGAACGCGTAGACGACCAGCCCATCGTCGGGCGGCCAGATATGGTTGAGCGCGACGAGGAACTTCGTCTTGCCCGCCCGGCTGGAAAAGTGATGAAACACCGCTCCGCGAGCCCGGCCTTCGGCTTCGGCGAGATCATCTTCAAACGACACCCGGCTATTTCCGTACCGACTGCTCGTGATTGAAAATGTTGTTCGGATCCCACCGAGCCTTCACCTTCTGCAGTGCCGGGTAGTTGTCGAGGTAGTAGAGGTACTCCCAATACTTCAGATCGGAGTCGGGATAGTTGACGTAGCAGCCGTCCATCGTGCCGTCGGGGAGGGGGCCGGATTGGCCGTACATGGCGACGTAGAAATCGCTCATCCAGCGCAGGTTCTCATCGGTCTCTTCCTCGGTCGTCCAATACGTCTGGTATTGCAGCTTCATGATCGACGAGCGTTGGGGGACGGCGGTGGCGTTGGGGGCGACGGCGTTGATGCGGCAGCCGTAGGAGTCGACCTGCAACAGAGCCTGGGGATTCGTGAAATCGTCGGTCAGGTATTTCCACATCGTGGCGATCTGCGCGTCGGGAAACGGCTTGGTCATGTATGCCGACTTGTACTTGCCGCGCTGGTTCGGGCCGGAGCCGTCGAAGTTCTGCGTTGCATAGAGCCACGGCATCCGCTGGACCTCGTTCGTGCGCTGCGGGAAATAGTGACGGCCGATGGCGTGGGTCTGCGGGACGATCGTGCCGACCCGCGCGTCGCCGTTGATGAAGTGAATGAACTCGTCGATGCGCCGCGGTTCATCGCCGACATACTGGAGCGTCAGCACGATCTGGGACGCTGCCTGGTGGGTGAGGTGCAGGAGTCCGAAGAGCCCGTCGAAGGGGCTACCCGGAGCGCTGTTGGCTTGCAGGAACTCTCCGTAACGCTGGACGAGCGTCGTGAACTGGGGCTGCGTCATCGTGCTCCAGTCCCAGGCCAGGTTGGCGATGTACGCTTCCGGCGGTGCCGGGGGGAGCTCGCGGAAGAAGAATCGCGTCACGATCCCGAAGTTCCCCCCGCCTCCGCCCTGGTTCGCCCAGAGCAAGGCCTGCTCGTCCGCATTGGCCGAATCCTTTCGCACGATCACGGCGGAGGCCTTCCGCTGCACATCGACGACGACGATCTCGACGGCATAGAGCCAGTCGACGGTCAGGCCGTACTTCCGCGACAGCAGTCCATAGCCGCCGCCGGTGATGTGTCCGCCCGCGCCGACCGAATAACACGATCCGCCCGGGATCACCACGCCGTATTCCTTGTAGAGGTTCCAGTAGACGTTCCAGAGCGTGCATCCCGCCTCGATGCAATACGCCTTCATTCCTTCATCGAAATAGACGCGGTTCATCGGGGCCATGTCGACGATGACGCCGCCATCGTTCCCGACCGAGAAATTCTCATAGCAGTGACCGCCGCTGCGGACGGTAATACGCCGGTCCGCGCTGACCGCCTCCTGGACCGTGCGCACCACCTGCTCGGTATCGCCGCAGACCTGGATGTAGCTCGGCTTGCCGACCCAGCGCAGATTGAATCCGCGGACGAGCGTCTGGTAGCGGGGATCGGTGTGATCGACGCGTCCACCGGGATAGATCGGGCAATCCTCGTCATTGCTCATGTTGGCTCTCCTGACCCTGAACAGGAGAGCCACCGCCGCGCAATTTCCCTACCCGGCGTGCGCGTGCACTGATCGTCGGAGTGCCCTTTCACGCGGAGGCGCGGGGTAAGAGTCGGCCCTTTTCTTCTCCGCGCCTCCGCGTGAGTCTCTCTAACGGCCCTATGTCGCCGTCTGTTGCTCCTCAGCGCCGTTCCCGTGTTCTTTGTCGAGAAATTGTCTGGCGTTGTCGTCGAGCTGATTCCACTCGCCGACCGTGGATGGCGGAAGGCGTTGTTGCGATACTTTCATGTCTCCCGCGCCCGAGGGCGACAATACTTTCCAAATGCATGCGTTTTCGAATCGCCGATTTTCCAACGTGGCGAAGCGGGTGTGGCAGAAGTCGGTCACGCGGAGGCGCGGAGACGCGGAGGAGGGAGGCTCACTTTCTCCTCCGTGTTCTCCGCGCCGCCATCGGTGCAGGGCGGAATCAGCCGGCCGTCTTGCTGCTGACGGCCGCGGCAACCTTGAGGAAACGGCGGCGCTGGAGCAGGTATAGCAGACCGACGACAGCCGCGACAAAAACGCCGAACACCAGACCATGGTCCCCGAAAGTGCCGACAGCGAGGATGACGAAGGCAGGAATGAACCAGTTCAGTAGCCCTACGATCATGACGCAGGGCTCGGATGAATCCTGACGGATGATTCCATGCATGATCGGTGTGTAATGGAAGTAGAAGCCCCCACCGAAAGCTCTCTCCCGAAAACCAACCTCGCCGTTCTGGAATTTGTGGAAGATCAACGGAGCAGTCCATCTGCTCGTCACGGCGAGGGCGAGCTGATCCGGCGTCGGAACTTCGTTGAGCCGGAGCGGGACGCGTTGTCGAAATACAGGGATACCGATCGTGAAGTACGAGTGATTCCAAAAGCCGGAGAGAACCATTTCAGTGATGGCTATCGCCAGGACAGCGAAAAAGTACGTATCGGCCATGAACAGGGGTCTTTCAAATGGCATCGTCTCACGGAGTTGCTGTTGGGCGGAGCCTGCTCAGTCGCAGTGAAAATAGAAACGGTTTCCGTCCAGGTCCTCGATGGTGAACTGCCTCAATCCCCAGGGCTTTTTCTCCAGTGGCTCCACGATCTTCGCGCCTGACGATCGGAGCTCCTCGTACGTGGCGTCGATGTCTTCCGCGAATACCCAATGAATCGCCGGCTCAAACGGTTCTTCTCGTCTCCGGAAGAAGATGGCCGCCGTTCCACGCGATACAGAGCCGATCCCGTTTCCTGGATAGAGCCATCCGATTTCAAAGCCGAGAACGTCACGGTAGTACCGCTGTGCCTCTTCTACGTCTGCTACAGGCAACTCCGGTACCGGCTGGCCAATCGTCGTCAACGACTCTTTTTGATTCATTGCATACTCCGATGTTCTCCCCGCGCGTACGGTCGATGCTTACAGACCGTTACGAAGCCAGGCGGCGGTTCCTCCGACTTGACAGGGACAACGCGACGCGCTGCCAGGCGGAACTCTTTCTCGCTCCAAACGAAGCGATCGGTCTGGATACCCTCAACGCACGTGGAGCAACTGTTTGATGACTGCCGAACCAACACGAGCTGCGAGTGAAGGACGCAAACGTCGATGAGGCCACCATTGGCGCGGTCACCGTCCGGGAAGTGCCCCAGGAGCACCAGCCCGGCCGAAGAGATGGAGTAAACCAGGATGTCTCGGAACGCTCCGTGACCGCCGCCGTTGTGGTAGACGGCTACGATGGCCTCGTCCTGGCCGTCACCGGTCAAGTCGGCGTAAAAGACCTCTACCCCGGTGATCCGAGTGTCCGCGGGATCCATGAGGTCAGACTTGGGGGTCTTGCCGTTGACCGCGCGGACAGTGGTCTCGGAACCGCCCGACAAAGGGAACCTGAAGTTCTGGAAGTCGATTTGTCGGATGGGCCGACTTGCGCGGCTCGAGGAGAGAAGCAGGAGGAGAAAAAGGGTATTCATGAGGCATGGGCTGCGACGCGAAATGGTAGCGCACTTGCGGACTGATGCAGTGGGCCACGCCTTCGATTTCGGTTTCTGAAGTCGGCGGTTGCGACCGGGGGCAGGGTTCGCCTGCGCTTTTGCGAGCCTTCGGACATCTTCGATGCTTGACTTCCACTTGGCGAAGCCAGCACTCTGGCGGAATCTCATGTTCGCATACGACCGGTTGAAGGAAGCCAGCAGACTGGCGAGGAATGAAGATCACTGTTCGTCGAAAGGGCCCGTATTCGAGCTTGGTCGATTGCTGGTGGACGGATGTCCGCGCCGCGAGCGAACTGGAGATCGAGGCTGGTGTGGTCGTTGAAGTTGGGGACATCTCGGGAATGTATGGGACCCCTGGCAGAATCCAAACGGACCCACTGTTTGCAGAGGCTGTTCTCACCGCGTTAGATCGAATCGAAGTGCCGATCGAGCGCGGCGAGCGCCCGCGACTCGAAAGAAGGGCAGGAAAGCGATGAGCTGGAAGGCGAGCGAACTGGATGCATTGCTTCCGCGGGATGTGGACGACTTGGTCGAGCGAGGACGAACGTTGGCCGGCAGAGATAGAACAGCCGCGTTGCGCGATTCGATTGCTCGCTTGGAAACGAGTGCTGAACCCCTCGATCGACTGAAGATGGTGCTTTTTGTCCAGACTCTGCTCGCGTTCGTGCCCGACGGGAAATTGGCATCCTCCGTGGCGGAGTCAGCCGCAAGCGAGCTCTCGAATGTCGTCGTTTCGGCGTCAGATCCGAAAGAACTAAAGCGATCGGCCTTGAGTGCTCTCGCTCTCTTGGTTCTAAAGGCAACAGAGCTCACGGCAAGTGCGAATACTCGCATACGCGCGGCGTTCACATCTGCGCGAGACTCTCGTGATCCCGAGATTCGTGACTTTGCCCGACGAACGTCCCCATCGGACCGCGTTCATACGGGTCGTTCTAGATCCTCTCCTTCAGAGGGGTCTAGAGTTCTGCTAATTCACGGGCGCGATAAGTGAACGTTCAATGACTTTATGGACGACAAAGGAACGAAGGTGTGACCCCGGTGATCTGCCCCCGCTGCGAACGGCCAGAGTCAGGCCGCTGACAGCCCCGGCATGAGCACGATCTTGCCTACCACGCCTCCCTTGCCGAGCAGTTCCTGCGCCCGTCTTGCCTCGGCAAGAGGAAAGCGCTGTGCGATGAGCGGCCTGATCTTTTGTTGCTGAAGAAGGTCAAGGAGGGCGATCAAATCCTGCCGAAACAACGCCGGTTTCAGCCGCTTGAGCGTCTGAATGCTGTAGGGGATTACCCGTTTCCGGCCCGGAAGAAGCCAGCCGCCGGCGATGTATAACGCGTAGATGGGGATACCGTGAAGGCGATTACGGCGGCCTGTACGGTTCGAACCTAATCCCTCCCGAAGCGAGGTTGTATTGCCATAACCCACCACCTTTCCACCCGGACGGAGAGCCGCGCGGGAATGCCAGAGGTGGGCGCCACCGATGGGGTCAAAGACCGCGTCCACGCCCTCGCCGGTGAGGCGGTGAATTTCCTTCACATAGTCCTGATTCCGGTAATCGATCGGGACACCGCCCAACTCGGAGACGGCCGATGCCCCTCGTGATGAACAGGTACCGTACATCTCCAGTCCGGCCAGGCGCCCGAGCTGCAGCAATGCCGTGCCGACGCCCCCCGACGCGCCATGAAACAGCACGCGCTGACCCGGTCTGACGTTCGCGGAACGATGCAGCATCTGGTACGCCGTGATGTAGTTCAGCACGAGGCTCACAGCCTCGGCGGCATCTAACCCCGGCGGCACCGGAACGAGTTCCCGTTCCGGCAGGCAGACGAATTCCGCGTACGCACCGTGGATCGGCAGCGCGGCAACGATCTGGCCTGGCTCGACTCCGGCGACACCGTCGCCGAGCCGGTCGACCTCGCCGACCAGATCCCAACCCGGCGTGAAGGGCACCGGGGGCGTTTCGGGATGAACGCCCTCGCGCGCCATGACGTCGGGCATGGAGACGCCCGCCGCCAGCACTCTCAACCGCACTTCACCGTCCTTCGGCTCGGGGCATTCTTCTTCGACCACCCGAAGTGCATCGAGTCCGCCGTAGTGAGTCACGATGACACGCGTGTGTCTCATTTGGACGTCTTATTCCCCTGCCGATGCTCGCGACGATACGCCTTGTAGGTCATGATTAGTGCCAGTGCCAGGAGGATGCCCTCCAACGCAATGAAGACCGTCGTGGAAGTGCGGGCGGCGCCGCGTTGATACGCGCCAGCGGCGAACATTCGAAAGAGCCCGAGTAAGAGGAAGAACCAACCCGAGAGTGTCACAAGGACTCTCCAATCAGGTACCCAGCGGTTGTGTGCGCGTACGATCGCGAGGCCGGCCACGAACATCAAGGTCCCCGAGAGATAGACAACCGGTGGAATCTGGGCGTCGTATAGGTGCGGCTGTACGAGCGGGAACTCGGAGATGAGCATTGCGATGAGCGTGGGTCCTACGAGACCGGCTATTCGCTTGGAATCCTGCATGCGAAAGTCTCCGATGTGACCGGCAGCCTGACGGATCAGAGGTTCACCGGCGCGAACCGCGCGCCGGGACCGTGGCTCTCGGAGCACAGTAAAGCAGCGGTTCGCGTCCGGCGCAACCGTTTGGTTGGGCGGCGAGTCGCCGGTCGTTGCCGGAATCGGTGGGGTAGCCTTTCTCCGCCCGCCACAGCTCCCGGACGGATGCGACGATCGTCCGCAGCGGCGAGTGTCCTTTTCCGGTGACACCCACGGCGTTTTTCTCGACGAACGTGGAGATTCTTCAGAGCCGGAGCACGATTTTCTGTAGCTGGTTGACAATTTTCTCTAGGTGGTAGAGGTTTTTCTCAAGGAGGTAGACGATTTTCTGCAGTTGGTCGACGATTTTCTCTACCTGGTTCACGAGTTTCTGTAGGTAGCTCACGATTCTCTGTAGGTAGCTCACGGTTTTCTCTACCTGGTTGACGATTTTCTCCAGGTAGTTGACGATTTTCTCTAGCTGGTAGAGGTTTTTCTCTAGGTGGTAGACGATTTTCTCTAGTTTGTTGACGATTTCCTCGACCTGGTTGGAGATTTTCTCGATCCCCGACCGTCGATTCCCAACGCCGGCACAGGCTGACGCCATCGGAGCAGCGCTCCACGCAACCGCGAAGAACGAGGCGCGCAAGCGCCCGGGCCACAAGCGGGCCGCGTCGGTTGCTACGCGGAGTTAGCCCGCGCCGGCGCCTTGGTTCTCCGTTCGACGCCGCCGGAACAGCAGCGACGACAACAGCAAGATCGAGTGTAGCGAGTCTCGCGTGTGCTCGGGGCGCCACGGCAGACGTCTCGTCACTTCGCTCCTCGCGTTAGACGGGCGGTGCGAAAGTCTTGAGGTACCCGCACTTCGGACAGCGATAGGTGACCACCCGCAGGAGTTCTTTCCCGCGCGTTTTGATTCCGGTCAACCACTTCTGTTCCACGGGACCCCGAAGCCACGTCTGCGTCCGACGGCTTTCGAGGTCGAGGGTCACACCCTCTTCCATTGAAGCGTTGCAGTCGGGACATGTCTGAGGCATCGGCATCATTCCTAATCGCTGGATGCGATGGACGTCGTTCGCGGTCTAACGTACCACGCGTTCAGCCGGGCGGCCAGTTCCGGTTGCCTTAGCCCTGACACCCGCACCCGCCAAGCACGAGGCCGCAAGCGCCGGGCGACGAGCGGGCCTCGTCCCGTTGATTCGCGTGCAGTCTGTCCCGCAAGTCTCGGCGCCAAAGAAGACCCTTCGTCGCTTCGTTCCTCAGCGTGAACTAAGTACAGTTTCCCGGAGACGAGTGTCCAGGTAAAATAGAACAGACCTAACGATCGGTGATGGGAGGGTGGACATGCGATGGGAGACACCGATTCGAATCGAGTTGGCTGAGGTGGAGCGAGCGGAACTGGAGACGTTGGCTCGTTCGCACACCGCCTCACACGGCCAGGTAGTGCGTGCCCGGATCGTTCTCGGTGTTGCCGCTGGGCGGACGTTGTCGTCGGTGGCACGCGAGGTTCGGTGTGGCCGGCGGATTGTTCGCAAGTGGGCGCAGCGATTCTGTCGTGCAACCGCCGGAGACGAGCAGGGAAGTGGCGAGAATCGGCAGGAGCGTTTTCATTGCGTCAGCGCCTAACGGATCCAAGCTCACCGGATTGGAGCCGCACGCGACATGGTAACGCACTCGGGACCCAGCGAGTTGCGGCTCCAAGTCCGGTACAGCGCCGAGTTAGGCCGCTGGCACGCTTGGCGAGGGCCGCCTTCCGGCAAACAGTTCGGTAAGCACGCCGAGTGTCACGCCGCAGAGCAGACCCACCCACCCGAGGCCACGAAAGAGAACACCCTGAAGGTAGAACTCGGTCGGATGTACGAATCGCGTAAGCGTTAGCAGGGCGCCGCGATCACCGAATGGCTGCGCCGTACCTTTGTTCTGAACACGCAATGTGTAGGAACCTCTTTGCAGGGTGACTTGCGGCCCGGCATCGTAGAGGTCCGTCGAGCCGCGGCCACCCGCGCGGAAGCTTGTTAGGGTGTACGTACGAGGGGTGGCTCCCTCGAGTCCAATTGAAGCTTCTAAGTGGCTTGGCACCATCGGGAGGTCTTCCATGGCGATATCTGCGGATGCCATCGGCACGCTCGCTTCAAACTGGAAAGTGCCCGACGTTGTAACCTCGAAGGCCTCGACGACGGAGCGCCCGGGCCCCGGAATAGGCAGCTCAACAGGCGCCCAGTTCCAGCTACTCGAGATGTAGACCGCGGCGGCGAAGGAAAGCGATGACGCCATCAGCACGAGTAGCGATGCGAGTCGTAGTGTTCGGACCATTCGACGAGGCCTAACGGATACAAGCTCACCGGCTTGGAGCCGCACGCAGTATAGCAACGCACTTGCGACGCAGCAACTTGCGGCTCCAATTCCGGTGCAGCGCAGAGTTAGACCGCGGCCGTAGACTCACTTGAACTCAACGAATTCTCACTGGCACGCACGTCGGGATCACCACGACATCTTCTCTACTGTAATCTACTTCTGTGATCTGACACAGAGCGCCCGATGTATCGACCCGCGGAGCGCCCGCTCAGTGCCAACGACGATCGCCAGACCGGCGAGCGCGATCAGGGCAGCGAACGATTTACGCGCGATTGTCATTGCATCCGTTCTCGTGCACGGTCGTCTAACGTCTCAGCTTCACCCGCGTGAACCGCGACGCGATGAAGTGAGGATCTAGAAGCACAGTAAAGCAGCGGTTCACGCGGGTGCAAGCGCGAGTTAGACGCCGGCTCGGGAAGCGGTGCATTGCTGCCGACGACAACCTTGAAGTCTGTTGTTGTTCCGATCACTTCGTACACGCTTCTGCTCGGCCACCTGATCGGAGTGGTTCCGTGAACGGTCGCTGTACCCGTGGGAAAGCCGACCGGGACGACGAGCCGTTCTGCGAATCCGTAGACACCGCCAACTTCCAAGGTGACTTCCGTGTAGCACGGGTTATCGAACGCGACACTGTACAGCGTAGAGATGAAACGGGCACCGGCGGCCGTGGAAATCCACGTGGACACGCCCTGACCATCGATACAGAACTTCATCCGTTCGCTTCCAATGTTCCGCAACTCGTATTTGACGGTCGCGACGGTGCCCTGCGCGACTGTCTCAGGAGCGACCGCTCCGAGTTTGAGCACGCGTCGAAGCTCGGAAGTGTCGGAGGTCGTCGGATCAAAGTTGAACATGCGCACGGACCCATCATCGTTCTTCGCGAGTCGCGACGCACAGCCGACGAACAGAAGCCCACAGAGGAGAAGGAGATTGATCGGTCGCATGAATTTCGGCGTCTAACGGACCTGCCGTTCAGCCGCGCGGCGCCTCCACTTGGAGAGGGCAGAGCGGCACGGCGGTTGCCGCGATTAACGATATGCTCGGCGGGAGCGAAGTGCAACCGCCGTGACGCCACGGCGCCCGCCATGGCCGCGGCAGCAAGCGGCGCCGCGTCGGCTGCAACGGCTAGTTAGCCGCTGGCCTCTCGCCGTCGCTTGCGATTCGAACATTCGTGAAAAAGTAACCCAGGAACCACCACCACAGAGTGCCGACCACAATGTAGAACGCACCGGCGAGGTAATCATTCAAAGTGTAGAAGCTGCCAGGTGTGGTGGCAGGATTTGGTGAGATCCAGTGAAACAACAGAGGTTCAATGACGAACTGGTGTAAAGCGCTCCAAGGCAGGATCAAAGGAAACAAAAACATCGGCCACCAGGCATGTGATTCGCTCCGGAGGGAACCGAAATAGACAAGGCAACTCAAGGCACAATAGCAGCCCGCAAGGGTCCAGGCCAATTTCTTTGGGCGATAAACTTGCATCTCGCGGACGCTCACATTCACGAAGCCGCTAACGGACCAGGGTTCAGCCGCGTGGCCCGCGACGCCATGATGGCACAACTTGGAACGCAGAAACGCAGCGGGCCACGTCGGCTGCAACCCAGAGTTAGGCGCCTTGCTCGGCGATGAGCCGGCCGAGCTTCCCTTGAAGTGACGTTACCAAGCCGTTGGCCAGTTCGCGATGAACCACGAACGCTCGGTCACCCCCATTCGCGAGGACCGAATACAGAATGGCGATAGAGAGATGCCGCGCCGTTTCCTGCCGCTGAGCCCTCGTAGGCTTTTTCGGGGGCTCATTGGCCGCGTCGTTCTCAGCATCAGCGATACGACTTGCGATGTACGCCGAGTTATCGCGTGCGATACCCGGGTCGTTGAGCAGTGCGGCACGCGACGCCGCGGCTCGTGAGCTGAGGTGCGGCGAAGCCATATGCACGATGAACGCGTGGGACAACGTGGCAGGGCACCAAATGTTGTAGTTGTAGCCGCCTGCCGGCAACGGCGGTGGAGTTGGGACAGCGGTGACGACCGAGCCGGCCACAGCCATGGCCTCCTCGTTGCGACCAAGCGAATGGAGAAACGCAACGAGATCCGCGATCTCGTAGAGTGTAGCCATGCCGGTAACTGACCACCGCTTCGAAAGCGATGACTTGAACCCCGCCAGGAAAGCGTTCGCTTCACCCATTGCGGTGGCTTCGATCGGTGGTGTCGCGTTCGTCCGTTTCCCTGTCATTGCCCGACCGTCACTAGACGCCTAACGGTTTGCGCTTCAGCCGCGCAGCCCGCACGCGAGATCGTAGCACCGACGTTGAACATGCAGCGGGCTGCATCGGCTGCAAGCGAGTGTTAGTTATAGTTAGGTGCCGGTTGGAATCTCCGCGACGTTGCGAACACCCAGCGTGTCGATGTGCAACACCCACCGGGAACCTAAACATGCGAGCTCTTTTGGCGAGCTCTCAACAGAGCCAGAATCGACGAGGTATGAAGGTACGTCTTCGAAGGTGTCGTCCTCGAAGGCTATGACCCGCAGACCCTCGGAGAGTTCAACAGGTGAACCGTTCGGGTCTTTGCATGGCTCACCATGCGAGAGACACAGAAGATCGCCGAATAATCCGTTGAAATCTGCACGAACTGTTGCGTTGAGAACCATCTTCAGGCACCTAACGTACCCAAGCTCACCGGGTTGGAGCCGTGTGCGAAATAGTACCGCACTTGCGATGCAGCAACGCGCGGCTCCAAGTCCGGTGCAGCGCAAAGTTAGGCCGTGTGTCGCTATTTATCCGATGAATCCAGATCAGAATCTGCGTAGAACATGTGACCGCTGCGATACCAGAATCCTTCGGCTATCACTGGTTGAACTTGCCTCCGAATTGCCTGGTCGAGCATCTGGGGATCAACGACGCGACACTCCGAATCGCGCCAGTCGATCGCTCCGTCATGGACAGCGCTGGTGAGGAGCTCCCGAACGCGATTTGGCGCGGCTCGTAGGCCGAAGACCTGGTAGTAACCCTGTGTTGGTGTTCCGGCCGGATCTTCGACGTCGTGTATTGGACTATGTAGCCTGACATGCATAGTCGCCCAATAGTCAAGAACTCCGCGCGGCGCCTGCGGAAACTGCGGGGGAGTTCGTTTGGACACGTTCGTGCTCAGCGGCCTAACGGACCTGCGCTTCAGCGGCGTGGCCCGCAACGCGAGATAGTAACGTACTTACGACGCTAACGCACCGCGGTTCAGCGGCTTCGTGCCGCACGCAGACCGTGACGGCAAGCCTAGCAGATGGCGGCACGAAGTCCGCTGCAACCGCTTAGTTAGATGCTTTCATTCGACCTCTACATCTGACACGGTCACTGACGGGACCGCGTCGCGCATCGCCTCCGCAACTGCCGTGACGATCTCGGGGGACAATTGCCCAGCCTGGACTTGGTCCAAGATTGACTCATATCCGCCGTTGGCCAAGCCCAGAACAGTAGTGAAGACCTGCTTCTTGACCGGAACATCCCTCTTTCCGAGAGTGTCCAAAGCCTTGTTCACGGCACTCACCATGTGCTCCCAGGCTTCGACCTCACCAGCCGGGTCTAAATCGCGTTGGAAATTCTCGATCGTTCTTTCAAGCGATAGATTCAAGACATCCCGGATCGCAAAGTAGACTTCTGAATGCGAATCCGGAGCGCGGCAGGCAAATCATGATGCCGAATTGGTCCTGGCTTTAGGTCAGCCAGCTTCCGGCTTTCAATTCTTACGGCTGCCGTTCTGAGGTCGGCCACCATCCTCAGATTTTTGTAAAGCTGAGGTCGAACGACCTTGAGGACGGCGATAGCGCAAGCGCCCACGTCCTCGGGCGTTCCGTGAATCGCGACTAGGTCGGCCAGTGAGGGATTCAGTGCCGCAACATCGGAGCGCGAAACACCCAGCCAGATCGGGATCAACCTCATCTTGTCTTCGACGAATCGGTTTATCAGACCGCTCAGCTCATACTTGGTCCACGGCTTCTTGAGAAAGTTAGGACTGATGACGACAAGACCGCATCGGGACTGACTGAGCCCCTCTCCGATGCTCTCGGAGAGAGGGTCTCCTGGGACGAGGGTGAATCTATCGTACCAAACACGTACAGCCAGACGTTGAAGCCGCTCTGCAAGTGGTTGGACGAAGGAGGCCTTGTCTTCACTCGCGTGCGAGATGAAGACATCCCATGGAGTCATCGGCCTGTCCCCCTTGTGCATCTAACTTGTTATTGAGCCCCGCTTTGCCGGACGTCGAAAACGACGCCGTGACAGATATCGGCCGAATGGGCTCGTGACGGGCTTGATCGTAACATGCTCCAGTCCAACGGGTTGGCTCATTCCGCTTGCGGTCATGGCGCGGTTATCCGTCGGGGTGTGACAGCGATCTTCTTTCGGGCTGTCGAGCGCGTCGAGAGGTCTTCTTACCCCCGACGCGCCCAGCCCGAGGACGTGCGTGTAAACCACGGTTGTCTTTACGTCGGAGTGCCGTTTCACGCGGAGACGCGGAGAGGATGCGTCCGTCTCTTTTCTCCGCGCCTCCGCGTCTCCGCGTGAGTTCGGTCTCTCTTCATCTAAACGTAACCACCGGCCACTCCGGCCTGCTCTTACTACGAACACTCCTCACTCCTTCCTTCATCTGACTTGCAAGCGCGATGAGATCGATTCCCCGATCGTCTTGATTGGCCGACACAAGCAGCAGCCCCTCCTCAATCCGTTCCACCGCCGGACGCCACTGGCCGAACTCCGCGTGATGGATCCCTACACTGAACTGGAGGAAGATGCGGATGAAGTCGGGCTCGTCGCGGTTGCCTTCGAAGAAGAGCTCCTCGAAGCAATCGCTTGCTTCGAGGTACTCGCCGTCGTTGAAGAGGGCGATGCCGCGGATGAATCTCGGGTCGTCAATCAGTTCCAAGTGAGTGAACGCAGTTGATCGAGATTAACGTTGCCACCCGACAATACGACCACTACGCGTGAACCGGGTGGCAATGTCACAAGCCCGTGAAGCAGCGCTGCCACTGGTGCGGCGGCGGCGCCTTCGACCACCAGCTTGCAGCGTTCCATGATCCAGATCATGGCGTCGAAGATCTCGCGGTCGGGGAGGGCTACGATCTCGTCGACGAAGCGCTGGACGACGGAGAAGTTGATCTCGCCGGCGCGGCGGACGCGCAGGCCGTCGATGATGGTCTTGCAGTCGATCGTCTCGAGGTGGCCGGCTTCGATGCTCTTCTTCATGGCCGGGCCGTCGGATGATTCGACGCCGATTACGCGGATCTTCGGGTTGTGGCTTTTGACCGCCATCGAGACGCCGGAGATCAAGCCGCCGCCACCGATCGGGACGATCACCGCGTCGACCTCGGGCCAGTCCTGGATGATCTCCAGGCCGAGCGTTCCCTGGCCGGCGATGAGCTGTTCGTCGTCGAAGGGATGCACGTAGGTAAGCCCCTCCGTGCGCACCAGCTCCTTCGCCTTCTCGTTCGCCTCGTCCCAGATCATTCCGTGCAGCACGACCTCGGCGCCGTAGCCGCGGGTGGCGGCAATCTTGGCCGGCGTGGCGTTCTCGGCCATGCAGACGACGGCGCGGATGCCGTGAATCTTCGCCGCCAGGGCCACGCCCTGGGCGTGGTTGCCGGCCGAGGAGCAGACCACTCCGCGCGCCTTCTGCTCCTGGGGCATCAACGCGAACTTGTTGAGTGGACCGCGGATCTTGTACGAGCCGACGCGTTGGAACATTTCGGCCTTCATGCGCACGTCCAGGCCGGTGCGCTCGCTCAACTGCCGCGACGTGAGCAGCGGCGTGTGCTTGATGTGCGGCGCGATCCGCGCACGCACGGCGATGAAATCGTCGAGTGTGAGTGTGAACATTATTGGGGCCGCCGTCCACCAGCACCGCTGCCGGCGGGGATGGCGATATAGGGTATGTTGGCGTCGCGCATCATCTTGTTGAGCGCTTCCAGGTCGGTCTTGGTAATCGTCTGGACCGCGGCCGCCGATTCGGCGAGTAGACCCTTCAGCACGTTGATCTGATCGAGCTGGTAGACGGTCGGCACGGCGGCGTAGTTCTCGATGCCGCCGAGGAGCTGCGTGATGCGCTGCGTGACCGGGGGAGGCGTGTAGACGACCGCCGGTCCGGCCGATCCGAGGGGTCCGCTCTGGCCGCACTGCACAGTGGTGGCGATCTTGAGGCAGGTGTCGTCGACCTTCTTGGTCAGGTCATCCAGCGCCTTCTGAACATTGTCGGGGAGCTTGCTCTTCTTGTAATCCTTGAGGGCTGTGTGCAGGCCGGTGATCGACCGCCGGATTGCCGCTCCCTGCTGCGCCATCTGTGCGATCTGATTCAGCGCCTTGCGCCGCGCGGCACGATCCTCGGGCGAGATTTCGATGCGCGGGTCTTCGTCGACGACCACCTTCGCCGTCTTCTCGTTCTTCCCGGCCACAACCTTCACCGTGTATTCGCCCGGCTCGACGCGCGGGCTGCCCTGGAATCCGCCGAAGCCGCCACCACCGCCGCCGCCACCCTCACCACCTTGTTCGCCCGCCGGTTCAGTCGCGTTGCCCTCGGCGTCGCGCGGTGCTTCGTTCACCGACCGCATGCGCAGATCCCACGTCACGCGATTGACGCCGACGTCGCCGGTGCCGTCGATGTCGCGAATGACCTTGCCGTCTTTGTCCATGACGGTGATCTTCACTTTCTCTTTCTCGGCCGGCTTCGACTTCAGGTAGTAGGTGATGAGCGCCCCGTTCGGCGGGTTCGGTCCGAAGAAGGCCTTGTGACCGGTGAAGCCGCTGCGGTTGACGACGCGCCATTCCGTGGCCGCGCGGGTGTCGAAGAGATGCAGATCCTCGGAGGGGATGGCGTCGGTCATCTGCTCGATCGGCCCGAGGTCGTCGAGGATCCAGATCGAGCGCCCGTGCGTGGCCAGGACCAGATCGTTCTCGCGCGGATGGATGGCGATGTCGTCGACCGGCACGGTGGGGAGGTTCAGTTTCAGGCGCGTCCAGTGCGACCCTTGATCGTAGGAAACGAACAGACCGCGCTCCGTGCCGAGGAACAGCAGCTTCGGATTGCGGAAATGCTCGCGAATGACGTGCACGGTGCCGGCCTCGTCGCCGATCCCGGCGCGGATCGGCTTCCACGTATCGCCGTAGTCGCTGGTCATGAACACGTAGACGCCGAAATCGCTGCTGCGATGGCCGTCGAGCGTGGCGTAGGCGGTCCCCTCGTTGAAGCGCGAGGCGATGACGCGGCTGACGTAGACCCCCTTCTTCGGCGAGACGTTCTTCCAGCTCTTGCCGCCGTCGCGCGTGACCTGGAGGTTGCCGTCGTCCGTGCCAACGTAGAGGAGATCGCGATTCAGCGTCGACTCGCTGATGGTGGTGATGGCGGGCCAGGCCTGCACGCCGTCGTGGCGCGACATCGTCAGCTTGTCGGGCACGCGGCCCATGATCGGGAGCTTGTCGCGGTCCTGGTTGCTGGTCAGATCGCCGCCGAGGCGCGTCCAGGAGTCGCCGCGGTCGGTCGATTTGAAGAGGTAATTACCGCCGTAGTAGATGGTCTTGTTGTCGAACGCGGAGACTACCAGTGGCGAGTTCCATTCGAAACGAAGGCGCTCTCCCTCGGCCGCCGGCGGCCGGATCGAGCGCGACTCGTGCGTCTTCAGATTGCGTCGCAGGAGATTGCCGTCCTGCGATTCGGCATAGACGGTGCTCGGATCGGTGGGATCGATCTGCGCGTAGAAGCCGTCGCCGCCGCCGACCGTGAACCAGTCGGAGTTGGCGATGCCGCGCGTGTCGAACGTGGCCGAGGGGCCGCACCAGACGTTGTTGTCCTGCAGGCCGCCGCAGATGTGATACGGCCTCTGCATGTCCAGGCCGATCTCGTAGAACTGGCCGATGGCGATGTTGTTGAGGTAGTCCCACGTCCTGCCGCGGTCATGGCTGGCGTAGATGCCGCCGTCGGAGCCGGTGATCATGTGATTGGAGTCGCGCGGATCGATCCACATGGCGTGGTAGTCGCCGTGAATCTTCTGCACGACGTTGGTCTTGAACGTCTTCCCGCCATCCTCGGAAAAGTACATGTTCGCGCCATGCACCCAGATGCGTTGATCGTTGTTCGGATCGATGACCACCTGGCTGTAGTAGATGCCGCGGGGGTCGGTCTCGGAGACGCGCGTCCAGGTCTCGCCGGCGTCGTCGCTGCGGAAGATCCCGCCGCTGGCGTGCTCGATGAGGGCGTAGACGATGTTGGGATTGCGCCGGTAGAAGTTGACGCCGATCCGTCCAATCTCTTTGACCGCCTCGGGATCAGGTTCCTTGGCATCCTTATCAGTCGTGGCCGGCTTCTTCGCATCCGGATCCCACGGCAGACCTTTCTCCAGCTTCTTCCAGGTCACGCCGCCGTCGGTGGTCTTGTAGAGACCTGATCCCGGTCCGCTGCCGTTGTAGCCGAAGACGGTTCTACGGCGCTGGTACATGGCCGCGATCAGCGTGCCGGGGGAGTCGGGATCCATGGCGATGTCGGAGGCGCCGGTGTCGTCGTTGACGAAGAGGACGTTGCTCCATGTCTTGCCACCGTCGCTGCTCTTGTAGACGCCGCGCTCTTTCGACGGCCCCCAGAGGTTGCCGCCGGCAGCGACGTAGAGGGTGTTCGGATCGGCAGGGGAGATGACGATGCGACCGATGTGCATCGAGTTATCGAGCCCCATGTGTTTCCAGCTCTTGCCGCCGTCGGTCGATTTGTAGACGCCGTTGCCCCAGGAGGAGCTCTGGCGGTTGTTGGCCTCGCCGCTGCCGACCCAGACGATGGAAGGATCGGAAGGAGCGACGGTGACGTCGCCGATAGTGGAGTTGGGCTGATCGTCGAAGACCGGCTCCCAGGTCGTGCCGGCATTGGTGGTCTTGAAGACGCCCCCCGAGGCCGTGCCGACGTAGATGATGTCCGGATTGCTCTCGACGACGGCGAAGTCGTCGATGCGTCCACCCATCACGGCGGGCCCGATCTCCCGGAACTTGAGGCCTTTGAAGACGTCGTTGTAGTCAGTGGGAGGGGGAAGAGGCTTGGGAGCGGCGGGCTTCTCCGCCGCGAAGACCGCCACCGAGACGAACAACGAGAGCAGGACAGATTTCACACGTGCCTCCGATCGGACGATTTGCGGGGGGAACAGTACTCGGAGGGGGGCGGGGAGGCAATCGGAATTGGAAAGGAGGCGGCTGTGCTCGTTCAGCGTCGACGTCATCGGCGAATGCCTTTCGATATGCGGAGCAGCACTGCGATAGAATCCTGGTGAGAATTTGATGCGAAACCATCCAAGGCAACGATGCGCGACGACGTAGAAACCTCCGGGACAGGCGTGATGATCACATCAGACCAGAAGATCGCGGACGTTGCCGAGCAAAACATCGACGAAGGCCTGAAGGTTGCGTTTGAGGAGCTTGCGCTTTCCTGGTCTACCGATACAGCTCACCTATCGTCGCCGATCAAGCTGATGAAGCACCCGGCCTATCAGCGGATCATCGGCCTCGGACCGCCCGTACTTCCGCTGATTCTGAAGGATCTTGCCGAGAGCGGAAGATTCTGGTTTCCCGCGTTGAGCGCGATTACGGGTGAAAACCCCGTACCGGATGACGCCGCTGGCGATATCGAGAGAATGACGAGTGCGTGGATTGAATGGGGCCGTGAGCACAGCCTCACCTGATGCAGAGGTTCATTCAAGAACTCTTTCATCGGCTGCGCGAAGGTGAATTTGAGGTCACGAGCCCGGAAGACCCGCGTTACAACTGTGTAGCGTGGGCAGCCGATGACGTGCGGCGGTGGTGGTGGCCGGCGGAATCGCCATTTGCGTTCTGGCCGCCGACGGTGAGACGCGAAGAGTCTGTTTCGAGCTTTATCGAAGCGTTCGGAACTCTCGGCTATGAGTTGGCCGATTCTGGCGATCACGAGACGGGATGCGAGAAGGTCGCTATCTTCATGTCGGCGGACCGGGTGCCAACTCATATGGCACGCCAACTCCCGGATGGTTCATGGACAAGTAAGCTTGGCCGCCTGGAAGACATCGCGCATGTCGATGTGAATGGTGTTGGAGGCGCGGAATATGGAGAGGTCGCCGCCTTTCTGAGGCGCCGCAAGCCCGTGCCTGACTGACGTTCTTACTCAGTGGCTGTCTCTTCGAGCAGGTGATCGTCGCCGCGTTGGGCCATGCGGCTGTACTGGGCTTCCCAGTCCGCGCGCGGTGCGCGTGCCGAGCGTATGACGATCTCACCGGCCTGAGCCTCGATCTGTAAGTCATCGGTCAGATGGGCTTGTTCGAGGAGTGCCTTCGGGATGCGGACTCCTCGAGAGTTGCCGATCTTGATGACGCGGGCCTTCATATGAACAACGATGTAATGCTCAGCAAACCGGCTGTCAAGACATCCAAGAACCGTCAGGCAGCGCACGACCGCCCACCCTCGGATGGGCGGCGTCAACGTTTGTCCCGAGGATTCCGGCCTGGGGGTTCTTCGCGTCGCTCAGAATGACAGAGTTGTGATGACCGTCCGCAGATGCTTCGTGCCGTGATCGAGATCATCGAGCACCTCGTTGATGGATGCAGCTTCGAGAGCCACCCGCCGCGTGATCACGCGTGAGATGTCGATCGCGCCTTGGTTGGCGAAGTCGAGCAACTCGACAAGCTCCTCCCGCGTGTGATCGGAGACGCCGATGATGTGGCGTTCGGCGGCCAGCACATCACGATAGGGATCGATGGCCAGCTCGCGCAGATTGATGGCCACGATCATGATCCGGCCGCCGCGGGCCAGCGAGCGAAGGGCTTGAAGCGTCGTCGCGGGGTGGCCGGCGAAATCGAGGACGACGTCGATGTCGCGGAGCTCGTCGACCGCGGCCGGAATGGCGCCGAAGGATGCGGCGGCGTCCAGCTTTTCAGCGACGCGGTCGACGGCGAAGACGCGGCTTGCGCCCATGAAACGGGCGAGTTG
>Ga0247668_1000093_pt1 | contig 29827 bp, 29 predicted proteins | sample CNK09_metaG_FD_182737 | JGI IMG/M metagenome (GOLD analysis project Ga0247668, IMG submission 182737) | Soil microbial communities from Purdue University Martell Research Forest, Indiana, United States - CNK09 | ecosystem: Environmental > Terrestrial > Soil > Temperate forest > Bulk soil...
AGGCGGAAAAGTAGGCGCCGATGGCCATGAATCCGGCATGCCCGAGCGAGAACTGCCCGGCATGGCCGTTGATGATGTTTAGCGAGACCGCCAGCGTGATGTTGATCCCCATGATCACCAGGATCCGGTTGTAGTAGGCGATGCCGGCGATCGGAATCGCTTCCAGCCCGTACGCCAGTCCGACCAGGACCGCGACGAAGAGCGCGAGCCAGAGGAAGTCGCGGAGCCACCAGGGGAGGGATTTCGTCACGCGTTTGCCCTCGTCCGCGTGAAGGCAGAAGGCAGAAGGCAGAGGGCAGAAGTGGAAACACGCAACCACGTTTTGGCTGCTTCCACTTCTGCCTTCTGCCTTCTGCCTTCTGCCTTCATCAGACCTTCTCCGCCTGATACTTCCCGAACAGCCCCGACGGACGGAAGAGCAGGATGGCGATCAGGATGATGAAGGCGATGGCGTCGCGGTAGTTCGAGAACTGGCTGCCGCCGACGAACGATTCGATGATGCCGATGATCAGCCCTCCGATCACGGCACCCGGAACGTTGCCGATCCCGCCGAGCACCGCGGCGATGAAGGCCTTGAGGCCGGGCATGATCCCCATCAGCGGATCGATCTTCGGATACGAGAGGCCGTAGAGGATGCCGGCCACGGCGGCGAGCACCGAGCCGATGATGAAGGTCATCGAGATGACCCGGTCCGTGGGGATCCCCATCAGCGAGGCGGTCTCGAAGTTGAAGGAGACAGCGCGCATGGCCCGGCCGAACTTCGTGCCGTAGATGATGTACTGCAGCAATCCCATGAAGATCACGGCCACGACCAGGACGATGATCTGGTAGTTGGTCGTCGTTACGCCGCCGAAGCTGATGAGGTGCTTCTCCACGAGCGTGGGGAAGAATTTCGGATCGGCGCCGAAGACGAACTGGCCGCCGTACTCGAGCAGGAAGGAGACGCCGATGGCGGTGATGAGCGATGCGATGCGCGGGGCGCCGCGCAGAGGCCGGTAGGCGATCCGTTCGTTGAGGAACCCGAACAGGCCGCAGACCACCATGGCGGTGAGCATGACCAGCCCGGCATAGCCCCAGCCGAGCGCGCCCCCGGTCGTCGGGAGGTGACGGGCGGCGTAACCACCGGCGTAGAAGCCGACGAAGGAGCCGAGCATGAACACGTCGCCGTGGGCGAAGTTGATCAGCTTCAGGATGCCGTACACCATCGTGTAGCCGAGGGCGATCAGCGCGTAAATCGCGCCGACGGCAATCCCGTTCAGTAGATTCTGGAGGATCTCCTGCATTCAGTGGCCGATATGTGTGTTCGCCGGGTGTCGTGGGTCGGTTGTCGGTTGTCGGTTGTCAGTTATCAGTTGTCGGTTGTCAGAACGCAAAAAAAGTCCGGCGAACGCTACTCGCCGGACCGGGTTGTGTAAAGACAAATTCGTGTGTCGGTGTCGGCCGACAACCGATCACCGACAACCGACAACTTTCTCCTAGTTCCCGCCCGTGGTCGTCGTCGCGGCCGCCGGCGGAGGACCGCCGGTGGTCGTGGTGGCCGGGGCCGGAGCAGCGTTGTTCATCTCCACGTTGCCGCCCTTGGCCGGATCGATCGTGGCTTTGAGCGTGAGCTGGCCGTTCTTGATCTCCTCGATGACGAGCTTCTTGCCCATGGCGTTGCGCTCGGGTCCGATGTTGATGGTACCGGTAACGCCGACCAGACCCTTGGTCTTGCCGATGGCGTCGCGGAGAGACGGCCCGTCCAGCTTCGCGGCCCGCTTCATCGAGTCAGCCAACGTCTTCATGGCGTCGTAGCCGAGAGCGGCAAGGGCGTCCGGGATCTGGCCGTAGCGCTCCTTGTACTTCTGCACGAAGCTGCTGACGACCGGCGAGGGATCGGCGTAGAAGTAGTGGTTGGTGTAGAAGCAGCCCTCGAGGGCCTTGCCGCCGATCTCGATCAGCTTCGGCGACTCCCAGCCGTCGCCGCCGAGGAGAGGAGCGGTGATGCCGAGGTCGCGGGCCTGGATGGCGATCTGACCGATGTCGGTGTAGTAGCCGGGGACGTACAGCAGCGAGGGGTTGGTGCCTTTGATGGCCGTCAGTTGCGAGCGGAAGTCGCTGTCGCCGTTGGCGTAGCTCTGGGTTCCGACGATCTTGCCGCCGAGCGTGCCGAACTTGGCCGTGAAAACCTTGGCCAGACCCTGTGAGTAATCGCTCTTGACGTCGGTGAGCATGGCCACGGTCTTCGGCTTGCCGTTGGCGGCGGCCCACTGGTCGGCGAAGACGGCCTGATACTCGCCCTGATAGCTGTCGGTGAAGCAGATGCGGAAGATGTAATCGCCCTTCCTGGTGACCTCGTCGTTGGTCGACGACGGGGTGATCATCGGCACCTTGTTCGACTGGCAGATCGGCGCGGCGGCGATCGATGCGGACGACGCCACTTCCCCGATGATGGCCAGGACGTTGTTCTGCGAGATCAGCTTGGTGACGGCGTTGGCCGCCTCTTCCTGCTTGGACTGATCGTCCTCGCTGAGGACCTTGATCTTGCGGCCGTTGATGCCGCCGGCGGCGTTGACTTCGTCGGCCGCCATCATGATGCCGTTATGGGTCGACTGACCGAAGGTGGCCTGCGGCCCGGTCATCGATCCGTACTCGCCGACGAGGATGTCCCCCCCGGCCGTGCTCGTGCTGGTGTTTCCGGTCCCTTCCTTCGGCGGACAGCCCAGAAGTCCGAATGACAACACCGCGAGCGTGATGAAAATGATTAGGTTCTTTCGCATAGATCTCCCCTCAAAGAGCTGCGGATTGTACAGCAGCGGAAAGAGCGCCGGACTGACGGCGACGGGCCGAGGCTCGACAACCTCAGGCTGAGGTTCGATAACGTCAGGCCGAGGCTCTACAACCTCAGGCCGAGGTTCGACAACCTCAGGCTGAGGCTCGACAACGTCGGGCCGAGGCTCGACAACCTCGGGCTGAGGCTCGACAACCTCGGGCCGAGGCTCGACAACCTCAGGCTGAGGCTCGACAACCTCAGGCTGAGGCTCGACAACCTCAGGCTGAGGTTCGACAACCTCAGGCTGAGGCTCGACAACCTCGGGCTGAGGCTCGACAACCTCAGGCTGAGGCTCGACGCCCTCAGGCCGAGGCTTGGCATCAACAACCTGGGCCTGTCAAAGGCAGGCTGTAGCCCGCCTACGGACACGGAGGCACGAGTGGCTTCTTTGGCTGCGGTCCGTCAAAGTCGAAGGAAAACGGGCCGAGGGCGGCGGAGCCCGAGCGCTGGATGGTGAGCGTCATATGGATGCCGTCCGTCTGTCCGACGAAGCGCGCGGGCGGATAACTCGCGCCGCCCTGAGGCGGCGGACCGGCTTGGAACCCAAATGTCCCATCGGCTTCAAATGTGCCGTCTCGCCGCGGCGTGGGCAACGGAAACGAACCATGACCACAACCAGCGGCGAGACTTGCGCTTCCCTGTTGCACGTAAAGGCCGAAACCGCTCGATGAGGTCCACCATCCGTTCTGGATGCGTACGCCGGGCTCCGTCGGCGTGCCGCATGCGATGCATGACCAGAGCGCGATCGCGGCGAGGAGTTGAATCAATCGGGTCGTCTCTTTCCTCGGCATGGGTCAACGGGGGAAACACTTCGTGGCCGCGGTGCTCTCTTCCCGCAGCAGGGCCAACGCCTGCGAGCGGCGCGGATGGTTGCGTAGCACTGCAGCAAGCGACCGAATCTGAGCGAGCAGATCAGCGCCAAATGTCTCCTCCAACCGGCGTTGATCCTGTTCGTGCTCGAGCGTACGCCGCTGCGCGGCACGCCATTCGGCGGACCAGAACTCGTCGATATGTTCGAGAAGATGATTGCCCGAAAGGAGTCTCCATTCGCCCCCGTCAAACCAGACTCCGTGACATGAGCTGCAACGCTCCAGATGAACAGGCGCCGCCGCTCCAGCGACATTGACCGCGGCCCGGGACATGATGGTCTTGTCGCTCGGGCACCGCCCACCCCGATCGTCGTGGGCCTGCGAGGCGCCGCTCTCCGGAGTCGGATCTCCGGACGCCAGAAGCTCATGGAACCTGGAGGAAGGGACAAACATGCCGCCACACGCGTTGCAACGCGAGGCACCGTGCGGCGCGTCGATCAGACTCTCGTGTTCACATTTCGGACAATTGAGAATCAACAATTCCTCCTCGCATTTTCTGCGATCGCTGGAAGGAAAGCTCTTTCCCGCGTGAGCGACCGAGCAACGGTCACAGCCAGCGGCCGACATGTTATTCTCGACGCATGAAATGGCGTGAGATTCTTCCGTCAGCACTCAAGCCGGATAACGTGGATCCGAAGGTCGCGCACGAAACGCTACTCCAGATCATCGCCGAGCGTAAGGCACGGGAAGAGCGCCGGAAATCGAAATCGGTGAAGTCCGGCCACACGAGACAAGCGAAACGATAGCGTGAGCGACCGGCCGTACGATCGCAGCGTCTTCGTCAACTGTCCTTTCGATCGGGCCTACCGGCCGATGCTGCGGGCGATCATGTTCGCCGTTCACGACTGCGGCTTCTTTGTCCGATTGGCGCTGGAAGTCCAGGACTCGAGCGACGTCAGGTTTCAAAAGATCGTGCGGATCATCCGCGGTTCTCAGTACGCGATCCATGACATCTCCAGGGTCCAGCTCGACCGGACCACGCGTCTTCCACGCTTCAACATGCCTCTCGAGCTCGGCTTGTTCCTCGGAGCGAAAGAGTTTGGCGATCCTGAGCAGAACGCGAAGCGTTCGCTCGTGCTGGACAGCACTCCGTTTAGGTATCAGAAGTTCTGCTCGGACATATCCGGGCAGGACATCGAGGCGCACGGCAACCGGCCCGCCAAGGCCATCGAACGCGTACGCAACTGGCTCAGCGGACCGGCCGCGGAACGGGGAAGCCGCATTCCGAGCGGCTCCATCATCGCAAAGCGCTACATGCAGTTCGTCGACGATCTGCCTCTCTGGTGCGACCGGCAGAAACTCGTCATCTCCCAGCTCACGTACGGCGATGACGATTTACTGATGATCGACTGGCTGAAAACGAATCCGATCGTCTAACCTACAAATTCACCCACACGCTCTTCGTCTGCGTGTACTTCTCCAGCGCGTCCTTCCCCTGATCGCGTCCGAAGCCGGATTCCTTGAAGCCGCCGAACGGGAGCGCGGGGTCGTAGAGGTTGTAGCTGTTGATCCAGACCGTTCCGGCTTTGATGGAGCGGGCGATACGGTGAGCTTTGGAGATGTCGCGGGTCCAGACGGCGGCGGCGAGGCCGTAGACGGTGGCGTTGCCTTTGGCGATGGCATCGTCGGCATCCTTGAAGCGGATGGTGGCCAGGACCGGGCCGAAGATCTCTTCGCGGGCGATGCGGTGATCGACTTCCACGTCGTCGAAGATGGTCGGCTTGACGAAGTAGCCCTTGCCGGTGCCGATGTCGGTGCGCTCTCCGCCGGCGACGAGCTTGGCGCCGTCGCTCTTGCCGGCCTCGATGTACGAGAGCACGGTCTCCATCTGCTCTTTGGAGACCAATGCTCCGAGGCGCGTCTTGGGGTGGAGAGGGTCGGCGGCCACCATCTTGTTGGCGCGCTCGGTCACCTTGGCCATCAGCTCATCGTGCGCGGACTCCTCGACGAGCAGGCGCGAGCCGGCGGCGCAGACTTCGCCCTTGCCGTAGAAGATGGCGTTCAGCGCGCCGCGGGCGGCGGCTTCGAGATCGGCATCGGCGAAGACGATGTTCGGCGACTTGCCCCCGAGCTCGAGCGACACCTTTTTCAAGGTCTTCGCCGCCCGGGCCATGATCCCTTTCCCCACCTCGGCGGATCCGGTGAAGGCGATGGCGTCGACGCCGGGATGATCGACGAGGGCGTTGCCGACCACGGAGCCGCGTCCGGGGATGACGTTCAGGACGCCGGCCGGAAGTCCGCACTCTTTGGCGTATTCGGCAAACTTCAGCAGTGAGAGCGACGTGTTCGACGCCGGCTTGATGACGACCGTGTTGCCGCACGCCAGCGCGGGAGCGATCTTCCATACCGCCAGCATCAGCGGGAAGTTCCACGGCGTGATGGCGCCGACGACCCCGACCGGCTCGCGCAGCGTGTAGGTGAAGGCGTTGTCGGCGATGGGGATGGTTTCTCCGGTGACTTTGCCGCTCCAGCCGGCGAAGTAGTAGAGGCACTCCGCGGCGGCGGGCGTATCGACGTACTGCGATTCGAAGATCGGCTTGCCGTTATCGATGGTCTCGATGCGGCCGATGTCGGCGGCGCGCGCGCTGAGCATGTCGGCGATGCGCCAGAGGACCTTGGCGCGGTCGCGCGGCTTCATCTTCTGCCAATCGCTCCCCGGCTCCATCTGGCCGCGGGCGGCGCGCACCGCGGCGTCGACATCATCCGCTCCCGCGGAGGCGACGTCGGTGATCTTCTCCTCGGTGGCCGGGTTGGTGGTGGCGAAGGTCTCGCCGGATCGAGCGTCGACGAATTCGCCGTTGATGAAGAGCTGGTTCCGTATGTCGGACATAGGGTGTGGATGCTAGCAAATCGATGGCGGGTTGCGGGGTCTCGCGGTTGCGGGGTCTCGCGGCAACCCCAAACCATGAAACCGCGAGACTTCAAACCACGAACCGCGAGACCTCGAAACCACGCAACCGCGAGACCGCGTTATGCCGTTACCGCTTCCTCGACGTACGGGGTGATGTCGAAATTGCGGACGTACATCTCCTGGATCTTCTCCATCTCCGCGTCGCTGAGGGGCGGGTGGTCGGAGGCGGCGGCGAATTCGCGGATCTGCTCCTCGTCGTAGATATTCGGGAGCGCGGAGAGGATGGACTTGTGCGCGTAGAGCCAGAGAAGGGCGAACTGGCCGAGGGTCACGCCGCGTTCCTTGCGAAGCGATTCCAGGCGATCGACTTTCTGCAGGCCCTCCACCATCCACGAGCGCGGGCGGTGCGAGCGGTGGTCGGTCTCATCGAACGTCGTCTCGAGCGTGTACTTCCCTTCGAGCATCCCCGAGGAGTGCGTGACGCGGATGAGGAATTGCGGATCGGGATCGGCTTTCCAGGCGCGGAACGACGGCTCGAAGGCGGATGACGGCGTGCAGACTTTCTTCCCAAGCTCTCCCCTCATCGATTCGGGCACGCCCGCGTACGACGGCCCCTTCTCGGCGGCGAGGATGAACTCGCGGCCGGGGTCCTGCTCGAGGACGTTGTAGATCATCTGCGTGACCGGCGCGTGGCGCACGGCGTTGGCGTAGATCCCTTCATCGCGCCAGCCGATGGCCGGGCCCAGCGACGGACCGTACGACAGGATTTTCCCTTCCTTCTTCAACGACTCCAGCGTCTCCCAGTGCTCGTCTTCCATCAGCGTGACCACGCGCGGGTTGTGCGGCTGGTAGATGGCCACGTGATCGACGCCGAGGCGCTGGAGGGACTGCTCGATGGCGAAGCGGACGAACTTCGGCGACATGTCCTGCGGCAGTTCGCGCTGGCCTCGGGGACGCTCGGGATTGTTGTAGAAGTCGTAGCCGAACTTCGTGCCGACGATGACCTCGGGATGCCCGGCCAGCAGCGGTTTGAGCATCGTCTCACCGCGGCCGTTTCCGTAGGCGTCGGCGGTGTCGATGTAGTTGATGCCGGCGTCGAGCGCGATCCCGATCAGGCGTCGCGCTTCGTCGTCGGTGTAATTGCCCCACCAGCCGGTGGTGAGTGTCCAGGTGCCAAAGCCGAGCTCGGAGAGCTCGAGATCCGTTCCGTGAAGTTTGCGGGTTCGCATGAGTAGGTCTCCGTCGTTACGGAGTTTCTACCACAACCGGAGCGCGCGCAAAGGGCGCAAATCCCAAAAAACAAACGGCGCGACCTGAGGCCGCGCCGTCCGGTGTCACATCTGTATGTGTGGATCGCGCTACTTGCCGGCGAACTGAGGCTTTCTCTTCTGATTGTAGGCGCTCAGCCCTTCCTTCGCGTCCTCGCTCTGGAAAAGCTGCTGCTGCAGTTCGCGCTCGATGGCCAGCGCCGACTCGAACGGAACTTCCCATCCGCTCTGCACCGAGCGCTTGATGCGGCCGACGGCGCGTGAGGCCTTGTTCGGCGGGCAGAAGCTCTGCGCGTACTCCATGACCCGGTCCCACCACTTCTTGCCGTCCTGCTCGGCGGGCCAGAGGTAGTTGATCACGCCGAGGCGGAGCGCTTCCTCGAATTCGAAGAGGCCGCCCTCGACCATCAGCTCGATCGACTTCGTCTTCCCGACGAGGCGCGACAGGCGCTGCGTGCCGCCGGTCCCGGGGAGGACGCCGAGGGTCACTTCCGGCAAGCCGCACTTCCCGGCGCCCTGCAGGGCGATCCGGATGTCGGCGGCCATGGCGATTTCCAGCCCGCCGCCGACGGTGTGGCCGTTCAGCGCGGCGATGACCAGCTTCGGCGTCTGCTCGAGACGATTGAGGGTCTCGTTCGCGTGCAGGCAGAAGTAGTACTTGAACTGCGGTGTGACCTCCGAAAGCATCTTGATGTTCGCGCCGGCGGAGAAGAACTTATCGCCCGAGCCGCGGAGCACGATCACGTAGACGTCGTCGTCCATCCGCGCATTGAGGATGCACGTATCGAGCTCCTTGTTCATTTCGTAGGTGTAGGTGTTCGCCGGGGGATCGTTCAGCTCGAGGATCGCCACCCCGTTTTCCACCCGGTAATCGATGAGATTTCCAGCCATGTTGTCTCCTGTTCGGTAAATGCGGCGCGCATTGTATGTGATGCGGCGGGTGGGGGTCGGGTGGGTTGTCGGTGGTCGGTTGCACTGGCACCCTAGTTGCTCATCAATACCCTGTTGAAGGAGACACAACCATGAACATCATCGGATGGCTTCTATTCGGTCTCGTAGTGGGCGCGATTGCCAAGTTCCTCATGCCTGGACGCGACCCGGGTGGGTGGATCGTGACGATCCTCCTCGGTATTGCCGGCTCGTTCGTCGGAGGCTTTCTCGCTTCGATGCTCGGCCACAACGAACAGACGGCAGGATGGATCGGCTCGATCATCGGCGCGATCGTTCTGCTCTTCATCTACCGCCTCATCGTCGGCCGGCGCGCCGTCGTCTGACGATCCACGTCCCCCGGCTCGCCCTCTAGGAGTCCTGCGCGGCAGAACGATAGAGCGAAGATGGTGGCCGAGCCTTGGGCAACCAGCGCAGCCGGCCGTGCCGGCCAAGGCCCCCGAAACGGGGCCTTTTTTTGTGCCGGAAGGAACTGTTCAACGGCCGGCTGTGTTCTTCGTAGCATGCAACGAAGGCCCCCGAAACATTTCGCCGGCTCGTTCGTCTCAGATTGAAAGCGGCGGCCACGCCGCCATCCCAAGCGGCATGGTGCCGCCCGTTACACTAAAATTGACCAGCAACAAAGGAGCATCAACCGATATGAATTCATCCACCAAACGCATTCTGTCGACGATCGCGATCATCATCGCTTCGGTCGCGTTCGGTGTCGTCATCAGCGCCGACCTCGGCCTGATGCGGACCTCGAACGCTCAGTCCGCGGCGATCCAGACCACCTCCGGTGGTGTGCCAGCCGTCTCGGTGACCATCCCGTCCTTCGCCGACGTCGCCGCTCGCGTCATGCCGGCGGTCGTGTCGATCACGTCGACCGAGGTCATCAAGACCAGCGACCTCCGCAATAAGAGCCCCTTCGGAGGCGACCCCTTCGAATTCTTCTTCCCCAATCCAAACGGTCAGCGCAGCCCGCACGGGAACCGTGCGCCGGATGAAGATGACGAGCGCAAGCAGGTGGCCGGCGGCTCGGGCTTCATCATTTCACCGGATGGTTACATCGTCACGAACAACCACGTCATCGACGGCGCCAGCAAGGTCCAGGTCCACTGGGGCGCCGACGAGAACGGCACCGGCGGACACACCAGCGAGGCCAAGATCATCGGCCGCGACCCGGCCACCGACATCGCTCTTCTGAAGATCGAGGCCGGCGAGAAACTGCCGAGTCTCCCCCTCGGCGACTCCGACCGCATCCGCAAGGGTGACTGGGCCATCGCCATCGGCAACCCGTTCCAGTTCGAGAACACGCTGACTGTCGGTGTCATCTCCGCAAAGGGCCGCGCCCTGGGTCTGAGCGATCAGACTCGTTCCTTCGAGAACTTCATTCAGACCGACGCCGCCATCAACTTCGGCAATTCGGGCGGCCCGCTGATGAACATCAACGGTGAGGTCATCGGAATCAACACCGCCATCCGCGGCGGAGGCGCGCAGGGCCTCGGCTTTGCCACTCCGATCAACACCGCCAAGCGCCTCCTGCCGCAGCTCCGGCAGGGCCATGTGACGCGCGGCTACCTCGGCATGGGCATCCTCGACCTCTCGGAAGACGCTCGTGCAGGCTTCAACCTTCCGCCTGATACGCGCGGCGCTCTCGTCCAGACCGTCGAGCCCGGACTTCCGGCAGCGAAAGCCGGCCTCCAGCCGGGCGACGTCATCGTGGAAGCCGATAAACATCCGATCAACAGCAACCGCGCCCTCATCGACTACATCTCCTACCTGCCGGTCGGCAGCAAGATCGACCTGACGGTCATCCGCGACGGCAAGCACCGCACGCTGACTGCCTCGACGATCGAGCGGACGCTCGAAACCGACAAGACGGATACGGCGAAGCCGGAAGAGATCGCCCCTGCCCGCAACAAGCTGGGGATGTCGGTTCAAGAGCTGACGCCACAGTTGCGCCAGACCTACGGCCACTCCGACAACATCGCCGGTGTCGTCGTGACGAGCGTCAAGGAAGTCTCGGCAGCCGGCGACGTCCTCAGCGAAGGCGATGTGATCAGCGAAGTCCAGGGCGAGAAGGTAACGAACCTCGCGCAGTTCCGCGCGGCGATCGACCGTCTCAAGCCGGGCCAGACGGCACGTATCTATGTGACGTCACCAGGCCGTAGCGGCGCCGCGATCTCGGGATACCGTTTCATCCACGTTCCCTCGTAAAACAGACGCAAACGCATTTGACGAAAGCCGGCGAGCAATCGCCGGCTTTTTTGTTGGACAATCGCCCTCGTGCAAGACCTCATGCGCCGCGCGCTGGAGCTGGCCGCGCGCGGCCGCTACTCCGTCAGCCCGAATCCGATGGTCGGCTGCCTCATCGTGCGCGACGGAACCGTCATCGCCGAAGGATGGCATCAGAGGGCGGGCGAACCGCACGCGGAGATCGAGGCGCTGCACAACGTCGACGCACGCGGCGCAACGATGATCGTCACGCTCGAGCCATGTGCGCACCACGGCCGCACACCGCCCTGCACCGACGCCATCATTGCCGCCGGCGTCTCCCGCGTCGTCGTCGCCATGCGCGACCCACACGCTGTCGCGGCCGGCGGCGTGGAGAAACTGCGCGAGGCCGGCATCGATGTCATCACCGGAGTCCTGGAGGAGGAGGCGCACAAACTCAACGAGGTTTTCGTTCACGCCGTCACCCACCGCCGCCCCTTCGTGCTGCTGAAGGCCGGCATGACGCTCGACGGCAAACTGGCCACGGTCACGGGCGAAAGCAAATGGATCACGTCCGAGGCCGCGCGCCAGAAGAGTCTGGAGCTGCGCGAAGAGTACGACGCCATCCTCGCCGGCGGCGGCACCGTACGCACCGACAATCCCCACCTCACCCGCCGCCTCGGCTGGAACACATCCCGCGCCGGCTGGACGCGTATCATCCTCGACCGCGGCCGCATCGTGCCGACGGACGCGCAAGTCCTCACCGACGGCGGCAGGACGATTCACATCGTCGATGATGCCGATCTCGATGCGCTTCTCGCTGATCTCTACGAGCGCGGCATCCAGTCGGTGATCGTCGAAGGAGGCTCGCAGGTACTCTCGGAATTCATCCGCCGAGGGTTGTGGCAGAAGATGATCGTTTTCATTGCTCCGATGATCGTGGGAGGTTCTACAGCGCCCTCGATCTTCAGCGGCGACGGCGTCGCGAAGTTGACCGACGCCTACCGCTTTCAGTTTGATCGGGTGGAAGTGGTGGGCGGGGATGTGATGATTACCGCGTATGCGTGCGTTGGCTGAACGGAGGTCGAGCGAGATGCTCAACCAGCAGCGAAAAGGTTCGGCGGATTGAACGGCCCCCGCCGGTGAGCACAGGGTCGTTGGGCGCACGCACCCCTGCGGTAGAATCACGCCATGCACAACGAGTTCACATCCATCATCGAGCAAGACGACGAATGGTTTGTCGCTTACTCACCTGAGATTCCAGGTGCCAATGGACAAGGCCGCTCCCCTGAGGCCGCTCGCCAAAATCTGGCCGAAGCGATTGCCCTCATCCTCGAAGATCGTCGCGAAGATGGTCTACGGGGAGTGCCAGAGAGTGCAATCCGCGGCACCGTTGTGGTTCAGTGAAACAGCGAGAATTGCTGCGGCATCTGCGACGGAATGGCTGCTTTCTGAAGCGCCAAGGCAAGGAGCACGAGCTTTGGTGCAATCCACAGAACGGCCAGATTCAGGCCGTTCCAAGACACAACGAAACTCCGAACTCGCTCGCCAAAAAGATTTGCCGAGAACTCGGAGTGCCAGAGCCGTAACATGTTCACCGGCATCATCAACCACAGCGGCATCATCGATTCTCTCGAACGCCTCGCGTCGGGAGCGCGGCTGCGGTTGCGCACGACCGACAGCGAGCCGTTCATCCTCGGCGAAAGTCTGGCGGTGAACGGTGTCTGTCTGACCGTTCTGCCGCAGGATGACGGCACACTCCTCACCGACGTCTCCAACGAGACACTCGATCGCACGACGCTCGGCGCGCTCACCGGCGGGACGCGCGTGAACGTCGAGCGTGCCATGGCTCTCGGCGACCGGCTGGGCGGGCACCTCGTCCAGGGACACGTCGACGGCGTCGGCAGGCTCCTGTCGATCGCACCCGAGGGCGGCTTCGCTGTCTATCGGTGGAGCTGTCCGGCCGAATACGCGGAGCTCATCGTCGACAAAGGCTCGATCGCCGTCGACGGGGTATCATTGACGGTGGTTGAGCCGGACGGCACAAGCTTCGGTGCGGCGCTGATTCCGGAGACTCTCCGCCGCACAAACCTCGGCGATGCCGCGATCGGCGACCGCGTCAATCTCGAGCTGGACATGATCGCCAAGTACGTCCGTTCGCTCGTCGCGCCGTATATCGCGCGCTGAGACGCGAATACACTGTCGCGGCGTGATCGTCTACAAGAAAACGCCGCATTTGCGCATCGCGCGCACACAGGTGCCGGAGCCGCCGTACTGGGCGGCCACCACCATCGCACCGTACAGCCCCCGGCGCGCGGCGCCGATCGCCGTCGACTACCTCGATCTGCGCGCTTCCTTTGCCGAGCGCTTCGAGGTCTCGGTCTGCGACAACGTCCGCGACGATCTGGAGCGCAGCACGACGCGGCATCCTCTGCACGCGCCGGCGCTGATCGATGCCGCGGAGTTCGCGGAAGTCATCTTCGGACGCGGCGAGGAAGTGCTGCAGTTCTGCGCCGGCCAGCACGTGGCGGCGATGCAGCTCGTCTCGGCGCGCGGCACGCTGCCGCGGCAGGTTCCGGACAACGCGGTGATCACCATCGCCGCGTGGCCGCTGGAGCTTGCGCGCCTCGGCAGTCTCTTCGCGGAGGCGAAAGAGCGCGGGCTGCGATGGGGCGTGGTCATTCCGATCATCTTTCCGGTGACGACCGATCTCGCCGCCCTCGCCCAACTCGCGGAGCTGGCCAGGACGTACGAGGCATCATTCTTCGCCGGCGTTCCCGTGGAGTTGGATGCCACGGCGCGCAACGCGCTGGCGCAATCGTTGACCGGCGAGGCGCGCGACGATCACTTCGAGATGCTCTTTCACTCCGATCTCGGCCCCATCCGGCTGGCCACCGAACGCCATATCGCCGCACTAGCCGGCGAGATCAACGCCGCGGACTTCGTCATTCCGCCGCGCTGGGATCGCCCGACGAATTGGAACGCCGCCGTTCTCCTGACTCTTACTGCAAGCCGCATCCTGTCCATGAACCGCGACGAGGAGCTGGCCTGGCGACTGACCCGGTCAGCGAAGGTGGTGGCCCTGCTCGAAAAGCCGATCGAGCGCGTTGCGCAAGCAGCAAGTTTGTCGATCATCGACTCGCTCGACGAGATCAGCGTCGACCTCTTGACGGAGTGGCTCGAAACCGGCAGATCAAGCTTTGCCGGACACATCGAGAAGCAGTGGCGGCTCCGGAGGGATAGCGGGGTGTAAGTCAGGCCGAAGGCAAGCGGCCCATCCGCTTGAATGCTTCCTTGAATCCTACCGGGATGACAGCAGGATACCAGAAAATTCCAAAAGCGAACGGAATTGTGGAATCGATGACAAGACGCCAGACAGCCGCGCTCCTCGCATCCGTCGGTCTGGTAATCCTCCTCGGCATCGCCACCGCGGCCTGGTATGTGGCGCATCGTCTGGAACAGATAGCAACCACAGCCGTAACGCGCAAAGAGGAGATGGCCGACATCGGCACCCTCGTCACCCGCGTCCGCGACCTGAATCGGCTGGAAACGGCCACGATGCGCGTGGCCAACGTCAGCACCGTCACGCAGACGTATGACCTGATCCCGAACGCGCTGGCCGGCGACGAGCTGACGCTTTACTCCGCCGGCGATGTGATCGCCGGCGTCGACCTCTCGCTCCTGAAACCCGACGACGTCCACCGCGAGCCCGACGGCACCATCGTCGTCCGCCTCCCCCCACCGCAACTCCTGGTCTCGCGCCTGGACAACCGCGCCTCGCACGTCATCCAACGCCGCACCGGCGTCTTCCGCCGCGCCGACATCGGCATGGAAGGCCGCGCCCGCCAATACGCGGAACAGAACATCCGCAACGAAGCGATCCGCCGCGGCATCCTGCAACTCGCGCAGACGAACGCGGAAGGGCGGGTGGCGGAGCTGCTGCACACGCTTGGGGCGGCGAAGGTGAGGTTTGAGGCGACCAAGGACCACTCCGTAGGGCGGTAAGACGCCTGGTCGAAGTTACATAGGTCAATTTTGTATTGACATAATCAAGTGAGAAGCTCATATTGTCGATAAGGAGGTAACCATATGATCGGGTGCATAAGGTTACGAGGAGCACCGAATGCTCGATCCAAACGCGACCAAGGTAACCCTGCTTTTCCCCCTTCTTGGAAACGACGGCGAACCCTTTTCAGCAGGTGTTTGGGCTTGGTGGCTGGATAACATCGTCACGTTCGGTGCGTACCACGAACTGGCGTCAAGAGGCACCTGGAGAGGAATGACCGAGCAGCATCGGTGCGTCAAGATCGTGATCGTCGAAGAATCCGAGCTTCAACGTCTGGAGGCTTTCCTGGCCGAGGCGCGTGAGGTGTTTGGGCAGGAAGTGATGTACTTCGAAGCCGTACGAGTTCACTTCAAGCTCATCTAGCTCTCCACCCGCGAAGAAGAAACTGAATGAGATACTTCAATCGTGATTCCGGTTTGCAGATCGATCTGTCGGACCTCGACAGAGATCGAAAGCGTTTCTACCAATCGGCTCTCGAGAAGCTCGATGAGAACGTCCCCTGGCTCGAGTTTGAGGATTTCGCGTTTTCCTTCGGCTCTCCCGTCTTCCGAGCTTCGCGGAATCGCCAGGAAGTTCTTAGCGACCCGCTCTACGTAGTGCTTAAGGACATCTGGTTGCGACTGGGCATCAGGCAAGGCCTTGTTGCACCGTCAAAGGAGTCTGTTGCCAGTGCCAAAACGACCAGCAAAGTCCGGCAGGCCAATCCGCACATCGCGGCGCATCGCGGTCACCTGGAGATTGCCGATAAACCTGCTCTTCCGCGTCGACGCAGTCGCTGAAGCCGAAGGCGTCACGACGACGGAGTGGGTCGAGCGAGCGATTTTGAGCACGCTTAATTCGCGCACCCTGCCTACGATCGATCCAACACCTTCTTCGCCACACTGATCGCCTGCTTCAGCGCGGCCGACTTGCTCATCGCCTCCTCATACTCCCGCGCGGGATCGGAGTCGTAGACGATGCCGGCGCCGGCCTGGACGGAGGCGTGGCCTTTGGCCAGCACGATCGTGCGGATGGCGATGCAGGAATCCATGTTGCCGCTGAAGCCGAAGTACGCCACTGCCCCGCCGTACGGGCCGCGGCGCGTGGTCTCGTGGGCGTCGATCAACTCCATGGCCCGGATCTTCGGTGCTCCGGTGAGCGTGCCGGCGGGAAAACAGGAGAGGAAAAGATCGACGGGACTGCGGTCGCTGCGGAGCTTCCCCTGGACGTTCGTGACGAGATGCATGACGTGGCTGTAACGCTCGATGTGGGCGAAGTCGGAGACGGAGACCGAGCCGCTGACGCAGACGCGGCCGAGATCGTTGCGCCCGAGGTCGACCAGCATGAGGTGCTCGGCCTGCTCCTTGGGGTCGGCCAGGAGCGCCTGCTCCAGAGCAGCGTCTTCAGCCGGCGTCGCTCCACGCGGGCGCGTGCCGGCGATCGGCCGCGTCTCCGCGCGCGTGCCGTCGACGCGCACCAGCATCTCCGGCGAGGCGCCGACCAGCGTGCATTCGGGCGTGCGCAGCAGGAACATGTACGGGGAGGGATTGATCGAGCGGAGCACGCGGTACAGCGTCAGCGCGTCCGACTCGCAGAATTCGGTGCTCCAGCGCTGCGACAGAACGATCTGAAAGATCTCGCCGGAGATGATCTCCTCCTTCGCCGTCCGTACCACCGACTCGAAGTCCTCCCTCGGAATGTTGGGAGAGAACGTCACGTCCGCCCCTTTGTCCGGAAACGCCAGCAGCTCCACGCGCGCGGCGCGCAACCGCTCGATGGCACGGTCGAGGCGCGCATTGGCCTCTTCGATTGAAGCATGTGTATCCGAGGTGAAGATGTTGGCGATGACGTAAAGGCGCTGCTTCACGTGATCGAAGACCACCACATTGTCGAAAAAAATCAGGCGCGCGTCGGGGATGCCGGTCTCGTTTCGGTAGGAATCGGGGATGCGCTCGATCCAGCCGGCCACGCTGTAGCCGAAGAAACCGACGGCGCCGCCGAAGAACGGCGGAAGCGATTCCTCCCCGTAAACGCGCAGCGGCTGCAACTCGTTGTTCAACACGCCGACCGGATCGGGCGTCGACTCGTCGAAGCGAAGGCTGCGCCGCGGCTCGAAGCCGACGAACGAGTAGCGTCCGACGTTTTCTCCTCGTTCGACGCTCTCGAACAGAAAGGCCTCGCCGTCGCCGGATAGCGCGGCGAATGCCGCAACCGGGGTGATGGCGTCCGCGCTCAATTCGCGGGCGATGGGAACGATGTCGTAATCCTTGCGAAGGTCATCCAGGTTCATTGACATGCCTCGAGAAAAAGCTCGCTCTGCCGCGCCGCTTGCGCGCGGAGGAGATCGAGCCCATTGAAGTCTGCGCGAGAATCGCGCCCGTATGCCGCTTCGATGATGGTAACGGCATCCGGCAGCGGAATGGATACGTTTTGCGGCAGCGTGTTGATGATGAGATCGCCGCGCCACCTCGGCAGTTGATCGAGCGGCCGGGCACTCAGTTTCCCCGCCGTGCGATTGAACACGGTTGACTCGATGCCGGCGCGCCGAAGGGCCACCAGCGCCGCCCGTGCCGTGCCGCCCGCGCCGATGACCGTCGCCGTCCGCGCCGAGGTTCTAGCGATCAGTGCCGCGAAGCCGTCGACGTCGGTGTTGTCGGCGACGATCCGGCCGCCGATCCGCACGAGCGTGTTCACCGCTTCCGCATCACGCGCGTTCGGACGGACGTCCGCGCCGATCTCCGTTGCAAACGAAAATGCTTCTTCCTTGAACGGAGCGGTGATCGACATGCCGGTTGGCGCGAAGCGCTCGCCGCCTGCGAACGGTCGGGCGATGTCGCGAAAGTCATCGGTCTCGAAGATCGCGTACGCCGCCGCCACGCCGCGCTCCCGAAAGATGGCGTTGTGAATGGCCGGCGAGCCGCTGCGCGCGGCCGGGTTGCCGACGATGGCGAAGATCGTCTCCGCATGCAACGCCTTGCGATTCGGGCCATAGATGGCCAGCGCGTTCACCAGCGTGAGCTGCCCCGGCGCGGCCTGCCGGGCCTCGTCGACGCTGACGAACTGCAGCTCCGATCCGAAGAACGGAGCCAGGATGCGGGCATACAGACCGCGGCCTCCCATGCCGATGACGGAGAGGTTGCTCCTCCCTTCGAGCAACACCAGCAGGCGGACGTTGTCGGCAAAGTTCCGCGGCGTAACAGCCAGCTTCACATGGTCCGCGCGCATCTCCGTGACGAGGACGTCAACGTCCAGCATCCCTTCGTAATCGTGATGCGAGAGGATCACCCGGCGCGCCACCGGAATGGGATGCCCCCACTCCACGTCGATGAGATCGGCATCAGCATCCGCGATCGGCGCACCGCCGCGATTCGTGGCGATGACCGGCTTCGCCGTCGCCGCCCGCACCGCCGCCCAATCGACGGGGCGTCCGCCGAAGGCATCGACGCGCAGCTCGATGGCATCGTGATCGTCGCGCAGTGCGCGGATCACATCGATGGCCTTTTCCGGCGTCTCTTCGTAGATCGTTACGACCAGTTGCATCAACGTTAGCCTCATCCTCATCGGGAAGAGGTGCGGATACGACCGGTCGATATTCGCGCCCCTTCCGTTGCGGGGCGCGTCTCACGCGCTACCGCTAGTTGCGAAACCACCACCAGTTGCGCGGCGCGTTCATCGTCCGAGGAGGGTAGCGGCGAAGGGCGGAGGTGTCAATGGGTGAGAATGCACCCATGCGCCGAGCCCTCCTTCTCATCGTCCTTGCGCTCGCCGGTTGTGCATCCGTTCTTCTCAATCCAAACGATCCTGGGATGCAGGTCCGCGCTCCCGATCTCTTCCGCGTCCACTTCGCCACCAGCCAGGGCGACTTCACCGTCGAGGTCCATCGAAGCTGGGCCCCGATCGGAGCAGATCGTTTCTACAATCTCGCCGCGCATCATTTCTTCGACGGCCAGCGTTTCTTCCGCGTCCGCCAGGGTGCCTTCGCGCAGTTCGGCATTCCCGGGAATCCTCGCATCGCCCAGGCATGGCGATCGGCGTCCATTCCCGACGACCCTCCGACGCAATCGAATGTCCGCGGGACGATCGCCTACGCCTTCACGACACCGAACACGCGCACGACGCAACTCTTCATCAATCTCGCCGACAACAAGCAATTCGATCCACAGGGTTTCGCCCCGATCGGCACAGTCACCTCGGGGATGGACGTCGTCGACCGGCTCTACTCCGGCTACGGCGAAACCGCCGGCGGCGGAATGCGCGCCGGCCATCAGGACGCGCTCTTCGCCGAGGGCAGCGCCTATCTGATCCGCCACTTCCCGCGTCTCGACTACATCCGGAAGGCAAGGATTGATTCACGCGGAGGCGCGGAGATCGCGGAGTGATGCCTGTTTTTTTCTCTCCTCCGCGTCTCCGCCCCTCCGCGTGAAACGATTCTCATCCAATGTACCCTGATCTGAATGCGTCCCCAGCGTACCGAGGCGATCATCCTGCACACCTTCCCCGCGCGGGAGCGGGACAAACTGGTCGTGTTTCTCACGCCCGACCACGGCAAGGTGAAGGGATACGCGTATGGCGCGCGGTCGATGCGGACGCGGTTCGGAGCATCGTTGGAGCCGCTGGCGAAAGTGAGGATCGGGTACATCGAGCGGGAGGGGGACGAGGTCGTACGCATCGAGTCCGTCGATCTGATCCGCTCGCTGTTTCCGGCGCAGCAGAACCTCGCGGCGAGCGTGGCAGCGTCGTATCTCGCGGAGACCGTCGACACCTTCGCGCAGTCGGGCGATCCGGCGGAGTTGATCTACCGGCTGCTCGACCGGACCACCGAGGCCTTGCTGGACGGGGCGATGCCGTTGCGCGTCGTCGCGTATGCCGAGGTGTGGATCCTGCGGCTGGCGGGCGTGCTGCCATCGCTGCGGAACTGCAACGCATGCGATGAGCCACTCGGACGGCCGTTGCGGTTCGACGCACAGACGCATGGGTTTGTCTGCACGAAGTGCGGCGCGGAGCACGCGCAAGTCATCGCCAACGATGTCGCCGAGGTGCTCGATGCCATCATGCGTATGCCCGTCAGCGAGTTCGCGCTGCGTGACGTCGCCCCCGACGTCCTGATCGAAGTCCGTTCGCTGGCGGCGTTCTTCCGTCGCAACTTCCTCGGGCACGAATTGAAATCGTTCGAGATGCTGGCAGGGCTGATCACATGAAGAGAAACCGCGAATGTCTCGAGCTTGCCGGATAAGGCTCATCCGCAGATGACGCAGATGTGACGCAGATAAAACCATCTTCCATCTGCGTTTCATCTGCGTCATCTGCGGATAAAGCCTTTGATCAACCAACCGGCCATGCCATCGCCTCCGCGAACCCCGGCAGCGCCGCCGACAGCTCCTCGATGTGCGCGCTGGCGATCCCGTCCAGCTCCCGCTCCAGCACGCCGCTGACGGTAGTCTCCTGCTGGTCTGCCCGATAGTGCAGCATGTCGATGTGATGCCGCGGCAGCCGGACGCGCAGCTCCGCGCTCCGGATCGCCTGCGGCAGGATGCCGTCCGCCTCATCCCCGAGCGCCTCTTCGATGACGTGCATCGGCCAGATCTCCAGCGCCTTGGCCATCATCTCCGCCCGCGGAAACCACTTCCCGAGCGGCGTCGTCCACAACTCGACCTCCCCATTCTCAATGGCCTCGGACATCTGCCGTCGCGTCCACCCGAGGAGCCCCTCCGCCTGCATAATGCTGACATGCGGCCGTGGCTGTAGGAAGATGTGACGGATGCGGGAGATGACGTCGGGTTCGAGCATGGTTGGGCACCTCCTGTTAGTTGTATAAACATATATCAGCGCTACTAGTTTGTCAATAGACGATGAGGCATTCCAGGGACACAACGGCAGCCGGCGAGATCTTCGGAACGCGCCTTCGCGAGGTGCGCCTGAAGCGCGGTTTAAGTCAGCAGGAACTCGCCGAACGGGTAGGCCTCCCCCAGCCGCACGTTAGCGCGATGGAGTCGGGAGTGAAGTTCCCGAACCTTCTGACCGTCCTTCGGCTTGCGGTCGCGCTGGAGTGCAAGGTGATGGCACTAGTGGGTGTCTTCGACAAGAGCGACTTGCCGTCGATCCTACCGAAGTAAGTTACCTTGAGAGCTCCTTGGCCCTCCCAGGTCAAGCCATCATGAACTACATCCACGCGGCGCAAAACGCAGTGCCGGAGCCCACTCGATGCCCTGAGAAATTAGACGACGAACGGAGTCGCCTATTCTCCCGCACGCCGCTCGCCGCAGGGCTAAGCAAGGTGTTTTGAGAACGTTACCCGCCCCCTTCCGAGTATCATACAGACACTTAGCGACGTCGACGTGGAAGCAGCGACTGGGAGATGTCGCTGAAGTCATGGTTGGGCAGACGAGTGATGACGATTACGTACATAACGATCGGGCGTAAAGACAAGCACGATGCCTTCATCACACGCCATCAGAAGTTCTTCGACAGATTTCCGAACCTTCTCAAGGCCGAAGAGGTAGCTCTCGGCCGTACTCTGAATGCCAAACCTGGCATCGATCCGATCATCTTCTATCTTGGAATTCGTTGCGCGGAGGATTTTACTGCTGTAACGCTTTTGGCTGCTCATGGCCTCGGGCTCTCGGCGACATCGATGATTCGGGGGATGTACGAGAGGTCGGTCACCGCCGCTTACCTCCACGAGAACCCAAAGGACTGGCAGTTGTTTGCCGATTTCGATGTGGTTCAGAAACGCCGGGCAGCGCAGGCAATCAAAGAGACCATCGGCTTCGATCCGGACGATCAGAAGAGGCATGAAGATCTGGAAGCGGAGTACGCGAAGATCAAATCGCAGTATGAGGTCAAGGTCTGCAAGACGTGCAAAACCACACGTGTGGGTACAAGTTGGCACAAGCTCGATCTCGTCACGATGGCGAAATCCCTTCCGAACCTCCGCGAGCTCGTCGTCCCCGGTTACTACATCCCGCTAAGCCAAGCCCACAGCACGTTCAAGTCGATCGCGTCGCTCATCGAGGAAAAGGATGGGAATATACTTTTCAAAAATGATTACTCTGAAGAGTGTGATCGCGCCTTCAAGCTTGCGCACTTGCTCATGATTCATGTTCTTCAAGTACAGGCCGATCACTTCAAAATTCCGGAGATCGAGGCCTGGGTCAAAGCGGCGGTCGACGACTATGTTGCGATTTGGAACGTGAAGGTCAAGTAGTACGCCGCCTTGTCTGTGGGATCAGGCCCAAAGTCCGAGAGTGTCCCAGAGATCCGACCACGCACAACGACAGCGCTGGCACTTTCGACCTTGGGCCTGACACCATTCGCGTCGGTACGTACGCACTCGATACCCTCGCGCTGAACCCTCGTTATCCCGCTGAATTCTCAACCGTCCAAGGCGGAACGTAGTCTGTAAATCTGCTCGCGCTGAAACGTGAGGAGTTCGTCATAGGTTCGAATACGTACATCAACGAGGTCTTCAACCAAGTCAGCGACTGATTGAATCTCTCCGTAGTCCTTCCCAATCACGGCCGTCAGTCTTGGCCGCGGGACCACTCCGCCGAACCTCTCCGAAAGGAACTGCCGATTTCGCTCATCGCGAAAGAAGTTGCGATAGTTGCGGAGTTGACGGACGACATGATGTACGTGACTTGACCAGTCGCGGTGGAATCGGCCGTATGAGGTGAGCTTAACGTGTGGACTCTTTAGATCGAGAATGTTCCAGTCCCATGGGATGTGTGCGATCAGGGGTCGGAACAGGAAATCGGGCCGAATCTCGTTGGAGGTTGTATCGTTTCGCAGCGTCAACTCCGACCAGTGCCACGAATAGTTTTGATCCGCCAAAAACTCTGGATGACGCTCGAAAAAGCTGTGCATTGCGGTCTCTGTACTTCGGGGATCATTCAACATCTCTTCTAGTTCTTCGACAGCGATCGCTCCGGTCGAAGCCCGCTCTGCGGAAAGGACCATTCGTCGGCACAATTGCCCAGCTTCATCGAACGTGCTATCTACAAGCTTCGTCTGCACGAGTGCAAACGGGCGGGTCATATATCCTTCCACGATTTCGAAACGATTGTTGTCGTAGGTTATGGCAAGTCCTGCGCGATCGAGTTCGATCATTACATCGTGACGGTAGGTGCCGATTGCGAAGTCCAGGGCTCGAATTGCATTGCGGTGATGGAATGGTTTCTGGATGCACTTGATTGACGCGTCGATTCTGTGTAGCCATCGCATCGAGTCCTCAGTCGGATACGCACACATGGGTACTACTGGAACGAATCGGCACCGTAATCCGCCTCCCACGACAAGGGTTTCTGGTAGCGTTCGAAGCCACTCGACCAGCGTGAAACCGTGGCCATCTCGGAGGTTGTCGGCCACCAGCAACGCGTCAAGACGGCCGCGAAGGGCAACGATTGACCTCAAAGAGTCTTTCGCATCGGAAATACTCGGTACGGGCACAACGTCCATATCCGCTTCTCTAGAGAGGAATCGCACAAGGTCTCCGAGCAATTCGTCCGAACTCTCGACGAGCAGTACTCGTAAGCGCATGTCGGAACGTAGTTTACTCGGTGGCCAGGGCTAACTCTGCGAGGAGCAACGCGGGCTCACCATCGTAGTTCGGGGAAGACCATCCCGCTGGACGATGGTTCGGAACGAGGATATCGCGGAAAGTACGCCTCAAACGAGTGAAGTTGCCTGGGGCAAGGCCTTCGTTATTCGAGCTGCGGTTTCCGCGAATGACTCACCCACCAGACAACTTGGGGCGAACGGCGCATCACATTCTACGAATGGTAGAGGCGACGGGCCTTCCTACACTGGCGTAGTAGATGGCAATCGGGAGACCGATGTGGCACAGACAGGCACCTACACTCTTGTCTGTGCCGGATCTCGGCAAGATTGAAGATCGCAAGCCCTCAGCGGCGGGCGGCTTCGGCCGGGGCACAGACAAGAGTGTCTGTGCCACATCGTCTGCGGCTCGCGATGGCAAATTCGCCGAGGCGATACGGGCGAATCGGCATCCATCGTCAGTTTCCGGTCGGTGATCAGGCGCGAGACGTTCGATCCGCGTGCAACCTCCCGCCCTCGGAACGGCCGCGTCGGCGTTTGTGCCGCGGATTCCAGGCTGGGGGTTCTTCGCGTCGCTCAGAATGACAGCGGGGAGATTTGCGCGACGTGCTATCCGTAGATGTACGCGCTGAACCGCGGATACGACACGGTCCTCCATCTGTGTTCATCTCGTCATCTGCGGATGAATCGTCGTCGGCGTCTTCACCCTTTCCTGCGCCTCCGCGGCGCTCCCAGCTCGTTACGGAGCTTGCGGTTGAGGCTTCGGACTTTCTTGGCCACGGGGCTGTCGGGGTCGGCGGCCTGGGGGGAGCTCTTGAGGCGGTGGAAACCGGCTCGCAGGCCTCTTCTGCGGTTCGCTTCGTCCCTCTGCTCGCACTCGCGTTCGAACTCCACTGACTTGCGCTCGGCCTTGACCATCCCTTTCACGAGCTGGTCCTGCCTGATCGACCGTTCGATCAGGTCGGCCTGTTCGTTCGGCGGAATCCGAGGGTCCCCGCGCAGCTTGCCGGAACGCAGCCGCGCCGCCATCCGGCGAAGCTCGGCGTAGGTCACCCACGGCGGGATTCCCGGGACTTCGTCCTTCAGCCACCCATCATGGCGAAGGTACTCTTCGACACGTTTCCCTTCCTCGGAATTGAGAAACTCGAGTGCTCTTTCTCTCATTGGCCTTTCTCCGATGACGGGCGCCTTTGGCGCGTTGTCGGTTGTCGGTTGTCGCGTGGAAACGACCGGGCGCGCTTGCGCGCGCCCGGTCTCACTCCCTCACATCACAGTTTACGCTGCTCGCTGTCGGACGCTTCGCTACCCGCCAGTGCCGGCGTGACAGGCGCCGGTGACTGCGGTGTACCGGGTGCCGGAGACTGCGGCGTTCCGGGAGCCTGCGCCCCCTTCTTGCGGCGGTTGATGCTCTTCAACCGCTTGATCTCCAGCACGTGCGGCACGAGGATGGCGTTGGCCGGGTCGCGCGCCAACTGCACTCCGATGCTGAAGGCCTGCGCGGTCACCAGCGCCACGCGCTCACGGCGGATAAGGTTCGCCCCGGCGACGCCGTTCAGCATCCCCCGTAGCTCATCCTCCACCGCCGTCCAGCGGTTGGCCTCGTCGTACAACTGACGCACGTTGTCCGCCGGCTGCCCGACCGCCTGCGCGACGTTATCGAGCGCACCGATGACGTTGATCGACGCCTGCAGAATGGCGTTGGTCGTGCGCGCGTGGTTGCGCAGCGTTTTGCGCTGGTCGGGCGTCAGAGGCGACACTTCGCCGATCTGCCCTCGCATGACGCGCAACTGCTCGACCACCACCTCGGGGGCCAATGTTGGTGCCGGCTGCGGGATCTCCGCGGCGGCAGACGGTTTCTCCGGTTTCTGTTTGCTACTCATGTCGTGATTCTCCTTCCATGGCGGTAAAGCCGGGGGAACGACGAGCACTTTGTGCACGAGTGCAGGCGGCCACCGGCTGGAGGAGACGGCAACGCGCCGGCTCTTCCGGTTGATGTTTTCCCGAAGTGTGCGCACACTTCGAGAGCCCGCGGCAGGAGGAGCACCGCTCAACTCCCGCAAAGATGAGAACAGTCGCACTATCCAGCGCCGTCGTCCCATCCGTTGGCCGCCAGGAGCGTGGGGCTCTCACGAGCGCCTGCTCCAGTCTCGATCGGCTGGCAAGCCAGCTTAGCGAGGTTTGGGATAGTATCACAGATTTCAAGCAATGTCAAGTGTTTTTTTTGAACTCCCTTCGAATGGCAGTGCTGGCGCCTCGCCGACCGGCTCGGCGGAGCCTGCGGTGAGCGGCGCGAAGAGTCTCGCGGCTGAAGGGATACAAGCAAATGTGTGGAGTCTTGCCAGATCGGGGGCGAGACCCTTCGACTCCGCTCAGGGCAGGCTCCGGGCCAGCCGGCGAGACGCCAGCGCTCCGGGGCAATCTGTTGGATTCGCAGCGCGACCGTCCAGCTCAAACAGAACTCCGACGGCTTGCACCAGCGAATGCCTCAACTCAGCGAGCAGGCGTCCGGCTTGCCGCGTGAACCCGATGACGCAACGCGTACGCCGGGTGACTTGGTGCGTACGCTGTATGACTCGGCGCGTACGCCGGGTGACTTGGTGCGTACGCCGGGTGACTTGGTGCATACGCCGGGTGACTTGGCGCGTATGCCGGATGACTTGGCGCGTATGCCGGATGACTTGGCGCGTACGCCGGGTGACTGGGCGAGTACGCCGGATGACTCAGCGCGTACGCCGGGTGACTGGGCGCGTACGCCGGATGACTTGGTGCGTACGCCGGGTGACTGGGCGCCCGAGCCCGACGATTCACCGCCAAAGCCGAACGTCGCACCAGCCAAGCCGGACGTCGCACCGACCAAGCCGGACGATGCACCGGCCAAGCCGGACGATGCACCGGCCAAGCCGGACGTCGCACAGCCCGAGCCGGACGTCGCACCGACCAAGCCGGACGATGCACCGACCAAGCCGGACGATGCACCGACAAAGCAGGACGTCGCACCGCCCAAGCCGGACGACTCACCGCCCAAGCCGGATGAACGCACCATCAGCGCCGGAGGCGCACCGGACATTAGCCGGTGGCAAGCGCGGAGCGCGCAGCCACCGGACCTCGGTTGGTTCTGTTTCTCCAGCCCCGGAGGGGCGTCGGAGCTCACCACAAGTGCGGCATTCTCCGATTCTCCGACGCCCCTCCGGGGCTGCGAAATGATCACGCATCTGTTCCGGTGGCTGCGCGCGTTCGCGCTTGCCACCGGCTAATATCCGATGCGCCTCCGGCGCGACTTACTTCCGCCTGACGTACAGACCGTCGAACGTTTTCGTCCAGCTCTTACCGTCGTCGGTCGACGATTCGACGGGCTGGCGGACGCTTGGACACTCCATTTCCGGGAAGTACGCTGTTCTACAACGCGACCGCTACCGGACATCACCTGACAACCGACAACCGATAACCGACAACGCTCCAAGCGCCGTCAAACCCGCACCCGAACTAACCGACAACGCGCCAAGCGCCGTCACACCCTCACCCCGCCCCGTCCCTCGGCCAGCAACGCCCGCCCGTGGTAGTGGAACTCGTTGTGGACGTCGAGGAGGAGTTGGCGGCGCTCGATCCGTTCCTCCTCGGCGCGGGTGTAGACCGTCGCTTCGAGGAGGGCCGTGCCGTCGTCGCGGGCGTCGACGGAGGGGAGATGCGTGACGATGAGGGCGCGGACGATCTGGGGCGACTGCATCCGCATCAGCGCGGCATCGTAGTCGTCCGCGGTGGCGACCAGGCGGGTCATCCGCCACGACGTGGCGCCGACGATGTCGCTGATGACCAGCCAGTACTCGAAGATGGCCTCGGCGTTTCGATCGACGTCGAAGAACTCGTAGACCGGCTTGCCCCGCTCGACGTACGGTGTGCTCTCGTCGCCGATGACGTCGTAGCGGATCTCGCCCTTCACGCGAAGGCCCGACGCGCATTCGACCAGCGCGGCCGCCTGCATGGCCATATGCGCCTTGGGCGGCAACGGGCCGGTTCCTGATGCGAAGGCCTCGCGGAACCGTTCGTTGGCCAGCGTGTGAGCACGCGCGATGCGGTCGCGCACGCGCTGCACGGCGTCGAGCGTCAGCGTGGTCACTTCACCTGCTGGCTGCGGGCCAGGAACTGTGCCGGCTTCTCGAAACCGGTCAGGCGCAACTGCTGCTGCTCGTGTCCCGCCGAATCGAGGAAGACCACCGTGGGGACGCCGACGATGGCGTAGCGCTTCGTCAGCTCGCGCACCAGCGGATCATCGCCGTTCGTCAGATCGGCCTTGATGCGCGTGAAGCGGCCCAGATCCTTGGCCACCGCGGCATCGCTGAACGTCTTTTCGTCGAGCTCCTTACACGGGATGCACCAGGTGGCGAAGAAGTCGATGATCACCGGCTTGCCGGCCGACGCCGTCACCGCCGCGGCATCGTACTTCTGCCATTTCACCTCCACCCCTTTGCGTGGGGGGATGGCGAAGGCGACACCGCCGACGAGGAGGATCGTGGCGCAGGCGAGGCGCATGACCCGGCCGCGCTGACCGCGGCTGGCGAAGAGAAAGATCGCCCCGATGAGCAGGCTGCCGGCAACGCCGAGGCGGAAAGGAGTCTCGCCGATGACCCCGCGGAGGAAATAGAAAGCCATGGCGATGAGGACGAAGCCCATCGCCTTCTTGACCTGCACCATCCACTCGCCCGGTTTGGGAAGGGCGTTGAGCGCGATCAGGTAGGGAAAGCCGAGCCCGAAGGCGAGCGTTGCGAACATGGCCATGCCGATGGCCGGCCTGGCGATCGCGGCAACGAGCGTGAAGAGCGCCACCACCACGGGCCCGACGCACGGCGCCGCAACGATGCCGACGAAGAGCCCCATCGTCAGCGCCCCCGCCGCACCGGCGCGGCCGGCCGAACGGTTGGTGATGAACTGCGGCACGCGAAACTCCCACACCCCGAACATCGACGAGGCCAGGATCAGCATCAACACCGCGAAGCCGATCAGCACCGCAGGCGATTGCAGCCACGATCCGAACATCCGGCCGCTCAGTGCGGCGAAAACGCCCAGGACCGAATAGGTGACGACGAGGCCGATGACGTAAGAGATCGAGAGCGCGAATCTCCGCGACCGGCGCCCGTCGCTCTGCATGGCGAAGAAACCCATGGTGATCGGGATCATCGGGAAGACGCACGGCGTGAGATTCAGGGCCAGCCCGCCGACGAAGAGGATGAGCAGCGTCAGCGGAAGTCCGTGCTCGGCGTAAGCCGCCGAGAGACGGTCGTTGCCAGGCGGTGGAGTTGCGCCTTTCGGGGCGGCGGAGAGGGGGGTGAAGTTGGCCGATCCGGCTGCCGGCGCCACGCCGGGTGTAGTTGCTGCCACGACGTTGGTCGTGTCGATCGTTACCTCCGCGTCACGCGGAGGGAGACAGACGTTGTCGTTGCACGACTGGTAGTGCAACTTCCCTTGAATCGGGCCTTCGCCTTTGAGCTTCGCGGTGAACGGAATCCGAATCGTTCCCTCGTAGACGGCGAGCTTCTGATCTCCGCTGAACTTGAACGAGCGGACGGTGTGCGGCGGGTAGTCGGCGGAGACGAGATCGGCCGTGGCCGGATCGAACGAAAGCACCGTCGGGATGACGAAGTCATCGAGCGGCTTGTTGGAGTTGACGTGCCATCCGCTCTCGATCGTGGCCGTGACCACGCCGTGCACGTCGCTGCCGCTCTTCCGGTCGATGGAGCCGGTCAGCTTGACCAGGTCGTGTTGCGGGATGGCGCTTCCGCCGAAGGAGATTTGGGCGAATGCGGTCGTGCTGAGGAGAGAAATGAGTACGAGCAGGCGGCGGATCAAAACCAATGTTGAATGTTGAATGTTCAATGTTGAATGTTGAATGAGCGGGACGGGCTGGCGATGCTCTCGCTTCCATTCAACATTCAACATTGAACATTCAACATTCAACATTCCGCCTCTCTTCATTCCGCCTCTCTTCAATCACTGCCTCTTCGCGATCGTGAAACCTACTTCCGCGGTCCGCCGATCTGCCGTTCGAGCTGCGGGATCATGACGTCGAGGTTGCGGTTGTACTGCGAGTTTGGATACTTGGTCTTGAAGGCGCGGTATTCGTTGAGGGCGGCGGAGACGTTGCCCTGTTGCATGTAGATGTCGCCGATGAGGAGACGCGAGCGTTCGAAGGAATCGCCTTTGTTCTGCAGCGTGGCGAACTTGGCGATGGTCTTCTTCGCGTCATCGAACTTCTTCTGGAGGATCTGCGTGAGGGCCAGCTCGAAGTAGGCG
>Ga0247668_1000094_pt1 | contig 29808 bp, 14 predicted proteins | sample CNK09_metaG_FD_182737 | JGI IMG/M metagenome (GOLD analysis project Ga0247668, IMG submission 182737) | Soil microbial communities from Purdue University Martell Research Forest, Indiana, United States - CNK09 | ecosystem: Environmental > Terrestrial > Soil > Temperate forest > Bulk soil...
GCAGCGCATGACCACCGAGGAGTGCGTGATCTGCCACAACCCCACCAACAGCGATGTCGCGCAGCGTCCCGCCGCCGCCGGTGTGCCGGAATCGATCTCGTTCCAGCGCCTGATCCATCGCATTCACAAAGGCGAGAACCTCACCCAGGACTTCACCGTGTACGGAAACGGTGGAAGCCTCCACAATTACAACGAGGTGCGGTTCCCCGGCGATCTGCGCAACTGCGCGAAGTGCCACACCGGAACGGCGTTCACGCTGCCGCTGCCGACGGGCATCGCATCGGTGAACACGCAGCGCGATTATTTCGCTCCTCAAGGTCCGGCCACCGCGGCCTGCCTCGGCTGCCACGACAGCAAGGACACCGCGGCGCACGCCTTCCTCAATACCGTCACCTTCCCCGGCGCCTCGCTTTCCGCCGAGGCATGCGCGACATGCCACAGCACCGGCAAGGACTGGGCCGTCGAAAAGGTCCACGCCCGGTAAATGATCGCCAGCGAGGGGGCCGCCAAGGCCCCCTCGAAGCATCAGGAGAATGTGATGAGACACCATTGGTCCGGCCGGATGGCCTTCATGCTCTGTCTCGCTCTGTCGCCGGGCCTGGCCCTCGCGCAGCAGACGACGACGCAGCCTCCGGCTCCCGAACAGACGACGACGCAGGCCCCACCCAAAGAAACCCCTCCGCCCGCTGCCGCCCCTGCGTCCGCGGAATCAACCGCTCTTCCGGCCTGCACCGACTGTCATGACGCCATGAAGGCCATCGCCTCGACGCCGCACGCGCATGGCATGGCGAAAAAAGGGGAAGTACCGAGCACCGTCTGTGAGTCCTGCCACGGCGACGGCAAAGCCCACATCGAAGGCGGCGGCGACAAAGAGAAGATCTACAAGCCGGCCGGCGTCGCCGGCGCGAACAAGACCTGCCTGCTCTGCCACGACATCGCCACCGACAGGATCTCCCGTCACGCCGGCGTCCACGCCAACTCGCCGACGGTGAACTGCCTCACCTGCCATTCGATTCATACGCCCGAAATTCACGCGCCGCATCTGCTGGCGAAGAAGCAGCTCGCGCTCTGCGACACCTGCCACATGACCCAGGTGGCCTCGTTCCGCAACAAACCGTTCGCGCACCGGCTGGGGCGCGGCGGAATGGAGTGCGCGTCCTGCCACGAGCCGCACGGGCTGCCGGGGAGAGATAACCTCCGCACCACGCGCGCCGGCGAGCTCCCCTGTCTGACCTGTCACGCCGACAAGCGCGGCCCGTTCGTCTTTCAGCACGGAGCGTTTGCCGTTGGCGACTGCATCACCTGTCACGAGCCGCACGGCTCATCGAATCCCAAGCAGCTCAAGCGTGCCACTGTCGCGCAGCTCTGCCTCGAGTGTCACTCGCCGATCGGCGGGAACACGCTCGGTTCGCAGCCGCCAGCGTTCCATAACCTCAACAACGCGCGTTATCGGAACTGCACGACCTGTCACGTGGCCGTTCACGGCTCCAACCGCGATCCGCAGTTGCTGAAGTAGGCGAGGCCGAGATGAAACGACTCTTCACAGCTACCGCCCTTTTCACCGCGCTGCTCGCGATCCCTGTCACCGCGCACGCGCAGTCCATCCCCTTCGACCTCGAGATCGGCTATCGCTGGCTCGATCTCAAAGGGAACGAGGATATGTACCGCACGCAGATCAACGAGCGCAGCGGCGTGTTGATCCGCAGCTTCACCCTGGCCACCTCCGACTTCAACGGCGATACATCACTGGTCGATCGTTTCCGCGTCGACGTCAGCGACCTCGGCACCGGTCCGGCCAGCTCCATCCGCCTGGAGGCAAACCGGACGAACACGTATCGCCTGCGCCTCGGCTACCGCACCACGAACGCCTTCAGCGCCCTCCCGGCATTCGCCAATCCCCTGCTCGATCAGGGAATCGTGCCGGGACAACACACCTACGAGCGCAAGCGGACGTTGTTCGACCTCGATCTGGAGTTGATGCCCGACCACGCCATCGTCCCGTTCGTCGGCTTCACCTGGAACGACAACCATGGTCCCGGCCAGACGACGTATCACCTCGGGCAGGACGAGTTCCGCCTGATCCAGAATCTGAAGGAGCACGACCGCGAGCTCCGCGCCGGCGCCTCCTTCCAGTTCGGCGCCGTGCAGGGCTCATTGACCGAGGGCTGGCGCAACTTCCGCGGCAACAACGAGCTCGCCCTAGCCCCCGGCGCGGGATCCGGCAACAACTCCATCCCCATCCTCGGGCAGCCGATCAGCGCCGACAGCATCTCGCGCACCGATACCACCCACGTCAAGACCCCGTTCACGAATTTCTACATCACCGGCCAGGCGCTGCAACGGCTTCGGCTGATCGGCAACTACACCCGCTTCGCCGCCGATTCGAAAGGGGCGGAGTCGGAGGCCGATACCGGATCGTTCGTCTCCTTTGCCATCAGCCGCTTCTTCAACGGCCTCAGTGAGAGCGCCTCGTCGTCCGCGAAGAACACCACCTGGCGCGGCGGCGGCCGTGCCGAAGTCAGTCTCGCTCCCAACGTCGACTTCATCGCCGGCGCGCAGAGAGAGCACCGCGAGCTCGACGGCGCCGCCATCATCGATACCGTCTTCCTGCAGACCCTCACCTTCTCCGGTTTCGACCGGCGCGACATCGAGACGATCCTGCAGGCCTCCAGCTCGATCAACCGCAATGAAGACGTCCTCAACGCCACCATCTCCGCCCGCGCGCTCGGACCGTTCGCTCTCCGCGGCGAGTACAGGGAGACGAAGCAGGATGTGAATGTCTCGCCCGACCTCTCCGAGATCGTCGTTCCCGGCTCGCAGGGGGGCGATTTCAACCGCCGCGTGCACACGCTCGATCTGAGCGGGACCTTCACGCAGTCGGGCCTGATGCTCGGCGCGGCCTACCGGAAAGACAGCGCCGACCATCCGATCTTCCGCACCGACTTTCTCGACCGCAACCGCTTCCGCATTCGCGGATCGTGGACCTCGCCGAAGAACATCGTCCGCGCCGGCTTCACCGCCGAGCGTACGAATCAGAGCAACGACGTCCCCACCAACGGCTTCGATGCCCGGATGCGGCAGTACAGCAGTGACCTCGAGGTCGCGCCGGTAGCGTGGCTGCACCTGCGCGGCTCGGTCTCGCAGTTCCGTGCCGACAGCAACATCAGCTTCCGCCATCCCGAGAACTTCGCCATCGATCAATCGATCCAGAAAGAGAATGGCCGGGCGCACGAGGGTGGCCTGAGCTTCCTGCGCGGTCCCTTCTCACTCGACGGCAGCCTGGGCAAATTCTCGAATGGGGGAACGACCCCCTTCGACATCGATCGCTACAGTCTTCGCCTCACTTACGACTTCAAGTCGAAGACCGGCATCGCCGCCGAGTGGAACCGCGACAAGTACGACGAGGCCACGCCCTCGTTCGGAAACTTCGAGGCCACGCGTTACGGCCTCTACTTCCGCTGGCATCCGTGAAACTGACCATCTTCGTCGGTGACCTCTGCGATGTCCGCGCCGAGGCTCTCTGCACGTCGACGAACCCCCGGTTGTCGCTGGCCATGGGCACCGGGGGTTCGGTGCGTTCGCGCGGTGGTTTTACGATCCTGAGAGCCTGCGAGGCGATCGTCGCCGCGCACGCAAGTCCTCTCGCTCCCGGCTCCGCCTGGGTCACCACCGCCGGCGATCTCCCGGCCAAGGCGGTCATCCACTGCGTCGCCAGCGACGCCCGCCACCACTCCTCTCCCGCGATCGTTCGTGCCTGCGTCACCAACGCTCTTCTCCGCGCCGCCGAGGCGAACTGCCGGAGCGTCGCCTTCCCCGTCTTCGCCACCGGCCACGCCCGCCTCCGCTTCGACCAGACCCTTCGCGTCATCGTGCAGGAGCTGCGCGACGCGACTCTCGATCGTGCCTGGATCGTGATCAACGATCGCGATCGGATCGAGGAAACGATGCGCGTGGTGAGCGAGGTGTTTCCAGGTGAGCCTGAAGTGGAGATGTCGGCGGCAACGGACGAGCGAAGCTCGTGGTTCGGGGATTAAGTGGATGGCCACACAGCTCACTTGAATTGTCCCTCGAGAGCGTTCGATGCCCTTTGTCGAGAGTCCTTCTCCCCCCGCGGTTTCTTTGCGGGGGGAGAAGGTGCCGAAGGCGGATGAGGGGGGCGTTTACGCGTCAGAAACGATCTTGCGTCGCTGGCCCAAAGGCCGCTCGAAGGCAGGAGTCGCGCACGAATAACGTCCTCGTGAAGCGCCCCCTCATCCGGCTTCGCCACCTTCTCCCCCAGCTGAAAAGCGCTGGGGGAGAAGGACTCTCGATTGGAGGAACTGCCGAGAACGAACCGCTCGCACAACGCCACATCATCCCAAGTTTCGCCACCAACAGGGTGCCGGCAATCGAACCGGGGGCTAACGGTCCATCCCCCAAAGCAACGGAGCGCTGGCGCCTCGCCGGCTGGCCGGACGGCTTTCGCCGCCGCACGCCCGCCAGCTCACACCCGGTAATAGCCTCAGCGGCGAGACGCCGCCGAGCCAGCCGGCGAGACGCCAGCGCTCCGTCGCACGAATCAGTTAATGATCGATCCTCACTTGGGTCGCCACCAGCGTTCCATCCGTCTGGCGATTGGCGGTTACTTCGACGCGTTGTCCCGTCTTCAGATCCGACAGCGATCCCGTGTGATCGCCGTTTTTGACGACGGTTGACGATGTCAGGCCGATCACCATGGAATGACCGTCGGCGTTGACGGTGAGCGAGGTCGACGAAACCGCGGTCACCGTGCCTTCGACCTCCACCGGCTCGGGATGATTGTCGTTTCCTACGTCCTCCACCTGAATGAGCGTGGCGTTTATCGATCCGTCGGTGTTCAGCGTCCCCTTCACTTCCACCAGATTGCCGGTTTTCAGATCGGCGATGTGCAGCGTGGTCGAGCCGTGACGGATGATCGTCGTCGAGCTGATGTTCACCACCACCGCGTTTCCGCTGGCGGGCTTCACGCTGATCGACGCCGAGGAGATCGACGTAATCAGTCCGGTCAGCTCGGCGGTGTGGTTCTCATTGTCATCGCCGTGATCGTTCTGCACCTCAATGCGCAGCGCTGTGAACCCACCATCCGTGTTCAGGCGCCCTTCGACATTGACGTGATCGCCAACCTTGATGTCCGAGAGCCCGAGGCGTTGATCTTCGTGGCGGATGATCGTGTCGCTGTTCACGGTGAACTTCACGTCATCGCCCGACCTCGTATGAACCGTCAGGCTATCGGCGTCGACCGCCGACACCGTTCCCTCCGCCTCGGCCAGCGAATGGGGACTCTCGACGTTGATACTGACCGCCACCAGACTCTTGTCGGCCTGTTGCAGCGCTTCCACTTCCACCCGGCTGCCGACGACGAGCATGGTTGCGTTGACCACCTGCCCTTGCATCCGGATCAGCGTGGATGTGGTCAAGCCGACGACGACATCACCCGAGGAGGTCTTGACCGTGATCGAGGTCGCGCTCGACACTGTGATGACGCCGCGGATGTGAACGGATTCAATCTGAACCTTCACCACAAGCGCGGTCAGGGTCTTGTCGGTCTGTTCCTGAGCCTCGACCTCGACGTGGTCGCCGGCGTGCACGTCTGCCGCGGCGCCGGTGTGCCCGTTGATGAAGAAGCGCGTGTTGCCCGTGATCGTGATGGCGACGTCGCCGGTCGACGTCGTGACCGTGAGCGTGGTCGCCGTCAGCGACTTCACGGTTCCTTCGATCTCCGTGGCGGGATGCGACTCGACTTCAATCGTTAGAGCGGTGCTCGTGCCGTCCGTTTCTGTCTGGGTGTGCGCTTCGGCTTTGTCGCCCGTGGCGATGGCCGAAACGGTCGACTGGTGACCGTCGAGGCGCACGATCGTGGCCGAGGTCAGGCGGACCACACGGTCGGTGGTCCCCGTCCGGATCGTCACCGAGGTCGCCGACACCTGGGTAACGATCCCGACGATCTCCTCCGATTTTGCCGAGGCGCGCTGCCGTGCCACCGCCGTCGATGGCACCATCGCGAACGCCGCGAGCCACACCATGATCGAGAGAATGAGAGACGAAGCTGAATGCTGTTTCACGTTTCCTCCTTGGAAAAAAAAGAGGACGTACCCGGGTACGCCCTCTTTGGAACACTTGCGGCTGTAGGTGTGTCTTTTAAAGCATCTGACTTGCGGAAGTGTACGGGGTCGAGGAGTCCGTGAGTGTGATCTGGATCACGCCCGACGGACAAACTCTGACAAGCACAGCGTTACATCGATCCGAGAGCCTCCTGCATCCAGTCGACGACGTCCACGACGTTGTTGATCGGCGGGTTGTAGGCCGGGGGACGAACGCCATCGACGTATTGCTTTGCCCGCAGGAAGAGTGTCAGGAGGTTCGGCGCCAGGAATGCCGGCGTGCCGACCTCATCCTTCATGATCTCCCCGATGGTGTGACGGCCGAGACTGCGATAGCTCTCGAACTGGGACTCGGAGAAGAATTGGTCGACGGTCGACTCGTGCGGGAAGGTGCCGTTCGTCTTCCGATAGTTGCGGACGTCGGCGGGACAGTCGTCGTAGACCGCCGGCTTGATATAGAGCAGATGGCCGATGGCGGTGCCGCCGTCGACATTCTTGTAATGGATCTCTCCGGTGGCGCAGTAGCGGCCGGTCCGCGGATTGTTCTGCGGGCCGATGTATTTGGTGGCCAGATTCTCGATGGGGATGCCGAGGTCGATCCGTATTTTGCGAATGGCATTGGCCAGATCACCGAAGGCGTATTGGGAGTCGCCCGTGGCATCGCATAGCACGATGTATTTGCAGCGGCGCAGCACCATCTCGTACAGCCCGAGGTTGTCGAAGTGGCCGCCGTCGGAGAGAAAGACGTAGGAGTCCGTGTCCTTGGTGGCTCCGAGCGCTTCATCAAACAGATACTGAAGGCTGACCTTCGGCGAGTCGCGCACGTACGTTCCCTTGCCGTCCCTCCCGGGATTGCCGAGCCACCAGCCCAGCCGGGCGTTGAAGAGCGTCATCAGGAAGGTGACTACGGGCGATGAGTTGTGGCCCTGGTTCGGGCTCACGGCCGCACCGGAGATGGCCATGGCCGTGCCGAGAGAGATGGACTCGGCGTACTCGGAGGCATCGCGATAGCCGAGACGGTGATTGCCCGCGTGCAGCGGAGAGACGGTGAATGAGTCGGCCTTTCGTTCCTGCCAGGCCAGGTTGTCGCCGCCGACGAGATTGAGCGCGACGTTGAGGATGTGCAGCGGTGGCCGGCCGATCGGCGGCTGTTCCTGCGCCAGCGACCCGATGGGCGCCGGTTGCTCTGGTGTACCAAAAGCCTTCTCAAAATAGGCATAGTCATCATCGGTGAGAGACGCGCTCTTCGTGGTTAAGGGGATGACCTCGTCGAATTTCTTGAGTGCGTCGGGAAAGCAGGTCTCGAGGTAGCGCCGGTTTTCGCGCAACAGAGCGGGCGAGCAGGGGGCTGTCACGTTGTTGGCCAGGTCACGCGTCAGCATCATGCGGTTGATGGTGTCGAGAATCGCGATCTGCAGTTCGGCGCGGTCAGGAGGAGGCGGGATGGCGACGTATGCCAGCGCGGAAGGCCGGAGATCCTCGAACTGCGACCACGTCTGCGCAGGCACAGCGCCGGCGAAGGCGTCGAAATCGAGGAAGGACGATGGCCAGAGCACTTCCGGCCGTAGCTCCCACATGGCGATGTCGTCTTCGGGATCGAAGCCGGTGAATGCATCGGGGTGGCGTTCCCACCGCGAGGCACCGAGATAGGCTCGCATCAGTCGATTTCGATACATGGCGTGCATCGAGTAGAGGTTGACGTTGAGCAGGCGCGACATGAGGAGCGCAACGATGAGCACGGCCGCGAAGAACGCCGCAAGCGGGAAGAACCTCGTCGCGCGCAGGACCGCTAGATGCATTCCCGCAACCGAGGTCACGACCCACGCTCCGATCCTGGTGGGCGCATCCTCGAGAGCGGGAGGCCCAACCTGATTGAGTCGTGCGAACACGGCCGTGGTCCCGAGCCAGTGAAGGAGGCCGCTGGTGGCCAGCGAGATCAGAGCCACGATCAGCAACAGCGTGATCAGCGCCGCTCCCTTGAGAATCCATTTCGTCCACGGTGAGGGGACCTTGGCCTTCGACTCGGATGAAGCGCGCTTGCCCAACACCCAGGAGACGATTCCCGACACGCCGCCGACGCTCGACAGTGTGAAAGGCAGCGCGATGATGAGCACCGGCACGATCAGGACTGAGATCGAGAGCAGTGCGATGATCACGGCGCAGATGAACATCACCGCCGCGCTGCGCGCCCACCACTCGCGATCGTGATCGCTCGAGAAGAGGGTGCTGAAGCCGACAAGCAGCGTGGCCTCGGCGAAAAAGATCAGGAGGAAGAGAGGCAACGCCAGGGAGGCGTAGAGCTCCAGATGAATCGCGTCCGAAAACGTGGCTGCATCGAAGATTTTTTCGAAGGAGACCCACAGCAGGAGTCCTCCCAGCCAGCCTGCCACCATCGCCGCCGCAACTTCGCGAAGAGCGCGCGACCAGAAGTCGCGCAGACTTACGACCGCCTGGAAAAAACCGCGAAGCTTGGCCATGAATCCCTGTTGCATCGGCGTCAGTGCGATGGCGCGCCGCAGAGCGTAGATCAACGCTCCGGCAAGCCCCGCCAGGGCGAAAAGCTTCGCCAGCAGAAACGGATCGACGCCAGCCGGATAGTTCGGCCAGAAGATGACGAACGCGATTCCGGAGACGACCAATGGCACGAGCCAGAACAGCACGCGCTTGCGCTCCCTGCGCAGCCGGCGGGCATCGACGCGCTCCCGTTTGGCAGTGCGATCGCTCTTCGGCCGGACGGTGGCCACTCCGATGACCGCCGCGGATCCGAATAGTGCTGCCATCCATCCCCATCCGGATGGGTCAAGCCCGGCCCGCCCGTTGATGAGCGCTTCCATTACGCGCGGCAGGGCCAGCATGGCTGCCAGCGCGGGAAGCAGCATCGTCCAGTTGAGCAGAAGATTTCGAAGATACGTGGCGATCAGCGTCCACATGTCGACCGAGAACGCCGACGCGTTCGGAGCGAGGTACGAGCTGTACTCGCGCAGATGCCGGATCGGTTTCACTTCCGGTTCGGTCGGGTCGATCGGCTGGCGGGAAAGGTCCTTGGCCACACCGCTCGTTCCCTCCTGATGCCTGCGAGTCCACGAGGAAAGCCAGCTCCCGATGTAGCCGCCGCCGGAGACGGTGGACAGGTAGTGAAACCTCGTCAGCAGCCGGTGATCGGCCAGCCCTTGAAGGATGCCCAGGTTGAAGGTCGCGCTGCGGATGCCGCCGCCGGAGAGGCAGAGCGCGGCCACCTCTTTCTCGTGAATGGCCTCGTACATGGCCCGAACGCCGTGGCCGTCGGCGAGATAGTCGCTGTATGCGGTCTCGAGCAGAATGGAGTTGAAGTGCGAAAGTGGCACCTCGTCGATGGGGTCCGGAACGACGATGTCCGGTTGGGGACCGGAAATCAGGCCGAGCATCCGCTTCAGTTGCGTGGCGCTGACCGAGATCGACTCCAATAGCGCATCCGACGGTCTTTTCTGCCGCTTTGGCCGCCAGAAAGCGAGCTGGCTGAAGAAGCCCGGCTTCCAGTCGTCGCTGAAGGTCTCGATCAGCTTGTGGCGCGTTTTCTCGTCCGCTACGATCGCCGCTGCCAACTCCGGATCGTCGGCGATCGTGCTGAGGAGCGCCGGGTAGCGTTCGAAGGAAAATCCCTCCTTGATCAGAACGCGGATGGCCGCGGAGTGTCCGTCGAATTCGTGGTACAGGTCGTCGTCAGCGAGGATCTGCTGCGCGATCTCGTCATTCTCCAGCAGCAGACGCCGTGCCTGGGGGATCTGCAGAAGGCCACGCAGGGTCTCGTGCGATTCGATTTCTGCCTTGACGCCCGGATCGTCGAGCAGATGCTGCAGGAGCCAGGCGTCGTCTTCGGTCCGCTGGCCGTTCCTGCTGCTCGGAGGCAGGAGCATGGCGTTCATTGCGTCGATGAGTTGTTCCTCGTTGAACTTGTTCTCGAGTCGCCGGGCCAGAAGGTCCCATCGCGTCTTGCCAAGCTCGTGGCCCGGTCTCCTGGCCACCTGTTCCAGCCGTCGCGCCAGGCTTGCCAGCTCGCGGACGTGCGATCGTTCGATCTGCACGCGCTTCAACGTGAGATCGTTGAAGAAATAGCTGAACTCGTCGCGCAACACCTCGCCCAGAGAAAGCGGATATACAGGCATAGAGGACCTCGCTTACTTGGAATGGATTGTTTCTCTATGGAGTGTCACGACCGGCACTCTTCCCTACCCGTAAGAGACGGCCCGACCGCGCGGTTTCCCGCGCGATCAGAGGGCCTCACGCCTGTCAGCGGCCCGAGGTCCCATTCGTAAGCAGCACCACATCCCTCATCTGTAGATAGTGCGTCAGCACGATCCGCTGGCCGTCCGGAGACCATTCGTAGCCGGCGATCGAGCCGTCGGTGAAATTGGTCAGCGGGGTCGGTGGGCCGCCGGCGAGAGGCTGGAGGAAGAGGTTCTCCTGACGGCCGGCGCGCTTGATATAGATGAGGCTCTTTCCGTCGGCCGTCCAGCGGAACATGCGGGCGGTGAGCTCGGGGAGGTGCGGCGGCGTGCTGCCGTCGAGCGAGAGGATGGTCAGCTTCGCGCCGGCGTCTTCCATCCCCGAGGCGAACGCGACCAGTTTGCCGTCGGGCGAGACGGAGGCGTCGTGTCCGGGTCCGTCGAAAAGCTTCGTGACCGGTCCGCCGCCGGCGGCAACCTTGAAGAGCTTGACGGCCTTGTCGTCGAGCGCGGAGAAGAGGACCGAGCGGCCGTCGGGCGTGAATTGCAGCCAGTTCAGGAATGGTCCGGTCGTGGCGATGACGGCCGGCGTTCCGCCGTCGATCGGGACCGACATCAGCGAGGCGTGATTCGAGGTCTCGTTGCCCGACGCGTAGACGATGCGCTTGCCATCCGGCGAGACGGCGAAGTCGTAGATGGCCGGCGCGTCGACGATCTGTTTCTGCTGCGAGCCGTCGACGTTCATGCGCCAGATCGCCGACGTTCCGCGGGCGCGGCTGCTGTAGACGATCGTCGCGCCGTCGCTGGTGACCACCGGATGCGATTCCAGCCGCTCGTCGTTCGTCAGTTGTCGCGGGTCGGATCCCTCGGCGTTGGCCGTCCAGAGATCGACGGTACCGCCGGCGGACGACGAATAGACGATGTGCCGGTCGCGCGTCGAAGTCAGGCCGAGTAATCCGTCCGAGGTGCCGAGGCCGCGCGTCAGTTGCGCGGCGGGCGAGCCGGGCGTCACCGACCAGAGCGTGGCCTGCTTCTTCGTCTGGATGGCGGCCACCGATGCGCCGGTTGCATGTGGTTCCGTGTAGTCATCGCTGTCGTCGGTCAGGATCGTCACCGCACCCGAGGCGATGTCGACGCGCTGCAACTGATGGCGCCCGGCCGAGCGTGCGTCAGCGGAGCCGATCATGAGCTCGTCCGTGGCGCTGATGATGAGCGCGTCGCCCGCGGGACTCCAGGCCACGTTGCCGATCGTGCCGCGCGAGCCGGCCAGCGGGATGCTCTTCTTCGCACCAGTGGCAACGTCGATGGTGAAAAGATGCTGGCCGTGCACGACGGCGATCTCTTTCCCATCCGGTGACCATGCCGGCGATTTCGCCCCCTCGGGTAACGGCAGCGTGGCCAGCACGCGCTCACGCGTTCCGTCGCGCGCCGTGACCAGCAGCCGGCTCTCACCTTTCTCGAGCACGTCGCGCGTCACCGCCAGTTGCCTGCCGTCCGGCGACGGCGAGGCGGCGGTGTCGGCATCGCCGATCAGCTTTGCCGGCGTCCCGCCGAGGATCGGCACCTCGATCACCGAGCCATAGATCGTGCCTTCGTAACGTGTGGCGATCAGGTGGTTGCCGTCCGCGGAGAAGGTGAGGCCGGCATAAAACGTTTTCGGCATGGTGGGAATGACCGCGACGCGGCTGCCCGTGGCGATCTGCTGCAGCCAGACGCCTTCGCCTGCGTCGTCCTCGTTCACGCTGTATGCGGCGAAGCGGCCGTCTGGCGAGATGGCCAGGCGGCCGACGTGACCCGACGTGGTGATCCGCTGCAGCGCGGAATGCGCGGCGGGGAAGTCGGGCGCGGAAGGACGCATGCGCGCGTGGATCTGCCACGCGATCACCGCCACGATGGCGGCGATGGCGATGCCGACCGCGACATACGCGGGCGTCTTGCTCCGCTTCTCCGGCGGTGCCTCCGGCTTGCGCTCGTCGACGGCGCGCAGGTCGAGCGCCACGTCCCGGATCGACTGATAGCGGTACTCGCGGTCCTTGACCAGGCACTTGTTGACGATCCGCTGCAGCTCCGGATGCTCGATCGGAGGCGGCGTGGCGTGCAGCACCTCGTGCAGCGTATCGACGAACGACTCGCCGTCGAACGGCCGCCGCCCGGTGACGGTCTCGTAGATGATGCAGCCGAAGGAGAAAATGTCCGAGCGCTGATCGATGACTTTGCCGAGGATCTGCTCGGGCGACATGTAGCCGGCCGTCCCGATCAACTCGCCCTGCATGGTGATGGCCTTCATCGTCGGCGAGTCGGCGCCGAGGGGATTCCAGCCGTTGGATGGCTCGACGAGTTTGGCCAGGCCGAAATCGACCACTTTCGCGTAGCCCTCGACGGAGACCATGACGTTGTCGGGCTTGAGATCCCGATGAACGATCCCTGCCGCATGCGCTTTCCCGAGTCCCTCGGCTGTCTGCGCCAGGATTTCCAGCCGCCGCGCCATCGACGGATTCCCGGCCACGAAGTCGCGCAGCGTCTCGCCGTCGACGAGCTCCATGGCGATGTAGTGGAGCTCTTCCGGACGTTGCCGCTGTCCGGTCGCCGCGATCGGCTCGACGGTGAAGGAAGGACGGGCCTGGCCGATTTCGTAGATGACCACGATGTGCGGATGGTTGAGCGCCGACGCCGATTTCGCTTCCTGCGCGAAGCGCTCCAGCCGCTCGGCGTCATCGGTAAGCCCGGTCGGCAGAACCTTCAGCGCCACGTCGCGCCCGAGCCGTCCGTCATGGGCCCGGTAGACGTCCCCCATCCCGCCGGATGCGATCAACGACCGGATGCGATAGTGCCCGAGCACCGTCCCATCCGGCAATGGATCGCGCGGAGGCGTCTCCACGACCATCACGGCCTGAGCCAAAATCCCGGCGTCGACGGAGTTCATTGAGCACCTCCCGTTTCGCGGACCCGGTACTGTTTATACCCGCGCGCGAGGGGAGGTTCGTGTCCGGGTGGTCACGGTTCCTGCGCGGATTTGCACCATCTGCAAAGCGCGCTGTGACGGTGCCGCCATCACACGCGGCGTTCCATGCGGGGAACGAGGTTTCTGATTCGGGGAACGAGGTTTCTCGTTGGCGGGGACCAGGTTTCTGGTTCGGTGGAACGAGGTTTCTGGTTCGGGGAACGAGGTTTCTGGTCCGCGGAACGAGGTTTCTGGTTCGGGGAACGAGGTTTCTGGTTCGGTGGAACGAGGTTTCTGGTTCGGCGGGACGAGGTTTCTGGTTCGGGGAACGAGGTTTCTCGTCCGCGGGACGAGGTTTCTCGTTCGACGGACCAGTTCTTTGGTTCGACGGACCAGTTGAATCAGCAAAAGTTTCCAAATTCAATCCATATTGAGCCAACCTCGAGGAAAAATGGGACGTATACGTCCCACTTTTTTTCAGGGTAGGACTTTGTCCCTTTCGCGGCTCTCCTCCCGCGTACGGATGCAATCAGGCTCGGACGTGTCCACAAGCCTGCCTGCCTCCGTTCACCGAAGCACGGCACTCGTCGCGGGTGCTGCATGCCCGGAGGCCGCCGGCTGGCCGTCCGGGTAATCGACCGTTCGCGTCCACGCGCGTGGCGTGCCGCCCGGTCTTATCAGCCAAAGGAGGAGACATGTCTGAAGAAGCAGCAACCGTAGTTCTTTCGCCGGCCGTGCCGGAGGCGGAGACCCCGGCGCCGGGATCTCCGACGGTCACGCATTACCAGGAGATCGCCGAACGGGTCAGCGCCGCGCTCGATGAGCTGCTGGCGCTGATCCCCGATTTCGTCGAGTCTCATCCGGCGAGGCGAGGGTTTGTGCGCACCCATCAGAGCGTGCCGGAGGACTTCGTCGCGACCACCATTGCCGCCGTTGAAGCAATCCCCGAGCTGCAGGGAACCGGCTGCTTTGACGCCAGGGACGCGCGCGACGCCCTGCAGTTCATCGAGGCCTTCCGCTCCGTGGCCGACAAGATGCAGGCCTCGGCGACGAACCTGCGGTTCACCATCGACGCCCGCCGGGCGGAGGTGAACAACGGAGCGCTGCAGATGTACGCGATCGTGAAATCGGTCGCCCGCAACCCGCTGAGCACGACCGCCGCAACCTACCTCGCCAACCTGAAACGCGACCTCGGCCGGACCGGCATCGGTCGCAAGAAGAAGGAGACGATCCCCGCCCCATTGGCGGAGAGTCCAGCACCGCAAATTGATGCGTAACCGCGTCTGATCCCCAAGCGCGGGCGTTCCGATCACGCCCGCGCAAATCTGGCTCACGCGGAGGCGCGGAGAACGCGGAGAAAAGAAGCGCATCTTCATCTCCTCCGCCCCTCCGCGCCTCCGCGTGACCCGTCTGCTGCTCGTGTCGAAGACGTAGATCACGCGATCAGCCGGCCTTTTGAAGCAGCGCCTGCTTGAGGCCGTTGACACCGTTCGTGTCCAACATCTACGTTCGCGTTCGTCCTCACCGCCTGGCGAGACGCCCGCCGGGCGCAGGCGGGGACGCCTGCTCTCCGGTCGCATGCGGATAGCGCGTCAGGTGTAGAGTTACCTCCATCAATCCATTCAGGCCCGGACGAGGAGGAGCGATCCATGCGCAGAGCGAGAATCGGGATGCTCGTCGGCTTCGGGGTGGCGTTGATCGTCGCCGGGGCGTTGTCGTGCAAGCACGATGACGCCGTTCCGGTGAAGCCGGTCGAGCGGTACGTTCATGACCCGAAGATGAAGGAGACGTTGGTCGACGTCTTTCCGGGGATGGATGGGCCGGATCTGAATCTTACGCAGGACGACATCCGCGGACGGAACGTCTGGAACCTCTGGGTCGGTGACAGTGGGTTGATGTGGGACTACCTGGCGCAGCATGGGTTCGGGACGGCCGATCTGCTCAAGACCATCGACTCGCGGCGGCGGGCGCACCGGCTGGCGGAGATCGGCATCATCAATCAGCCGGGATTTCAGGCGGCGGCGAAGCCCGATCCGTATGGGCTGTTCATCGATGAGCCGACCCCGGGCGATCCGGACGGACAGATCGATTCGAAGATCGATTACTACACCTACGGGCGCTCCTCGGGCGTGGTGGGGCTGCGGATCTCCGACAACCCGAAGTTCGACGCCGTGGCGAAGGCCGATTGGATGAAGCACGTCGGGCCGGACGGAATCAATCACGACTTCTACGAGAACCCGGAGTACTTCAATCAGACCACGCTGGTGCGGCCGTACATCGTCGGAATGGCCTGCGCCTTCTGCCACGTGGGGCCCGATCCGGTGCGGCCGCCGGCCGACCTGGAGAATCCGAAGTGGGCGAACCTCAACGACTATGTCGGCGCACAGTACCTGAAGGTTTGGAAGGTCTTCGTTCCGCCGAATCCGACGACGGGGGAGGATGATGAAAAGAGCTTCGTCTGGCAGCTCATCCACAGCAATCCGCAGGGGACGCTCGATACCTCGTTCATCGCCACCGACAATCTGAACAACCCTGGCACGATGAACGGCATCTACAGCCTCGGCGAGCGCGTCAAGCGCGCGGCGCAAGCGGTGTCGGCAAAGCCGGCGCAATACGATCCGATGGTCGAATACCTCACCGGCGGTGCGCTCGATCTGCGCAACGTCAAGGAGGGAATCGCCAACAAGACGCTGGTGATCCCGCGCGTTCTCAAGCAGGGCGATGATTCGGTCGGATTGCTAGGGGCGCTCAGCCGCGTGTATACGAACATCGGCGAAGCGTGGCCGGAATGGAGCCGGCACTTCCGGCCGCTGGTGGGCGGGTTCGGGTTTGACTCCGCGAACCCTCTCAAGTCGCAGACTCCGCTGCCCGTCAGGAAGCTGCAGGAGACATCGCCGCAGTGGAACTGGAGCGAAGAGCGCTCGCCGATGCTGGCTAACTACCTGATCAAAGTCGCGCAGCCTCTGCTGCTCAGGAAGGCGCCGGGAGGGGACGCGTATCTCAAAGCAGCGCCCGAGCAGCTCAACCGCGGCAAGATGGTTTTCGCGGAGAACTGCGCCCGCTGCCACTCCAGCAAACAGCCGCCGGCGAATGTCGACCCGAGGTCACCGGAAGGGACCGAATGGTTCCGCCAGCAGGTGCGGACGGATCCGGACTTCTTCACGCAGAACTTCCTCGGTGACGAGCGCCGCAAGCGGGTCAGCGACATCGGCACGAACGCGACCCGCGCCTCGGCGACGAACGCCATGGGAGGCCACATCTGGGACAACTTCTCTTCGCAGACGTATAAGACTCTCCCGAAGGTTCCTGCCTACCAGGTCGAGAACCCGTTCGATGCCAGCACGCCGCTCACGATCGACATTCCGGGCAACGGCCCGGGCTACTACCGTCCGCCGTCGCTGATCAGCCTCTGGACGAGCGCGCCGTACCTGCACAACAACACGGTCGGGAACGACTTCGGCGATCCATCGGTGCCGGGCCGGATGCGCGCCTTCCAGGACGGCATCGAGCGGATGCTGCTGATCAAGCCGCGGCAGCACATCATCTGGCGGACTACGAAGACGAGCTACATCAGCATTCCGCTGGCGTACATACCGGACCTGGGGACGCTGATCGAGAAGCAACATCCGGAGCTTGTCGATTCCTCGAAGAACCTGAAGATCGGGCCCATTCCTGCCGGGACGCCGATCAATCTGATCGCGAACACGAATCTCGATGCCGGCGCCGATCTGGCGCTCAAGCGGATCGCTCTCTTTCATAGCATCGTCGACACACTTGTCGAGATCAAGGCGAAGAAGCTGAATGAGCAGCAGGCCAGCGATTTGATGAAGCAGAACGTCGTGCCGAAGTTCCTGGCCGTGAACAAGTGCCCCGACTTCGTCGAGGATAAGGGACACGAGTTCGGTACGAAGCTGCCGAAGGACGACAAGCTCGCGCTCATCGAGCTGTTGAAGACATTCTGATGCCGGCACGGCCGGCTAGCCCGCATTGCCGGCACCCTGTTGGTGGAGAAACTTGGGAAGATGTGGAGTTATGCGAGCGGTTCGTTCTCGGCAGTATCTCCAATCGAGAGTCCTTCTCCCCCAGCGGTTTCTTGCTGGGGGAGAAGGTGCCGAAGGCGGATGAGGGGGCGTTTTACGAGTACGTGAATCGCGCGCCTTCGAGCGCTCTCGGACAGCGTCGGTAAATCGCGCGTATCTCGTAAAGCGCCCCCCTCATCCGGCTTCGCCACCTTCTCCCCCCGCAAGAAACCGCGGTGGGAGAAGGACTCTCGACGAAGGGAGTCGCGAGTAGTTCAAGTAGACTGTGAGAAATGCCGGCTAGAGCCGCCTTCTAATGCGCGGCCGCGGCATGAATGACGTCGGCGGCTTTCTCGCCGATCATGTACACGGACGTGACGATGAAGAATCCGGGGATCTTCGGGAAGACGGAGGCATCGACGATCCGCAGACCGCGGGTGCCGTGAACCTCGAAGTTCGTGTTCACCACGCCACCGTTGCTCTGCGGACCGATGGGGCACGAGCAGGAGGCGTGGTGTCCCCAGGCGTTGTCTTTCACGAAATCGGCGATCTGATCGTCGGTCTGTTCACTCTCGCCCGGCAATTCCTCTTCCGCGATCAATCCCTCACTCCGCAGATGTTCGGTCAGTTTGCGTACGAACTTGACCCCTTCGACCACCGAGCGGAGGTCGTCGCCCTGTGAGTCGTTTCCTTCGGTGAAGTAGCAGAAATCGATCTCCGGAGTGTCGCGTGGATCGGCGGAGCGCAAACGCACGGTTCCGGCGCAGTTCTGCGTGTGCGCCTTGAGGATGACCCAGGTCAGGTAATTCAGATTGTCGGCGAAGAGCTTCGAATAGCCGGGGAAGTAGCCGCGGAACAGGCCGAGAAACGCGGCGATGAAAAGATCGGGAAGCGGGCGGTCGGGGGAGGATCGCTTGACGATCGCCGCAACCGCGCCGTTCGTCGTATAGACGCCCTCCCGTTTCGTTTTCCACTCCTCGTACTGCGGGTCGCCGGGGGAAAACTTCGCGTCTTTGAGCACTCCCCACTCTTTGAAAGCCATCCGATTGACGACGCCGACCTCGTAGCGGTCCTGCAGGTTGGAGCCGACGCCGGGCAGGTCGACGCGCACCTTGATGCCGTGCTCTTCCAGATGGGCCCGCGGACCGATACCGGAGAGCATGAGCAACTGCGGCGTGTTGTACGCGCCGCCGGCCAGGATGACCTCGCGGGTGACGCGAACTTCTTTCAGCTCGCCTTGCAGCGTGTTGGGCGTTACCGACGCGCGATACAGACGCGCGCCTTTGAGGTACTCGATTCCGACGGCGCGGTCGGTCTCATCGAGGATGACGCGTGTGGCCAGGGCGTCGAGCTCGATGGTCAGCTTGTCCGGATGTCTCCGGGCCACATCGAGTACGCGCTCGCGGGAGCCATTCCGCTCGCGCTTGTCGGTCGCGAGCGGCGGATAGCGCAGGCCGGTCGAATCGCCGTCGACGAGGCGCCAGTCGTTCGGGTCCCCTTTGCCAAGCAGCGCCCAACGAATCCTCTCGATCAATGGCGACCCGACGTCGTCCACCTCGGCCGCGAAGGTCTCGATGAGAAATCGCTTGATGCTCTTGTCTTTGATGGCCGCCTTCGGAATGGCGACCTGGGTATTCAACCACCCGTTGAACCCGTGGCGCGTCGGGTTGATCCCGGTCAGCTTCTGAAGGAAGCGCCAGCCGCCGCGGTGATGGCAGTTCTCCATGCGCTGAAAATACTTGCGCATGTTTGTCGGCGCCCACGACCGGTCTCCGGTGAGATCCTCGATGAAGCGCCAGTCGTCGTTGTGGGGATAGACGGTGATTTGCGCGTTGTGGGCGGTGCAGCCGCCGAGTGTACCGGCGCGGGGGTAGAAGACGCCGTCGACGCGCTTCCCCTTGTACGTTTCGAGATACTTTTTGTCGCGCTTTGCCAGTACGGGGTCTTTGTAGTGTTTGACGAAGAACTCCCACGACATGGCCTCGTTCTCGGAGGCGATGGCATGGAAGAGCGGTACGTCGTAGTCATCGGGCAGACGGTTGACATCCGGCTGAACGGCATCGCCGCCCTCCAACGTTCGCGGATCGCCGCCGGCCTCGAGCAGCAGCACCCGATGCCCGAACTCGGCGAGCCTGGCGGCGAGCGTGCCGCCGCCGGCCCCTGAGCCGACGACGACGTACTCGTAATCTCCCTTGGGGTTTCCTGTGGTGACCAATTTCAGCTCCAGCTCAGAATGTCTTCAGGAATGCGATGAGCGCTTTCTTGTCGCTGTCCGACAGCCCCGGCTCTCCCTCGCTGGCGGGGAGATAGTCGGTTCCGAAATAGTGACCCTTGTTGACCACGAAATCCGCGCACTTGGAGACGTTGAGCAGATCCGGTACGAGTGGCGCGAACTCCTTCCGCGCCTCATCATCGCTCGCCCCGGGCGGTAAGGCATCCAGTTTGTGTTTGATCTTCAGCAGCAGAAGAAGAACATCATGTTCCTTCTCGAGATCGATATTTGCAAGCAGATTGACCGGCGTCCCCTCGGGAATGGGACCGATGCGGATGCCGTCGGCGCCGACGAGAGGTTTCAGCAGCGGCGGGACGTAGCCGCGGGCGATGCTGATATAGCTGCGCTGTGTGGTCTTGTCGATGAAGCCGGGAAGAGGCTTTCCGGATTGCGTGGCGAATGTACCGTTGCCTTTGCGCTTTTCCGGCCAGAGCATCTGGGTGATGCCATCGTCGAACGCCGACATCCGGTCCTTCACCGAGCCGCTTTCCTCGAAGTGACCGACGCTGTTGTTCTGCAGGTAGGGCGCGGTCGACCAGAGACTGATCAGCGAGGCCGGCCGGGTGAACCCGCGTCCGCCGCCAGGCATGTCGTACCACGACGGTTCGCCGGTGTACGGATGGTGAATCATGACCTTGCCCACCGAAGGCAGGTTCTTGTATGACTCGGAAGAGAAGTTGTCCCAGATATTGCCGCGGATGGCGTTCGTGGCCAGCGGGCTGCAGGCGTTCGTCTCCATCAGCGTGAGTGGCACCCGCACTTCGTTGGAGAGGTAGTTGTTGTCCAGGAAGTCCGAGGCGTTGACGATCTGCTTCATCTGGGTCTTGAACTCGTCGGTCTTGGTCCAGGCCCAGTAGTCGTTCCAGCACTTCATGTAGTTCGGGCCGATACAGCCCGGCTGGAAGTAGGTGGCGAATGCCTTCTCGGGCAGCTTGCTGGAGTGACAGCGCGCGCAGCGCTCGCCGAAGACCTCCTTGCCGCGCGGGATCAGCGAGGAGTCGGTCATGTAGGCCGATCCACCCGGAGCAACGGAGAGGTAGTCGGGTTTGGCAGTGGCCAGGAAGAAGAGCCCCACATTGGGCGTCTGCGCTTCGTTCGCTTTCCAGTACGACGAGTTCTTCTCGCAGTCGGCGATCTGGATCCCGCTGACGTGGGCGCCGCCGACCATCGGGATGAAGTGCAGTAGCCACTCTTCGCTGAACAGACCGATGTTGAGGTAGACGCGGTTGAGGGCGCCGAGCGCGCCGACCGAGTCTGAGCCGTCCTTGAGCACGTGCGTGGTGTTCACGGCGTGCGTAGCCGGGTCGTAGAGCTTCGAGAGCGCCGTCCCGGCCGGGACGTATTCGTTGAACTGCTTGTTGTCCGCGCTGCCGCCGGCGAGTTGTTCGCGTCCCCACTTCCGCCCGATCTCCAGCCGCGCGCCGAGGTTGTAGATCGCATTCATCGTGCGCGGGTTGTTGATCTGATCGGAGGAGACCAGCGAGGTATCGAGGGCGCCGGGACGCGAGGTGTGGAAGAGCTGCCAGATGTAGCTGCTCTGGTCCTCGTCGAACATGAAGATGCGCTCGATCCAGAAGTACTGCGCGCCGGGATTGCTGTTCAGGTTCGCCCAGGTCGGGTTCTCCGGGTCGGCCGGCGGATTGGACGGATTCGGTCCGACGTGGCAGAAGCCACACGACATGCCGACGCGGAACGGCTTCACCAGATTGGCGTCGTTGTAGTAGCTCTTGTCGTTGTAGTAGCGCTCCGGATCCCATTTCTTCTGGGCAGCCTCGTCGAAGTAGGGATTCGGGAAGAGGCGCAGACCGACCACGCCCGTGGCGTAGCCATAGTACGAGCCGGCAGGGATGTTCTTCCCTCGGGCGAGGTACTTCACGCCGGGATATTTCTGCTCGTTCTCGAAGGGATCGGGGCCGCAGCCCGGCCCTTCGATGCGCTCGTCGAGCCAGAGGCCGAAGCGGTCTTTCCGCGGGCCGGTGGCTTTGCGGAAGCATGGCTCGTTGACCAGGCCGAGGTAGTGCCAGCGGTTGTCGCGGCTGTTCTTCAGCCCAGGATGGCTGGAGATCGTCTTCAGTAGATCGAGGTTGCCGAGACTCTTGACGGACAGGACATCCCAGATGCGGTCGTTGCCCGCCGTCCAGACGATCCAGTTGTTCCGTCCGATGGCAACTCGTTTGACCGCCTCGGCGGCCGAGATGCCCGGCAGGTAGGGATCGAGCGAGGCGCGGATGGCCTCCGGATTCTTGGTGAGCCCGTAATCCATATCGGCGTAGTAGTCCTCATCGGCACCGGGCAGGCTGGCCGCGTCCCTACCGGCAAGCAGGGCCTCGTCCTTGACGGTTCCTGGTTGAGGTTTCGGGCAACCCATCAGAAGACCGCAGACGACCAGGGTCACGACGATGGCGAAGAGCTTTCGCATGGAAGTACCTCCTTGCAGGTAGTGCGTGGTTGGGAAGGTTTGTTACTAAAGGAGGGACAGCAGAAGGGGTTTTCCCTACCCGTTACCATTTTTATGGGGAAAGGTTGTCCCGGAAAAGAAGATGGTTGGAGGGTTGGGTTGGAGGGTTACTGGGTTGCTGGGTTGCTGGGTTGAGCAACCCAGTAACCCCAGCAACCCCTGCAACCCTTCGATCAGAACGTCTTCAGGAAAGCGATGAGCGCTTTCTTGTCGGGGTCGGTCAGTCCCGGCTCTCCTTCGCTGCCGGGGAGATAGTCGGTGCCGAAGTAGTGACCCTTGTTGACCACGAAGTCCGCGCACTTGGAGACCTTGAGCAGGTCCGGCACGAGCGGCGCGAACTGCTTGCGCGCCTCGTCGTCGCTGGCACCGGCCGGCAATCCATTCAGTTTGTGTTTGATCTTCAGCAACAGGGCGAGAACCTCCTGCTCCTTCGAGAGATCGATATTCGCCAGCAGGTTGACCGGTGTTCCCTCCGGAATGGGGCCGAGGCGGACGCCGCCGGAGTGGAAGACATTCGGGAACCAGCGGTCCAGCCAGCCGGAGAGCGGCGCCAGTTCCGGCGGAAGATAGCCGGGAGCGATGCTCACGTAGCTACGCTGTGTGGTCTTGTCGATCCACCCTGGGAGAGGCTTGCCCGATAGCGTGGTGAAGGTGCCATTGCCTTTGCGCTTTTCCGGCCAGAGCATCTGAGTGATGCCATCGTCGAACGCCGACACGCGGTCCTTCACCGAGCCGCTCTCCTCGAAGTGACCGACGCTGTTGTTCTGCAGGTAGGGGGCGGTCGACCAGAGACTGATCAGCGATGCCGGCCGGGTGAACCCGCGCCCGCCGCCCGGCATGTCGTACCACGACGGCTGGCCGGTGTACGGATCGTGGATCATCACCTTGCCGACCGAGGGGAGGTTCTTGTACGACTCGGAGGAAAAGTTGTCCCAGATGTTGTCGCGGATGGCGTTCGTGGCCAGCGGGCTGCAGGCGTTCGTCTCCATCAGCGTGACCGGCACGCGGACCTCGTTGGAGAGGTAGTTGTTGTCCAGGAAATCGGGGGCCATGACGATCTGCTTCATCTGGGTCTTGAACTCGTCGGTCTTCGTCCAGCCCCAGTAGTCGTTCCAGCACTTCATGTAATTCGGGCCGATGCAGCCCGGCTGGAAGTAGGTGGTGAAGGCCTTCTCGGGTAGCTTGCTGGAATGGCAGCGCGCGCAGCGCTCGCCGAAGACCTCCTTCCCGCGCGGGATCAGCGCGGAGTCGGTCATGTAGGTTGATCCTCCCGGCGCGGCCGCCAGGTAGTCGGGTTTGGCCGTGGCCAGGAAGAAGAGCGCGGTGTCGGGTGTCTGGGCCTCGTTCGCTTTCCAGAACGACGAGTTCTTCTCGGCGTCGGCGATCTTGATTCCGCTGACGTGGGCACCGCCGACCATCGGGATGAAGTGCAGCAGCCACTCTTCGCTGAACAGGCCGATGTTGATGTAGACGCGGTTGAGGGCGCCGAGCGCGCCGACCGAGTCGGAGCCGTCCTTGAGCACGTGCGTGGTGTTCACGGCGTGCGTGGCCGGGTCGTAGAGCTTCGAGAGCGCCGTCCCAGCCGGGACGTATTCGTTGAACTGCTTGTTGTCCGCGCTGCCGCCGGAGAGCTGCTCGCGTCCCCACTTCCGCCCGATCTCCAGCCGCGCGCCGAGGTTGTAGATCGCATTCATCGTGCGCGGGTTGTTGATCTGGTCGGAGGAGACGAGCGAGGTATCGAGGGCGCCGGGACGCGAGGTGTGGAAGAGTTGCCAGATGTAGCTGGCCTGGTCCTGGTCGAACATGAAGATGCGCTCGATCCAGAAGTACTGCGCGCCGGGATTGCTGTTCAGGTTCGCCCAGGTGGGGTTCTCCGGATCGGCCGGCGGATTGGACGGATTCGGTCCGACATGGCAGAAGCCGCACGACATGCCGACGCGGAAGGGCTTCACGAGGTTGGCATCGTTGTAGTAGGTTTTATCGTTGTAGTAGCGCTCCGGATCCCACTTCTTCTGGGCCTCTTCGTCGAAGGCCGGGTTGGGGAAGAGGCGCAGGCCGACCACTCCCGTGGCGTAGCCGTAGTAAGAGCCGGCGGGGATGTTTTTTCCTCTGGCGCCGATCTTCACGCCGGGGTACTTCTGTTCGTTCTCGAAGGGGTCGGGGCCGCAGCCGGGACCTTCCACGCGCTCGTCGAGCCAGAGACCGAAGCGGTCCTTCCGCGGGCCGGTGGCCTTGCGGAAGCATGGCTCGTTGACCAGGCCGAGGTAGTGCCAGCGGTTGTCGCGGCTGTTCTTCAGCGAAGGATGGCTCGAGATCGTCTTCAGCAGATCGAGGTTGCCGATACTCTTGACGGATAGAACATCCCAAAGGTGGTCGTTGCCCGCCGTCCAGACGATCCAGTTGTTCCGGCCGATGGCAACTCGTTTGACCGCCTCGGCCGCCGAGATGCCGGGCAGGTAGGGATCGAGCGAGGCGCGGATGGCCTCCGGATTCTTGGTGAGCCCGTAATCCATATCGGCGTAGTAGTCCTCATCGGCGCCGGGCAGGCTTGCCGCGTCCCTGCCGGCGAGAAGGGCTTCGTCCTTCACGGTTCCCGGTTGCGGGTGCTGGCTCCGGATGTGGCTACAGATCAGAAGACCGCCAACGACGACGATGACGAGGATCACGACGATCACGAGGAGCTTTCGCATGGAAGTTGCCTCCTTGATTGGTTGTGGGTGGTGGTTGTTACTTGAGGAGGGCCGCGAGGGAGGTTTTTCCCTACCCCCCGCCGGTTCCCATCCTGACGGCGAGCGTAGCGCGAGCCTGTCAGGATGGAACGACCGTCCGCGACCAAAAATCTTCGAGGGGGGTAGGGAAAACCCTCCCTCATGGCCCTCCATGTAACAGAACCTAATTCGCCATCACTATCTGAACAAGTGAGGACAACGGTGCCCCCATACGACGTTCAGCAGCGGTTTCGCGCTCCCGATCCTGATAGAAGTCATGGTAGAGTAACCACCAATCCTTAAATCGATTTGGCGCGACGGGTCTAACGAGCCGCCGCGAGGTTTTGACACAACCACTGGCCGCAGCCGAGGAGTAAGCCTATGCGTAGAGCCGGACTTGTAGTCATCGTCGTTCTACTGGCGGAGTTGGGACTGGCGTTCGGGCAGGTGATCCCGAAACTGCCGCCCATGGACGATCCGCACGCGCGGGCGGCCTTCTCCGACAAGCAGTATCCGTCCGCCAGGGTCTGCGGCGAGTGCCACCCCAAGCAGTTCGCCGAGTGGAGCATCTCCTCGCACGCCTACGCCGCCGTCTCGCCGATGTTCAACAAGTTCGAGCAGAGGATCAACGACCTCTCGCGCGGCACGCTGGCCTACTTCTGCGTCCGCTGTCACGCCACGGTCGGCACGACCCTGGGCGAGAAGCGCGACATCGCCTGGTGGGACCGCACTCCGGCCTCGAAGGAAGGCATCACCTGCGTCACCTGCCACCGCGTGGGCGAGGCCTACGCCAAGAGCAACGGTGCGCGCAGGATCACGCCGGGCGACATCTCCGAGCCGGTTTTCGGCCCCTTCGACACGACGGGCGTTCTCAAAGCCATCAGCAACGCGCAGCTCTACAAGATCCTGGTGAGCGCCGACCAGCCCGACAGGGACGGCTACATCCGCATCCACCAGCAGGCCATTCAGTCCACCGTGGTCAAGCAGTCGGAGCTCTGCGTCACCTGCCACCAGGTCGCGGTCCACGCCGGCATCAAGCTGGAGACCGTCTGGGAGGAGTATCGCGCCTCACCCGCCTACAAGGAGGGCATCACCTGCCAGCAGTGCCACATGAGCCCAGACCCAGGGCTGCCGGTGCCCTTTGAGACGGGACCCGCCGCCGTGGTCAACGGAATGACCGTCAACGATCAACGGCCGCTGACCAACCACCAATTCATGGGCCCGGGCTACCCCATCAGCCATCCCGGTCTCTTCCCCATACCACTGGTCGAGTCGCGCTTCACTCCGCAGCAGTGGTTGAAGTTCGACTGGCGGTGTGGCTGGGGGAGCGACGATTTCGAGAACAAGGTCAAGGTCGCGCCGGGCTGCGACAAGATCGTGCCCGAATGGCAGAACGCCGCCGATCGCAAGGAGGCGTGGACGGTGGTTCAGGCCAATCTGGCGAGATGGGAAGATCGGAAGAAGTCGCGCATCCAGCTCCTGGAGAACGGCTCGAAACTCGACGGTCCGTTCTTCAGCAGCAGCCCGCAGGCCGGCAAAGACTTCTCCTTCCAGTACAAGCTCACCAACAAGAATAAAGGCCACAACCTCCCCTCCGGCTCTCTGGGAGCCCAGCCCGAACTGTGGCTCAACGTCGCCCTCCTCGACCCCGACGGGAAGAGGATCTGGGAGTCGGGCTACGTCGACAGTCATGGCGACGTGGCCGACTACCAATCGCACGACGTACGCGAGCGCAAGATCTCTCATCAGGACCCGTTCAAGGACAAACCGTTGCCCTTTGACGAACAGCTCTTCAGCATGCAGGCCAAATTCATCACGACCAACGTTAAGGGGACCGATCGGGAGATGTATCTGCCGATCAACCTCGACTTCGACCAGCTCCCCTTCATCCGCCCCGGCGGCACCCCGGCCTCGGTGAACAATCATCCGCCCAACGTTCGCATGGAGAAGCACAGCATCCCGCCGCTGGCCACACGCACCGCCAAGTACAAAGTGCCGGGGAACGTGCTGACGAAGCCGGGCACCTATCGCCTCGTTGCACGCCTGCGCGCCCGGACCGAGCCGATCTACTTCATGGAATTCGTCTTCGCGACCGAGGACATGAAAAAGACAGAGAACGAATGGGCAACCGATACCCATCAATACGCCGTCGCATTCGAGGTCCACTGAGAGAGGGCGAACATGAATCGAAAAACGTCGACTACGAACCCTTTCCTCGTCGGATTGCTCCTTCTGGCGGTAAGCGTCCCGTGCGCCTTCGCACAGGCCACGGACACCGAGAAAAAACCGCCTGACATGTCGCCGGAGGCGAAGCTCCTTCCGGGTACGCCCGACAAGAACTCCTTCATGCCCGACCCCGAATATCCGGACCCTTACGACGCCAAGGCCCAGATCGACATCTACGGCGCGAAGCATCTCAACCCGAACCCCACGGGCGTTCCACCGGTGGAGTTAGGCATTCGCATGTACGACCGGGGAGCATACACGCCGCGCGCCACCTGGCTCTTCGGCCCGAAGGATCCGGTCAATTCCGGCTTCATGTCGTATGGCGATCTTCGTATCGCCGGCGATTCCTACGACAACGGCAACGGGAAGCAGGGAGTCGTCGCCGCCCGCCTCAATCTGGACATGGACCTGGCGCTCACCCCGACCGAGCGCATCCACGCCTTTGCCCGGCCGCTCGACAAGAACAACTCGTTTACCCGCTATGTCTTCAGCGGTACGGACAAGGACAAGTTCATCCACAAATTCGACTTCGACCTCGATACGCTCTTCTTCGAGGGCGACGCCGGCCAGATCACCGGCGGGTTGACGGGCAAGGCGGCCACGTTCGATCTGCCGATCGCCATCGGCAGGATGCCCTTCGTGGCGCAGAACGGGGTATGGATCGAGGATGCCTTCGACGGCGCGGCCATGAGCTTCACGGCCAAGAACATCCCGTCGCTCGACGTCAGCAATTACGACATCACCCTCTTCGCCGCCAACGCCCAGGTGACCACCGCCGCCGCTGCCGGCTCGAAGAACGGCGTTTACGGCTTTGCCGGGTTCGCCGACGCGCTGAGGGGATACATCGAGTTCGGCTACGGCTACCTCAAGGCAGACAACAGCGATCTGAGCTACAACAACGTGACCGCCGCGTTCTCGAGGCGGTACCATGGCCGGATCTCCAACAGCATCCGCGTGATCGACAACTTCGGCCAGAAGGGGATCCCGGGGCAGGCGAAGACGGCCGACGGTCTGCTGGTTCTGGTGGAGAACTCACTGACGCCGAAGTATCTGCCTCTGAGTTTGGGCAATCAGTCGAATTTCGTCCCCTACCTCAACGTCTTTGCCGGCTTCAACTCGCCGCAGTCGCTGGCGCGCGGCGGCGATTCGGGCGGCGTGCTGCGCAACACCGGAATCACGTTCGAGTCGGACGGTATGACGGCCTACCCGACTCTCGACGCCACCGCGCGCAAGTCGTATGGCGGTGCGCTGGGATTGGAGTACCTCGGCGATCTCGCGCACCAGATCGTCGTGGAAGGGTCGGTGGTCGAGCGTATGAGCGGCAACACCGCGGGCTCGCAGTACGGAATCGGCGTCCGCTATCAGCAGCCGATCAGCCCCGACTTGATCATCCGCTTCGACGCCATGAAGGGCTGGCTGCAGGGCAAGAAGGACATTTACGGCGTACGAGCGGAGCTCCGGCTCAAATTCTGAGGAGGTTTTCCATGTCTGTGTTTCAGCTCAACGTCAACGGCAAGGGGTACGCGGTCGACATCGACGGCAACATGCCTCTGCTCTGGGCTTTGCGAGACATTCTGGGACTCAAGGGCACCAAGCTCGGTTGCGGTGTCTCGCAATGCGGCGCCTGTACGGTTCATCTCGACGGCGTTGCGGCGCGATCCTGCTCCGTCGACGTCGGCGTGGCCTGTCTCTCCAAGATCACCACCATCGAGGGACTCTCGTACGACGGCGGCGAGCTGCACCCGTGCCAGAAGGCTTGGGTCGACCTCGGCGTGCCGCAGTGCGGCTTCTGCCAGCCGGGCCAGATCATGACCGCCGCGGCGCTCCTCGCGGCGAATCCGCACCCCAATGACGAGCAGATCGACGCGGCCATGCGCGGCAACATCTGCCGTTGCGGAACCTATCCACGAATCCGGCAAGCGATCCACAAAGCGGCGGGGGACGCGACATCATGAGCGCCAAGTTCAAAGTCTCGCGCAGGTCTTTCCTTCAGGCTGCCGGCGTGGGCACCGGAGCGGTGGTGTTCGGCTCGTACCTCACCCCGGTGCTCCAGGCCCAGGGCCTCATCAGCAATTTGATCAACGGCTTCCCGGTAGCGGGCATCCCGGTCCTCGCCCTCAAGTTAAACGGCGACGTCGTCATCATCACCCACCGATCGGAGATGGGGCAGGGCATCCGCTCCAGCCTCGCGGCGGTACTGGCCGACGAGATGGAAGCCGACTGGAAGAGGGTCACGCTGAAACAGGCCGACGCGGACGCTGAAAAGTTTGCGGTCACGTTCCCGTCCGAGGTGCCGGCCACCGTCACGCTCCCATACCCCTACGAAGCGATTCCGAGCATCAGAAAACCGAAGCTGCAGTACACCATCGTCCCCGAGGGATCGCAGTTCACCGACAGCTCGCGGAGCATGGCCGCGTACTTCCAGGTGATGCGGCTCTACGGCGCCGGTATCCGGCTGGCGATGATCCGCGCGGCGGCGAAGAAATGGGGTGTCAAGGAAGAGGAGTGTCACGCGGAGAAGCACCGCGTATTCGGTCCCGGCGGTCGTTCCAGCGACTACCGCTGGCTGTTGCTGGGTGCCGGGAAGGAGACACCGTCGTACGAAGACATCAACAAGGCGCTCAAGAAGCCGGAGGAGTTCCGTTACATCGGCAACGGCAAAGAGCCGATGCCGTTTTACGACGCTACCGACATGGTGAAGGGAAAGATGGTCTACGGTGCCGACGTCGATGTCCCCGGCATGCTGACGGCCATGATCGAGCGCTGCCCGGTCGCAAACGGGGCGCTCCTCTACTACGACCCAAAGCCGGCGCTCGCCGTACCGGGCGTACGCGCTGTATTGCCCATGTTTCCTCCCGGACTC
>Ga0247668_1000095_pt1 | contig 29344 bp, 23 predicted proteins | sample CNK09_metaG_FD_182737 | JGI IMG/M metagenome (GOLD analysis project Ga0247668, IMG submission 182737) | Soil microbial communities from Purdue University Martell Research Forest, Indiana, United States - CNK09 | ecosystem: Environmental > Terrestrial > Soil > Temperate forest > Bulk soil...
CGGGCGGAAATCGCGCCCTTCACTCTCGCTGTTCCGGGCGTTGTCAATTGAAGGTTTCCGCGTGCGCAGGCCAGTCCAGATCTCATTCCTGTCCGTTTTCCTGACGCTTCTGACCGTGGCATTCGCGGCGGCGCTGGTGGTGCGCGTCCGCTCGTACTCGGTCAGGACTACCACCGAAACGGTGGAAGGGTCGGCACAGGCGGGGCCGGAAGGAAGCCTTGGAGGCGCACGCGGCCAACGAACCAGCTTCGTCCCACTTCCGGCCGATGGCGCAAACGGCACGTTCTCTTCGCCCTCGTCGCCGGCAGCGCCGAAGACATCGTCGTCCGCTTCGATCTCGCGTGCGCAGAAGCTTCGGGAGTTGCTCGCGCTCGGTGCTCCGCAGACGTCCACTCCGGCGCCGCCGACCGTGACAGCGAAGACCACGAAGACGGCGCCCCCCCCGCCGCCGGTGAAGCCGCAGTCGACGATCAGCAAGCTTCTCCAGCCGATCATGAATGCCTTCGGCTCGAAGCCGTCCACGACATCGCCGCCTCCCCAGTCGTCCAGCAACCAGGCGAAGACTCCGTCGAACGATCCGCGCGATCCGAACTCCGACACCACGCCGCCGCAGCTTCTCTCGATCGCGTTCGATCCTCCCCAGGTGCAGGACGGAGGCGACACCACGCTGATCATCACCGCCACCGACGACCTCTCCGGCATCCGCGGCATCTCCGGCACGCTGACCAGTCCCAACGGCAAGGCCGTGCAGGGTTTTGCACAACAGCGCGACGGCGAGACCATGCGCTACATCAGCCGCATCCACATCCCCGAAAAAGCACAGGAGGGAATCTGGAAGGTGAGCTTTCTGACGATGAGCGACCTGGCCACGAACTCGGTCACGCTCAGCTACGCGCAGGGAACCCTTCCGCCGTCGGCGACGCTGAGAGTCACCTCGTCGGCCTCCGACGAGACCCCGCCCACTCTGCGCAACGTCTGGCTGGAGCGCCGGGCCATGCGGATCGGCGAGCACAACACGCTCTTCGTCGACGCGCAGGACGACAAGTCGGGTGTTCATCTCGTGGCCGTGGTCTTCCTCAGTCCGTCGAAGCTGGCGCGCATCGGCGTCGGCTGCCAGAAGGGGACGAACGACGTCTGGCAATGCGACATCGCCCCGCCGCAATGCCTCGACTGCGGTGACTGGACCCTCGACCAGGTGCAGATATCGGACAACGCCACGAACTTCAACACCGTGCGCGGTGAGAATCCGGCTGTGGCCGCCATCCGCCTCAACATCTCCGGCGACAGTTGCGACAACACGCCGCCCGTGCTGCAGGGAGTGGCGCTGAGCCGCACGGAGGTCGTCATCGGCCGCGACGATCCGACGGTCGACGTCACCGTACTGGTCTCGGATGACGCCTGCGGCGTTGGCGGGGTGAGCGCGCAGATCGTCGGCCCCGGCACCAGTTCCAGCGGCCAGTACTTCTCGTTCACGCAAAAGGACGCCAACACCTTCATCGGCACGATTAAGCTCCAGGCCAACTTCGCGCGCGGCGTCTGGCGCATCTCGTCGCTGACCGTGAGCGACAAGGGGCAGAATCTGAAGATCTACTACGGCAACGACCCCCTGCTGGCCCACGCGGCGTTTACGGTGAAGTAGCGGGAATGCGGTAGATTCACCCCCATGAACCGGCGAATCGGTGCGGCGCTCGCGATCCTCGTCAGTCTCACCGTCGCAACGTCGTCCCGGGCCGACGATGCCCCTCCTCCGGCATCGGGCCATTTCCCGGCCTTCCGTCTCGGTGCCTTTGCCGACATCGTCCTGAGCCATCCGACGGGGAGGGGGAAGGATCATCAGACCGGAGAGGTCGATCTCTATGCCTCATCGCCGCTCGGCGGCGACTGGTCGTTCCTCGGTGAAGTGCTGGTCAAGAGCACTCCTGACTCGGGGAGCGATCGTCCGCTGACGCACCGGTTCGAGCTCAATCTGGAGCGCTTCTACGTGACGTTCAATCCGTCCGACCGGCTGCGGCTCGAGATCGGCCAGATCCACACGGGCATCATCCAGTGGAACGAGCGCGAGCACCGCAGCCTCTTTCTACAGACGCCGATCGACGTTCCTGCCATCGCTCGCCGTGAGTCGCAGCATGGCGCCTGGCCCCTCCACTTCGACGGTGCCTGGGCATCGGGCCGCGTGCCCGGCTCGCTCGGAGCCGAGTATGGCGTTGGCCTCGGCGGAGCCCGAGGGACGGAACGCGACGACATTCAACCCCTCTTCCGGCGTGGGATCTCGCCGGCCGGCCTCGTCCTGGTGAGCGTGGCTCCCGACGTCCTGACCGGCTTTCAGGCCGGCGCGTCCGGTTACGCGGGACGCATTCGGCTGAGGGGCGAGACGTTGCGCGAGCTCGATGCCACGCTTTTCTCCTCCTTCGTTCGAGGCGGCGTCGAATTGCGCGGCGAACTAGCGCGGATGGTTCACTCGGACGTGGGAGGGCCGAATGAATTCGTCACACACGGCTGGTATCTGCTTGGTTCGTACCGGCCGCGCGGCCGGTGGAAGCCGCTCCGCCCGTACGTGCTGCTGGACCATCAGACCGTCGCACCCGGCGAGCAGTATCTGAGCGACGTGCAGAATCTGAACGCCTGGTCCGCCGGAGTCCGTTGGGACATCTCCCCAAGATTGGTCTTCAAGAGCGAGTTCCGATCGCAACTGGTTCCGGCACCGCGCGCCCGGCATCTCGTCCGCGTCGAACTTGCCATCGCCTTCTGATCGTCATGCGAATGTACCGGCTGTCGATCGCGATTCTTCTCCTTCTCGGGTCGGCCGCGAAGGCGGCGGAGACGTTTCCTCCGCGCGTGTCGTTTCTGGTCTCGGCGAAGAATCCAACCCGCGACGTCTCGGCCGGCGATCTTCGCCGCATCTTTCTCGGCGAGATCAGCCGCTGGAGCAACGGACATCACATCGTCCTTTTCGTGCGGCCGTCCGAGACGCCGGAGGGGCATATCTTTCTCGATCGTCTCATCCGGATGTCCGACATCGACTATTCGCAGTGGTGGCTCGGCGCCGTCTTCCGCGGACGAGCCGCCGCCGCCCCTCGGGTCATGAACAGCAGCGAGGCGATGGAAAGAGCGGTCGCCGCGAACCCTGACGCCATCGGATTTCTCCTGATGACGCCGGCCGTGTTCGAACCGAGCCTCGTCGTCCTGACCATCGATCGAAGGCCGCCGGCCGACCTGGAGTATCCGGTACGTGAGCGTTGAGCTCTCTTCACCTCCGATTCACCTCCAATCTGGTACCAGCATCCCGTGAAACGGCTGCGCGTCGTATTGATCCTCGCTCTTGCATCGAGCGGCGTCGCCATGGCAGCCGAGCCCCTGCGCATCGGACGCATCACCGTCGACGCCCGGCCGATCTTCGATTCCGCGGAAGCGGCCGGCGGCTTTTACAGGGTGGCGAACCTCCTTCACATCCAGACCCGTGCCGCGCTTCTGCGACGCTTTCTGCTCTTCCGCGAAGGCGATCCCTACGATCCCGTCAAGCTCGAAGAGACGGAGCGCAACCTGCGCCTCTTCGACTTCCTCGTGAGCGCATCGGTCACCGCCTCGCCGCCGCACGATGGCGTCGTCGACGTCGCCGTCGTGACGCAGGATTCCTGGACGACGAATATCGACGGCGATTTCTCCAATGAGGGCGGGGTTGCCGCCTACGACGTGAATCTCACGCAGAAGGATCTCTTCGGCACGGGCGGCGAGCTGCAGTTGCGCCACGAGCGCGGCGTCGAGCGGAACGGGAACGCCATCGAGCTTCTGCACCCGGCGGCGTTGGGGCCGTACTGGAACCTCGACGCGCTCTACGCGAAGAACTCGGACGGCAACGAGGAGAAGATCGCCATGGAGCGGCCCTTCTTCTCGTACACGACGTCATGGACGGCGAGCCTGCTACTCGACCACCTGCTTCAAAATGAGCGGATCTTTCAACAAGGCGAGGTCGCCGCGCGGTTCCGGCACGAGCACCAGGAGCTGGCCTTCTCGCACTCGTACCTAATCCATGCCGACCGGAATGGCAGGTCGAGCATCGTCGGCGGGATCGATCTTCTCGACGACACGTTCTCGCATCTCCCGGGCCGGTCGAACGACGTCATCCCCGGCGAGCGCCATTTCCGTTTTCTCGACGCCGGCTACGAGTCGTCCGGTTTCCGCTTCGTGAAACTCGATTACGTCGACCGCGATCTGGAGGAACAGGACTTCAACATCGGCCACTTCACCAGCGTGCATGCCGCGGTCTCGCCGCGCCGTTCGGGAAACAACGCGCTGACCATTCGTCTCCGCGCCAGCGAGGGGATGGGCTACGCGTTCAGCAGCCATTCCTTCATCTTCGGCCAGATCAGCGCCGGCACGCGCGCGCCGCATGACCGCAATACGATCGTCTCGCTCGACGTGCGCGCCGTCACCCGTTTCCAGACGCGCTATCCGCAGGCATTCGTGGCCCGTGTCCGCCTCGACGTCGGGTGGCAACTCGACCGCGATGTGCAGTTCCTGGCCGACGGGCAGAGCGGCTTGCGGGGATATCCCGACTTCGCCTTCGAAGGGAGCCGGCGCCTGATCGTCAACGCCGAGCATCGCCTCTTCCTCGGCCGCGAGCTGTTCCATATCTTCGGGCCGGGCGTCGCCGTCTTCGCCGATTCAGGCCAAGCTGCCGATGGCCGCTTCCGAGGGATGAAGAGCGACGTCGGAGCCGGCCTGCGCATCGGCATCGCCCGCTACGAATCGGCCATGATCCGGATCGATTGGGCGTACGCGCTGAACGCCAGCCCGCTGAACCGGCGCGGGGCCGTCTGGTCGATCTCGACGATGCAGGCGTTCTGACTTGTGTGACGGAGCGCTGGCGTCTCGCCGCTGAGGGTTGCCCGCGCGACGTGCGTATGGAATCTTGCCACCGGCGGCGAGACGCCGCCGGGCCAGCCGGCGAGACGCCAGCGCTCCGTCCGCATCACGTTCCCAACGGCAGCCGGGCCACGAACACGCTTCCCCCCGCGTCGGAACGCTCGAGTTGCAGCTCGCCGCCGTGCACCTCGGTGATCCAGCGCGCGATGGGGAGGCCGAGGCCGGCCCCGCCGGCGTTCTGCGGGCGCGCGCGGTCGCCGCGAAAGAAACGCTCGAAGATCCTTTCCTGATCGGCGGGAGGGATGCCGATGCCGGTGTCGGTCACGCGAATCGCGCAGGCGCCATGCTCGGCTTGTACGTCCACGTGCACACGCCCTCCCTCGGGTGTGAACTTCACCGCGTTCTCGACGAGGTTCAGAACCAGCCGATTGATCAGCTCTTCATCGGCGACGATCACCAGATCCTCGGGAGCTGAAGAGGTGAGGGCGACGCCGCGGGCCTGGGCCACACTCTGCATCCCGCGAACGCAATCGGACACCACGTCGCCAACGTAGAAGCGCGTCATCGACGTCGGATAACGGCCGGCATCGCCGCGCGCCAGAAGGAAAAGGTTCTGGACGATGCGCGTCAGCTTCCGCGCCGCCCTCTGCGTCACCTCGATGCTCTCGCGATAGTCGCCGGCAGAGCGGTCGCGGGCCAGCGCCACGTCCGCTTCGCCCTGGATGATCGCGATCGGCGTGCGCAGCTCGTGGGAGGCGTCGGCCATGAAGCGCCGCTGCGATTCGAACGCCAGTTGCAGCCGCTCCAGGAGGCCGTTGAGCGTGGCGGCGAGAAACCCCAGCTCGTCGCGCTCATTGCCGATCTCGATCCGCTCGTCGAGCGTCTCCGCGCCGATCTGCCGTGCCTTCAGACTCATCATCGTCACTGGCGCGAGGCTCTTTCTGGCCAGCAGATATCCGCCCGCCGCGGCCACGAGGAGCGCCACGGGAATGCCGAGGAACACCGCGTGGGCCGCGCTTTCCAGGCGGTCGGACTGCTCGCTGAGGCTGCTGGCCACAACGACCGTGTAGCGCGTGCCGACGACATTGATCGGCGTGGCGATGATGCGCACGCCGTCGCCTTCCTCGCCGCCGGGAATGGTGGAGAAGCCTTTGCCGCCGGCGCGGACGAACGCCTCGATTCGTTTCTTCTCCTCCGGCCCGATCCTCGATTTCGATGCCTCGACCAGCACGCCCGCCGGCGACAACACCATGATCTCGCGGTCGCTGTAGCGGAGGTCGAGCAGCTCGTCGCGCCCGCGGGATCCGCCCCCAGGATCGAACGCCGCCGCGAACTCGTGCGCCGTATCGGCGAGGGAGGCATCGTTCTCGGCGCGGATCGTCCGCGCCAGCAGCACATAGCTCACCGCGCTGAAGATGATCAGCACCAGCGCCAGAATGGCCGTGTACCAGAGCGTCAAGCGGGCACGAACGGAGTGAAACATCCGCTCTAGTGTCGTGCCGCGGGCGCCGCGGCGTCTACCTGCAGCATGTAGCCCTCTCCGCGGATGGTCTGGATCAGCTTCGTCTCCGACACCTTTGCCAGGTGGCGGCGCAGGCGGTTGATGTAGACCTCGATGACGTTCGAGAACGGATCGTATTCCGCGTTCCAGACCTGCTCGGCGAGCTCCTGGCGCGAGACCACGCGTCCCGAATTGTGCGCCAGAAACTCGATGATCGCGTACTCCTTCGTCGTCAGGGCCAGGGTCTGACCTTCGAACCGAACGCGATGGGATCGCGTGTCGATCTCGAGATCGCCGATGGTGATCACCGGCATCACCTTCGTGCCGCCGCGGCGCAGCAACGCCCGTAGGCGCGCCAGCAGCTCCTCGAACTCGAAGGGCTTGGCCAGGTAATCGTCGCCGCCGGCATCGAGCCCGGCGATCTTGGCGTCGACGCTTCCGCGCGCGGTCAGAAACAGGATCGGCATCGTCGAACCGTCCGCGCGCAGCGTCCGGCAGACATCGAGACCGTCCGGAGCGGGGATGAGGAGGTCGAGGATGGCGGCGTCGTACGTGTTCAGCCGCGCCATGTACAGCGCGCGCTCGCCGTCCGGTGCCACGTCGACCGCGTACGATTGCTCGACAAGCCCCTTGCGAATGAACCGAGCAACATCGACTTCGTCTTCGACCACCAGGACACGCATTATTCGTACAAGCTTGTGCGAGGGCTGATGAATGGTCGATGAATGCTCCCCAAAAAGCTTTAACCACAGAGGCGCAGAGGACACAGAGGATTGTTTTGTCTTTTTCTCTGTGTTCTCTGTGCCTCTGTGGTTAAAAGCTTTCGGGTAAACTCCGGCGCTCGATGGTGAGCCGCTTTCTCTTCGTCATTTCCCTGGTGGCGGTTCCGTTGTGGGCTCAGCCCGCGACGATGACGATCGAGAACGCCACGCAGGCCGCTCTGCAGCAGGCCAACGCCTACCAGCAGGCGGTCATCGAGGAGCGGACCGCGGCGCTCGATCTGACGCAGGCGCGCGGCGCGCTGCTGCCGCGGTTGCGCAGTTCGTCCACCGCCACCTACAACAAGCCGCTCCATCCGGGGACGGCCGATCCGTCGTTCATCGCGCAGAACGCCGCGCGCGAGTATCAGGAGCTTCTCGGTTTCGAAGGGTCGCTCGACCTCGGGATGCGTGCTGCCGTCGCCAGGAGCCGCGCCCTCCTCGCCGCCGCCCACGCCGGGACGGAGATCGCGCGCCGCGCGCTCATCCGCGGCGTGCGCGAAGCGTATTTCGGCCTCGGGCTGGCTACGGCGAAGCGCACCAGCGCTGAGGAGACGCTCGCCGCGGCCGAGGAGTTCGAGCGCGTCACGACGCTGCAACACAGCGGCGGCGAGCTCGCCGAGGTCGACGTGATCCGGGCGAGGCTGCAGACCGCGCAGAGACGTGACGACCTCGAACAGGCACGCCTGCAGGAAGCGCAAGCTCTTGCCGTCATGCGTGTGCTCACCGGCGTCCATGCACCGCAGCCGCTGACGGTTTCAGAGCTGACGCCGCAGCCAACGACCGCTGATATCGAGAGATTCACCGCCGGGATGGCCGCGCAACGTCCGGAGCTGACGCAGGCAGAGGCTCAACTGAGCGCCGCGAAGTCCGACATCGGCGTCGCCCGCGCCGGACGGTTGCCGACACTAACCTACGCCATCGACGAAGGCTTCGACTCGCCGACGCTGCATCCAGCCGACATCCGTGAGCACCGCGGCTATCTCATCACCGGCAACCTCAACATCCCCATCTTCGACTGGGGAATCGGCCGCGCAAAGCAGCGCCAGGCCGAGTTGAAAGCGCAGGCGGCGGAGAATCAACTGGTCATCACGCGCCGCGAAGTCGAGCAGGAGCTCGCCAAAGCGCACGAGGAAGCGCTCACGGCCATCCGGCGCGTCGACAACGCCCGCACCGCCGTTGCCGACGCGCGCCGCAACGTCGACATCTCCATCGCCCGCTACCGTGCCGGCGAAGCCCCCATCCTCGAGGTGACGGACGCGCTCACCACACTCGCCCAGCAGCGGACCAACTACCAGCAGGCGCTCTTCGACTTCGAGATCGCCCGCGCCCATCTGCAGGAGGCCGCCGGAGAATGACCGAGAGCGACGCCGCAATCAACGCCGAGCCGCCGCCGTGGCGCCGCTGGCGCGTGCAGCTCGGAGCAGCCCTGGCCGTGGTGATCCTCATCGTCGCCGGCTGGTGCTGGCACCGCCGCGGTGCGGGCGAGGAGGAAGCCGGGCAACCGGTGGTCAGCGTCCGCCTCGCCAAAGCGGAGATCGGCGCCATCGCGCAGCCGCTCGATCTGGTCGGCACGATCAGCGCGCGCCAGGAAGCGACCATCAGCCCGAAAGTCAGCGCCCAGATCGCGCGGATGGGGCTGATCAAGAATCGCGTCGTCCATCGCGGCGAGGTCCTGGCCGTCCTCGAGTCGCGCGACCTCAACGCACAGCAGGCCGAAGCCGCCGCCGCCCTGCGCGAGGCCGAGATCGGCGTCCGGAACACCGGCCAGGGAAGCATCCCGCTGACGAACGCGCAGGATGTGAAAGCCGTTCACGACGCGCAGGGCACGCTCGACAACATGCGCAAGACGTACGAGCGCCGCAAGACGCTGTACGACCAGGGCGGCATCTCGAAGAAGGAGCTCGAAACCTCGCAGCTCGACGTCGCCAAAGCCGAGGATGATCTGCGGCTGGCAGAGCGCGCCGCCTCGCTGCACCAGGGCACCACCAACCCCTCCGACCTGGCCACGGCCCGCAGCAAGGAGCAGCAGGCCAGCGGCCATCTGGCCTCGATCACGGCACAAGCCGGCTACGCCACGATCCGCGCGCCGTTCGACGGCGTCATCGGCGAACAATTCCTCTACCAGGGCGACTTCGCTAACGCCGGGGCGAAGATGCTCACCATCGCAGACACCTCCTCGGTCATCGTCAAAGCACCGCTGTCGGTCGACGCGGCCATGCGCGTGCACGCCGGTGACGCCGCGACCATCCAGCCCGACTCGCTACCCGGCGTTACGTTGCAGGGGACCGTCAGTCTCGTCGGCAATGCCGCTGATCCGCAGAGCCGCGCGGTCGAGCTCTGGATCACCCTTCCCAATCCGGACGGCCGTCTCCGCCCCAACAGCGCCGCGCGCGTCAGCGTGCAGAGCGGCAACGTCACCAACGCCGTCGTCGTCCCGGCCTCGGCGGTCACTCTCGACGCCACGAATGCGAACAGCGGCACGGTCATGGTCGTCGATGCCAAATCGGTCGCCCACGAGATCAAGGTCACCACCGGCGCCCACACCCGCGACCGGACCCAGATCACCTCCGGCCTCCGCGGCGGTGAGACCGTCGTCATCGAAGGGAACTACGGCCTGCCCGACGGCACGAAGGTGCAGAACGCGGACGCGGAGCCGAAGCCAGCCGCCACGCCGGCGGAAAAGGACTGATGAACCTCGGCCGGGCCATTTCGAATCAGAAGCGGGCGGTGCTGCTGGTCATCGCTCTGCTTTCCGTCGGCGGCCTGATCGCGCTGGCCCGCATTCCGCGCGCTCTCTTTCCGCAGACCGACTTCCCGCGCATCATCATCGTCGCCCAGAACGGTGTCGCTCCCGCGCAGCAGACGCTGGTCTCGGTCACCAAGCCGATCGAGGAGGCGATGAGCGGCATCCCGGGAATCGCGCGGATCAAGTCGACCACCGCCCGCGGCTCCTCGGAGATCGACCTCTTCTTCGACTGGAAGAACGACATCGTGCAGACGCTGCAGATCGTGCAGGCGCGCCTCTCGCAGCTCGCCACCACCCTGCCGCCCGGCGCATCGATCGAGCGCTCCGACCGGCTCACATTTGCCGTCTTCCCGATCATCGGCTACAGCATCACGTCGGTGAAACGCGATCCCGGCACGCTGCGCAACCTCGCCGAGGTCACGCTCAGGCCGCCGCTGGCCAGGATGGACGGGGTGGCCAGCGTGCAGGTGCTGGGCGGCCAGTTGCGCGAATACCACGTTCTCGTCGACCGGGCCCGGCTCGAAGCGCGCGGCGTCTCGCTGGAGCAGGTTTCGGACGCCGTCAAGAATGCCAACGTCATCGACTCGCCGGGTCTCATCAACGAAAACCACCAGCTCGAGCTGGCACTGGTCAGCGGCCAGGCGACGTCGATCGATGATCTCGCCGCCATCGTCGTCGCCACGATCAACAACGTCCCGGTAAAGGTCGGAGACGTCGCCACCGTCACGCCCGGCCTCGAGCCGCGCTTTACGATCGTCACCGCCGACGGCCGTCAGGCCGTGCTGCTCAACATCCTGCGGCAGCCGACGGCGAACATCATCTCCGTCGCCGACGGCGTGAAGAGAGAATTGGCGCGCCTCAAGAAACAACTTCCGAGCGACGTCGACGTCCGCCCCTACTACGACCAGTCGCTTCTCGTCAGCAGCTCGGTCGGCTCCGTGCGCGACGCCATCCTCATCGGCCTACTGCTTTCGGTGGCCATCCTCTACGGCTTCCTCCGCAACTGGGGGACCACCTTCGTGGCCACGCTGGTCATTCCGGTCACCGTGCTGGTGACCTTCGTGGTGATGTGGATGGTCGGGCTGAGCTTCGACCTGATGACACTCGGAGGCGTGGCCGCGGCCATCGGTCTGGTCATCGACGACGCCATCGTCGTCGTCGAGAACATCTACACGCACATGATCCGAGGCGAGTCGCGCGCCCAGGCCGTACACAACGCCATCAGCGAGATCTCCGGCCCGATCATCGGATCCACCATCACCCCGGTCGTCGTCTTTCTCCCGCTGGCGCTGCTCACCGGAATCACTGGCGTCTTCTTCCGATCGCTGGCGCTGACGATGAGCGTGGCCCTGCTCACGTCGCTCTTCCTCGCGCTGACGTTCACGCCGGTACTCGCGGAGCAGTTCATACGGGTGCCGCGTTCGGGGTCGCGGGGTCTCGAAGTTTCGGGGTCTCGCGGTGAGGATGAGGATGAGCACCCCGAGACCGCGCAACCGCGAGACCGCGAAACCGAGGAAGGACCCCTCCTCACGCGCCTCATCAACGGCTACGAATGGCTGCTCGCGCATGCGCTGGCGCGTCGGGGGATGGTCCTCATCGTCATCGGCGTCGTGGCGGTGCTCACCTTCGTCATCTACAAAGGCCTCGGATCGGAGTTTCTGCCGGAGTTCGAGGAGCACGGCTTCATCCTGGACTATGTCGCACCGCCCGGTGCTTCGCTCGATGAGACCGACCGGATGCTGCAACACGTCGAGCGGATGCTGAAAGAGATGCCCGAGGTCGACGGCTACTCGCGCCGCACCGGCTCGCAGCTCGGTCTGGCCGGTGTAACCGAGGCAAACCGGGGAGACTTCGCGGTGAAGCTGAAGGACTCGGCGTCGACCGATGCCGTGACCAGTGAGCTGCGGCACAAGATCGAGTCGAGCGAGCCGGCCTTGCGCGTCGAGTTCCCGGGCATTCTTTCCGATCTGATCGGCGATCTGGTCAGTGCGCCGCAGCCGATCGAGATCCGTGTCTTCAGCGAGGACGCGGCGGCGCTGCGTCACACCGCCGAGGCGATCGCCGGGTCGATCTCCAAAGTCAGCGGGGTCGTCGACGTCTTCAACGGCATCGTCATCAGCGGCCCGGCCGTCGTCTTTCAGATCGATCCGCAACGCGCGGCGCTCTACGGCGTCACCGCCGCCGAGGTGAATGAGGCCATGACCACCGCGCTCGGCGGCGATGTCGTCTCCAGCGTCATCGAGCATGGGCGCGCCACCGGTGTCCGTGTCCTCCTAGGCGGACCGCGTCCACAGCTCGCCGATCTGCGTACCCTGCCGATCCGCGCGCCATCGTCGAACAGCTATGTCCGCATCGATCAGATCGCCACCATCAACTACGATCCCGGCCAGACCGAGATCGGGAGGGAAGGGCTGCGGCAGGCGGTCTCCGTGACTGCGCGGCTGGAAGGCCGCGACCTCGGCTCCGCGATCCAGGACATCCAGGCGCGCCTCGGAAAGGAACTGCATCTCCCCACCGGCACGACCATCGAGTACGGCGGTCTCTATCAGGAGCAGCAGGCATCATTCCGCGAGCTGCTCGTGGCCCTCGGCCTGGCCATCGCTCTGGTCTTCCTCGTGCTCGTCGTCGAGTTCCGTTCCTTCGCCCATCCGGCCGCCATCGTCGCCGGCGCCGTCCTGGCCCTCTCCGGCAGCCTGATCGCCCTCCTGGTCACGCACACGACCCTCAATGTCGTCTCGATGATGGGTCTCATCATGATCGTCGGCATCGTCTCCAAGAACGGCATCCTGATGCTCGACACCGTCGAAGATCACCTGCGCTCCGGTGAAGACCTCACCACCGCCCTCCGCCGCTCCGGCCGCCGCCGCTTCCGCCCCGTCCTGATGACGTCTCTCGCCGCCATGCTCGGCATGCTCCCACTGGCCCTCGCCCTCGGCTCCGGCTCCGAGCTCCTCCAGCCCCTCGCCATCTGCGTCATCGGCGGCCTGCTCTTCGCGCTGATGCTCTCCCTGGTCGTGACGCCCACGATCTACGCGATGATCAGGAGGGAGTAATCCTCAAAAAATCAATCAACCACAGAGGAAAACTAGAAACCAGAAACCAGAAACCAGAAGGCTGCGCGCCGCCACCATTTCTAGTTTCTGGTTTCTGGTTTGTTTTACTTCCCGTACGTTACTCGCCAGATCTTGCCTGCACCGTCATCCGAGATGAGAAGCGATCCGTCGGCGAGGACCAGCAGGCCGACGGGGCGTCCCCACACCGTGCGGCTGGTCTCGTCGGTCATCCAGCCGGCGAGAAAATCGTCGTAGCCGCCGGTGGGGTGTCCGTTGCGGAAGGGGATGCTGATGATTTTGTAGCCGGTGCGAAGAGAACGATTCCAGGAGCCGTGCAGCGCCACGAAGGCGCGGCCGCGGTATTCGGGAGGAAACATCGTCCCCTGATAGAAGGCGATGCCGAGCGGCGCGGAGTGGGCCTGGATCGGTACGGAGGGGGGAATCGTTTTCGCCACCAGGTCGCGGCGCTCGCCGGCGCGGCGGGGATCTTCGTGAGCGCCGAGGTAGGCGTAGGGCCAGCCGTAGAACGCGCCGTCCTGCACGCTCGTGGCGTAGTCGGGGACCAGCTCGTCGCCGAGGCCGTCGCGCTCGTTGACCGCGGTCCAGAGCGCGCCGGTCACCGGCTCCCACGCCATTCCCACCGGATTGCGCATACCGCCGGCGAAGATCCGTTTGCCGCTGCCGTCCGGATTGAACTCGACGATGGCGGCGCGCTCGGGCGGCTCGCCGGCGCTGACGTTGGAGTTGGAACCGATGGACACGTACATCTTCGTTCCCGCTTTGTTGAACAACACTCCTCGGGTGGAGTGGCCACCTCCAGGCAGCGGCGCGAGTTGCTGCGGCTTCCCATTTGGCGACGTCTGCCCCGGCGCGTAGGGAAAACGGACCACCGCGTTTTCGTTGCCGACGTACAGCCAGCGATCGTGAAAGGCCAATCCGTATGGATCGTTGAGGCCGCCGGCGAAGGTGAACCGTTGTTCGGCGATGCCGTCGTGGTTTGCATCCCGAAGAATGGTGATCTTCCCCTCGCCCGGCTCCGAGACGATCACGTCGCCGTTCGGCGCCTGCAGCATCGCCCTCGGATCGCCAAGCTTCTCGGCAAAGAGCGAGACGCGGAACCCCGGAGGCACATGAAGCGTCGCATTGGAGGGTTGGGAACGAACCGACGGCGGGTTTCCCGACGACGGCGTGTCAAATGGCTTCGGCAATTGCTCGATACGAATCTCATGATGCTGCAGCATCGGGTCATGCGCCTGCGCAATGACTCCCGGCAATTGCCCCGAGGCACGCGAACAGGCGAAGGCGGCGATGGCGGTCAGGAGAAGGCAGCGCGAAGTCATGACAATGAATTGAACCACAGAGACACAGAGGACACAGAGAAAGACCTCTGTGATCTCTGTGTCTCTGTGGTGAAATCTGTAGGTAACCGCGAGCATTGAACATGATCGTGAAACCATGGCAATTCGACGGCGTCGTCCGCCTCACGCGCATCGGCACGTCGTTCGTCCTCTTCACTGTCGTCATCGGCTTCGCCGCCATCAATACCGGCAACAACTCGCTCTACATCGGCCTCTCCTTCATGCTCGGCTGCCTGCTTCTTTCGGGCATCGCCTCGAAGGGAGGGCTCAAGCATCTCGTGGTGGAGCTCGACGGTGTCGAAGAAGCGTGGGCCGGGCGGCCGGCGCACGGGCGGCTTCGCATCATCAACCGCTCGCCCATCTGGAACGTGCGCGACGTCATCGTCACCTCCAGCGATCTCGACGCCCCCATCTGCATCCCGCTGATCGAGCGCCGAGGAGAGGTCGTGGCGCATGCGATGTTCCGCTTCCGAAGGCGCGGCCTGGTGAAGCTCAGCCGCATCGATCTCTACACGCGCTACCCGTTCGGCTTCTTCCTCAAGAAGCGCCGTCCTCGGCTGGACGGCGACGTCGTGGTCTTCCCCCGGCTGCTCGACGAGGACATCGCCCGCGATCGTTTTCGGCTCGTGGAAGGGGACGTCGATACTTCGAATCGCATCGGCGGCGGAACGGAGATCCACTCCTTTCGCGATTACGTCCGCGGCGATTCGCTCCGACGGGTTCATTGGAAGAAATCCGCTTCCCTCGGGCGCTGGATCATCAAGCAGACCGAAGTCGAGGTCGGCCGTTCGATCCACATCGTCGTCGATCCCTACCGGCCGCCGGACGTCAGCGAGGAGACGTTCGAAGAGATGATCAGTGAGGCCGCCACCTTCCTCGATGACGCGCGGCGCCGCGGCCTGGAAGTGGCTTTTTCCATCCCCCACGTCACCCTTCGCTCCGACCGCGACGGCGACGCCGCCATGTTCCGCGCTCTCGCCCTCCTCGAATCGACGCGCGAACCGGTAGCGCAAACGGTAGACAGGGATAGTGTGATTTTCACCGTGGCGGGCGTCGCGGATCGGGTGTCGGGGGTCGGAGCATGACCGCAATCACACTCTCCGACAACCACCAACCGACAACCGACAACCGGTTCACCCACTCCGACACCCGTCGCATCGATCTCGAGCTCCTCTTCCTGGCCATGTTCGCCGCCGTCCCGCTCTACGTGACGCAGGCGATCTCCGTGATGCCGGTGCTGTTGTTTCACGCCATGCTGCTGGCGATCGCCGTCCGTGTCGCGCTCGGGAAAGGGCCGGAAGTCGTGCCGCCGATGGTGATGCGCGTGCTGGCCATCGCCTACGTTCCGTTCTACGTCGTCGACGCGGCCATGATCTCGCGCAGCGCCATCGCCGCATCCACGCACCTCATCCTCTTCATCGCCGCCTATCAGCCGATCGAATCGGTGCGGACGCGCAACGCCGCCCAGCGGTTGCTCACCGCGTCGCTCATCTTCACCGCCAGCGTGGCCACCTCCACGCACATCGCCATCCTCCCGTTCGTGATCCTTTTCGTATTCCTTCTGCTGCGGCAGCTCATGCACCTCAGCCACGAGGAAACCGTGAGGATGACCGATGCGCCGTCCACGCCCGAACCGCCGTCCGGCCGCGCGGCATCGTTCTACGTCTTCGGCGCGCTGCTCATCGGCGCGTTTCTTTTCCCGTTGCTGCCGCGCGTCCGCAATCCGCTCCTTCCGGGCATATCCGGCCCGCTCAGCAACGCCACCACCGGTCTCAGCGAGTCGATCAATCTCAACGAGCCGCGCTCGATCAGCAGCGATGCCTCGGTGGTCAGCCGCGTCTGGATGGGGCAGGAGACCATCCCGTTCTTCACGCCGCTGCGCCTCAAGGGGACCATCTACGAGCGATTCACCAACAACACCTGGCTCCAGGGACGGCGTGACTTCATCCCGCTCGACAGCAGCGACGGCAGGACCGTCATCGCCCGCCCCGAGGGGTTTACCAGAAAGGCCAGCGTGCAACAGCGGTTCACCATCGGAAGCCGTCTGTTCCTGCCGGCCGGGACGTATGAGGTCAGCGGCACCGGTCAGATCGCCGAGGGGCCGACGCGCGACATCTACACGGTCTGGCAGTCGCACGGCAACACCATCACCTACGACGTCGCCCTCGCGCATGAGACCACGCCACGCCGGCGGCAGAAGGTCACCGTCTCGAACTATCCGGTCACCCCGGCGGTGAGGGCCATGGCGCAGCAGATTGCCGGCAACGAAATCGGTCCGATGAACCAGGCCGCGGCGATCGAGCGCTACCTCGCCACGCGGTTTCGCTACGTGCCCGACCCGGCAACGATCGGACACACCATGACCGTCGATCAGTTCCTGCTCCAGGAGCACCGCGGACATTGCGAATACTTCGCCGCGGGGATGGTGGCGCTGATGACGGCCCTCAACACGCCCGCGCGCATCGTCGGCGGCTTCTACGGCGGCACGCTCAATCCGCTCACCGGCTACTTCATCGTCCGCAACGAAGACGCGCATGCGTGGGTGGAAGTGTGGGACGGAAAGGCCTGGCAGACCTTCGACCCGACCCCGGCCTCTCTGCGTCCCGGCAACGCGCACGACGGCCTTCTCCACGCCTACGCCCTGGCGCTTGCCGACTGGGTGAACTACTTCTGGGACCGCCACATCCTGACCTACGGTCTCGGCGATCAGCTCGCTCTGGCCCTCGACCTGATCGACCAGGTCCGCCTGGCCGCAGCCGCCTTGAGCCTCGGACTGCGCAGCAGCGGCGCGCGCACCTTCGGCCTGTCGATGGCCGCTCTCCTGGTCGCCGGCGCTGCCGTCGTCATCCTCGCGCGCCGCCGCCGCTCCCTCTTCGATCTCCTCGCCGTGCACCTTGCCCGCCTCGGCATCGACGTCGGCCCGGCCATGACCATGGAGGAAGCGCTCGTCCAACTGCATCGGTTGCATCCCGCGGCAGCGCTCGAGCTGGCGCCGCTGATCGCCCTGTATGAAGCGGAGCGTTTTTCAAGGATTGCGGAGAAGGGGAGGGCGGGGAGGATTCGGAAGGCGTTGGCGGAGATCCGTTGATGCGGTTGAGTGTTTGAACCACAGAGGCACAGAGATCACAGAGGTTGTTTCTCTGTGTCCTCTGTGCCTCTGTGGTTAAATTTTTCTTACCATCAACGCCAGCATCTCCCGAACCGCCCTTTCCAGCCCGACCAGCGCCGCTCGCGCTACGATCGAGTGTCCGATATTCAGCTCCTCGATGTCGCTGAGCGCGGCGATGCTGTCGATGTTGCGGTAGTTCAGACCGTGGCCGGCCAGGACGCCGAGCCCCATCTTCCGGGCCGCCTTGGCTGCCGTGGTCACCTTCTCCAGCTCCGCGGACCAGCTCACGCGGCGCGCAAAGGCTTCGGCGAACTTGCCGGTATTGATCTCGACTTTCGGTACCCGCAGCTTCTGGCACTGCCGCAACTGCTCCAGATCGGGATCGACGAAGATCGAGACGTCGATCCCCGCGTCCAGCAACTGCCGGATGGTCTTGTCGATATTGCTCGAGTGGAGCAGCACGTCCAGCCCCCCCTCGGTGGTCAGCTCGTCGCGCCGCTCGGGGACCAGCGTCACCTGATGCGGCTTGACCGTCTGCGCCACCCGAACCATCTCCGGTGATGCCGCCATCTCCACGTTGAGATGCGTCGACACCGTGCGCGCCAGGATCTCGGCGTCGCGGTCCTGGATGTGCCGCCGGTCGCCGCGCAGATGCACCGTGATCCCCTGGGCACCGGCCAGCTCGCAGATCGCCGCTGCCGCGACAGGATCCGGCTCATCACTCTTGCGCGCTTCACGGATGGTAGCGATGTGATCGATGTTGACGGCGAGACGCATGGAGAAAGGTTAGCAGAGAGGCGCGCCGATCCGCGTAGGAGGTGGCGCTACAGCCGCCGCAACGTTACGTACGCGATTGCGGCCATCGTCAGAATGATGAACGTTCCGTAGATCATCAGGATGGCCACCGTCTTCACCGCCGTCAGCCAGCGGCGGCCGCCGTAGACGCGCTGCAGGGCGATGCCGAGGTAGGGGAAGAGCGTCAGAAAGAGCAGAAGGCGGACGAAGCCGATGGCGCGGCTGTGAATCAGGCTGAGAGCCTCGAAGAGCGCCAGCATCGCGAAAGCGAAGGCGTGGTAGTGGACGGCGAAGTAGAAGTGCGGGACGTACATCCGTTCTGCGCGGAAGTAGAAGGCGAAGACGAACAGCGCGAAGAGCGGCATCAGGATGAACATCGCCTTCGGAAATGCCGACTCCAGGGCGTGCACGAGGATGGAAGGGTCTTTGTTGACGCGGTCCGCGGCCTTGAGCAGTTGCGCGTCGCCCCCTCTGGTGATCGATACGTGCAGTTGTTTCGTAGGGAGGAGGCTCATGATCCCGAAGAAGAGGACGCTGCAGAGGAGATAGACGCGGACCGGTGTCACCGACCGGACCCGCTTCCCGGCCAGGAACTCACGCGTCAGCTCTCCCGGCTTGAACAGCAGCAGACCGGCGGTGCGAATGAGCTTTCCGTCGACGTGGGCGATCTCATGCACCGCCTCGTGCAGCAACTCATGCAGCGTCGGACGGACCGGAGCGGCGCGCTGCCCGCATTGCGCGCACCATCGCCCTGTCAACTCGGCGCCGCAGTTCAGGCATGCCCCGGTTCCGGAGACTTCGTGCATGGAAGGGCTCGATCATAACGTGAAGTTTTGAACGCGAGCCGGTGATGGAGTGGGTGGTGGGAGGTGAGGACCTGCAGTACCTGGCGTCGCGAGCCGGGGACCGATGTGGCATGGCACAGACACTCTTGTCTGTGCCCCCGGCCGGAGCCGCCTGGTGAGGGCTTGCGATATTGATTCTGGCGAGAGCCGGCACAGACAAGAGTGTCTGTGTCACATTGGTCCCCTATATTGGTTCAACGTTGATGATGAATCCGACCAGATATCGCCAAACCATGCTCCTCGGTGCAATGCTCTTCTTCCTTGCCGCGGCAGCACTCCCGGCAGCGCCTCCTCCCATCCGGCACGTATTCATCATCGTCCTGGAAAACAAAGGATTCGACGAGACCTTCGGCCCGGCGTCGCCGGCGCCGTATCTCGCGCGGACCCTCACCGGTCAGGGACAGCTTCTGCGCCAGTACTACGGTATCGGTCACGCCAGCCTCGATAACTACCTGGCCATGGTGAGCGGGCAGGGACCGAACATCATCACGCAGAACGACTGCCGCGTTTACGTGGACGTCGTGCCCGGCACCCAGACGTCGTTCTTCGGCCAGACACTCGGACAGGGCTGCATCTATCCTGCCGCGGCCTTGACCGTTGCTGACCAACTGACCGCAAGAGGATCGACGTGGAAGGCCTACATGCATGATATGAGGAACACCTGCCGCCACCCCGACCTCAATTCCGCCGACGGCACGCTGTCGGCCCGCATCGGCGACCAGTACGCCGCGCGTCACAATCCCTTCGTCTATTTTCATTCGCTGCTCGACTCCGGCGACTGCCTGGCGCACGACGTCGATCTCGCACAACTGCAGACGGACCTCGCCAGCGCCGCCACCACTCCCAACTACGCGTTCATCACCCCGAACCTCTGCGAGGATGGCCATGACGCCCCCTGCATCGACGGCCGGCCCGGCGGCCTGGCCACGGCCGATCAGTTTCTGGAGACCTGGGTGCCGCGCATCCTCGGGTCACCCGCGTGGGGAGAAGGAAGTCTGCTGATCATCACCTTCGACGAATCGCGAGCCGGCGACGCCACTGCCTGCTGCAACGAGATGCCCGGACTCAATACAACCAATCCCGGCGGCCCCAGTGCAGGATTTGGTGGGGGGCCGGGCGGAGGACGAACCGGTACCGTGCTGATCTCGCAATTCATCAGGCCCGGGTCCATCAATGACACGCCCTACAACCACTACGCCCTTCTGCGCAGCATCGAAGATCTCTTCGCCCTGTCGTACCTCGGCTTCGCTGCGCAACCGGGATTGCAGTCCTTCGGGCCTGACGTGTACACACAAGGGATCGTGACCCGGCGCCGTCCGTCTCGACCCTAGGCTGCATTTCTCACACGCTCACTTGAATTGTTCTCTCGCGAGCATTGCCACTCCCTTCGTCGAGAGCCCTTCTCCCACCGCGGTTTCTTGCGGGGGGAGAAGGTGGCGAAGCCGGATGAGGGGGGCGCTTAACGAGATATGCGCGATTTACCGACGCTGGTCCGAGAGCGCTTGAAGGCGCGCGAATGACGTACTCGTGAAACGCCCCCTCATCCGCCTTCGGCACCTTCTCCCCCAGCTGAAAAGCGCTGGGGGAGAAGGACTCTCGATTTGAGGTACTGCCGAGAACGAACCGCTCGCACAACTCCACATCGTCCCAAGTTGCGCCACCAACGGGGGCGCGCCGCGACGAATCGCTTGGCGATGGAGCGTCGAAGCCACTAACATCCCGGCCGACATTTCGAGCGACATGAGGTGATGATGAAACTGCACGTTCTCCCCGTTTTGACCCTTCTCATCTGCGTCGTTGCCTTCCCCGCGCTTGCCCAGTCGACGGTCCAGCAGTCGACGGAACCGCAGCGCACTCCCCAACGCAGATCGGCGCAGACACCGCCATCGAAACCGGACGCTCCCGCGGCCGCCGAGCCCGAGGCGGCATCGCGCGCGCGGCAGCCGGAAATGGAGCGGCAACCGGCGCGAACCGAGTCGGAGCGCCCGGAGCCGGCCCAGCAGGGCGGGGCCGGCGCGGCTACCAACACCACCTTCCACTTCGACATGCACGAAAGCACTCCGAACGTGACCCACCATGAGGTCACCGTGAACGGCCATGCCCTTCGGTACACCGCCACGGCCGGCCGTCTGCCCATCAAGAATGGCGAAGGAACCACGGAAGCGCTCATGTTCTACGTCGCTTACACGGTCGACGGAAGCGATGCGGCCAAGCGTCCTCTGACCTTTTCGTACAACGGCGGGCCGGGATCGGCCTCGCTCTGGCTGCACATCGGAGCGCTCGGCCCGCGCACCGTCGTCATGCAGTCCGACGGCGCCATGCCGCAGCCGCCATTTCACCTTCACGACAATCCCTACACGCCGCTCGATCGGACCGACATCGTGATGGTTGACGCCATCGGCACCGGTTGGAGCCGGCCGGCCGACGCCGCCGCTGCCCGCAAGTACGAGAACCCCGAGGGCGACATCGAGGCCTTCGGCGAATTCATCCGCCTGTACATCACGCGAAACGAGCGCTGGAGCTCGCCGCTCTACCTGTTCGGAGAAAGCTACGGAACCACGCGCTCCGCGGGCATCGCCGGATATCTCGCTGGCCGCGGCATCGTCTTCAACGGAATCGGCCTGCTGTCGATGGCTCTCAATTTCCAGACCCTTTCGGCCTCGCCCACGAACGACACGGCCTATCCGTGGAACGTTCCGACGTACATGGCCATCGCCTACTACCATCACAAGCTCTCCGCCGATCTCCAGAAGGCAATGGACGGCTGTCAAAGCGATCCGGACGCCCCGTGCGCGCCGCTGCAGCAGGCCGAGCGCTGGGCCATCACCGACTACGCCGCGGCACTCTCCCGAGGCGATTCGATGACCGCCCAGGAGCGCCAGGCTGTCGTCGACCGGCTGTCGCAATACACAGGACTCTCCACGCAGGTCATCGACGAGTTCAACCTGCGCATCGACGTTGGCACGTTCGACCACTACCTGTTGCTCGATCAACGGATGCGGGTAGGGCGGCTCGATGGCCGGTACAAGCTTCCCGAGCCCGGTTTCCCGGGCGGGCGAGGCCCCGGCTCATTCAGCGATCCGGCGTCGACGGCCACCACCGGCCCATTCACCATGGCCTTCAACAGCTACATGCGCACGGAGCTCGATTACAAGACCGACACTCCCTACTACACCTCGGCGCAGCAGTCAGGGATGTTTCTGTGGAGGTCGTCCGGTACCACCAATGCGCCCGGCGGCCCGCAAGGCTTCCAGGAGGAGATCACACCGTTGCGCGCCGCCATCGTCGGCAATCCGTTCTTGAAAATTCTGGTCATGGAGGGCTACTACGATCTGGCCACCCCCTACTACCAGGCCGAGTACACGATGCACGAGCTGATGCTGCCGCCCGCCTTTCGCGCGAACATCAGCTACGAGCGCTACTGGTCAGGGCACATGGTCTATCTCGAGCAGAAATCGCACGCAAAGCTGCAGAAGGACTGGGAGACGTTCCTCAACCAGACGCAGGGGCACTGAAGAGATGGCGAGGGGAACGTCTGGTATCCTCGACCCGAATGGCGCGCGTGTCGGAGAGCCTGCGACGTGTCCGCACTCGATGAGGTTCTCGCCGCGGTCGCGCCGGCGATGCACGACCGCAATGGCCTTAACTTGAGCGATTCGCCGCCGGAGCGCTGGCGTCTCGCCGGCTGGCTCGGCGGCGTCTCGCCGCTGAGGTGTCTCAGGCGAATGTAGGGAGTCTTGCCGGTCGGGGGCGAGACGCCCCCGGGCCAGCCGGCGAGACGCCAGCGCTCCGGCGCGCTCATTGGACCGAAGCCGGGGCTACGACCTTTAAGCCAGCTTCGCCGGCTCAAATCGGTCTGCCGCCGACTTGGAGTTAGCCCGCGTGCTTGGAGAGGGTCGGTGGCGCCCCATGTTCGGACAAATATTGTCTGAGCGCCTGATTGACGACGGCGGAGTCGCGAAATACGGTAGCCACGTCCGGTTCGAGCAGAACCACGTTCGTGCCCTTCTGGTAGGCCTCGTAGTACTTCCCGCGAACGCCCCCACTGAGCTCCATCTCGGGAATGTCGTCTTCTTCGGATTCGCTAGGTTTCTGACTCATACGATTTGCGTTCATTCGGTTTTGCGGCGCGCGCAGTAATGATCCGAACGCGATCACCGCGGTCGGCATGTGCCATGATCACCAGCCGTCCTGTGGAAGTGTAACCTGTCGTGAGAAACCGAAACTCCCCGATGGAGTGCCGAGGGTCGGCGAAGGTCCGGTGCAGCGGATCGCCGAAGACCGTGGAAGCCTCCGCGAAGGAGACTCCGTGCTTCTTCTGATTTGCGCGATCCTTCTCCGGGTCCCACTCAAACTTCACCGCGATCAGTATACCGGCTCGAGAGCCTAACGTTCAAAGCTGAGCGATTTTGGCCTGCTCAGAGAACGTGAGAGTAGCTCATCAGCTGGCGGGCCGAAGTCCGATCCAGCGGCGAGTTGGGGTGTCGGATTGCCCGGAGAACCTTCACGCCGATGGAGTTGTCAGGTGTTTCTTGTATTCGATGGAAAAAGCGTTGATGGCTTGGATACACTTCACTGCATCGCCGCTGCCGCAGATGTCGTATGTGCTGGGGATGTCGAGTCCCAATTCGGTCGCGCGATCTCCGAGCTGGCTGGCTTGCTCCGAGAAGGGATCGTGCGTGCGTATCGCGAGAAGCAGCGTGATGGCCGCGTAAAGATAGGAGAAGGCCTGGGCCGGTTCCGCGAGTTCTTCGAGTTTCAGTGCTTCCCGCCGGACCAACTCCGCATGGCTCCTCGCGAACTCTTGTGCTCTCTCACCGATCGGAGGCATCACAATCGCGTAGCTCAAGACACAGTTAGCGAGAAGCATCGCTTCGTTTGGCGCCTCGAGACGGACTCGGGAACCGTATTCCATGGCGAGGTTCATCGCGACGCCAATTTGAATGCGCTCAATCGCCTCCTCAAGAATCCTGATTGGTTCTGGCTCTCTGCCAAAGAGTCTCTGCAAGAACCTCATGTTGCCCTTCGTCAGCTGTTGCTTGCGGAAAACAATCGAGCCTCGGGATTGCCGACTAGTGATCGGCGCCCGTCTTGGTGAACTGCTCATACAACGTCCTGAGGGCTTCGTCGTTCCCGTCAGCCACTTGGCACAGGAGGTCGAGGACCGCCATTCGCATGCTGAAGATGCCGTCCATATCGATGTTATCCATTGCCATATCATCGAAATCCGGGTTCGTTGGGATCTCGATCTCGCGGATCCACCAGACGTCGATCTTGCGCACAATCTCCGCAATGGCGGCAAGCAGATCCGACCGCACGTCAGCGTCGATGCTGCTCAGAACTTCCGGAATGTGGTGAGCAACGAAATTCCGGTGGTCACGGATCTCATGGATTCGATCCAGATCCCGGTCGGTGAGAGCTCCCGAGTCTCGAAACCAGATGGCTGAGGCGAAGAAAGGCATCTGATGAAGGGAGAGAACCTTGGAGCGGTAGTTGCTTCCGCAAGTCGGTCCGTTCGCATCGAACCCATCAGCAAAGAAGCCTTCAAGGGGCTCGATGAGCGCCTGATGGAGGAACTCGTAGGCGGTCAGATAGATGGATGCGCGGACCAAGTTGGAACGAAGCTCCTGGGGATCGAGTAGCTTGGCCCAGGACTTAAACGCCTTCTCGCGCTGGTTACTCATTTCTTCGTCGCGCCCGATGGACGCCCGCTTTTGCGGTGTCGTGGCCCGCGACCCGAAATGGTACCGCACTCGTGGCACGGCAGCATAGCGGGCCTCCGCTGCAGGCGCCTATGACGATTCCTTAACCTGCTTCACGAATTCACCCGGGTCGACCCCAAGTTGTTTCAGGTACAGCCAGGAGATCTGCTGTGCGAACGTATGCGCGCTGTAGAGAAGCTTCGTGATGTCTCGGAGCTCTGTAAGCATCTTGGAGCGACCGGCCGACGTTGTGAATTCATCCGCGAATTCCCAGAAGAAGCGATGAACGAGAAAGTTCCGCTTATCTACCGCTTCGAAAAAGGTCGCCGTGAGGTCGGGTTCCGTACGGACCCGCCCAAGCACCTCTTTGAGGAGCTTGCGTAGCGGCCTTCTCTCGCTGCACGAAATAAGGTTCTCTGCCTGTGCGCGGGATACCACGCGCTTGCGGGCGAGAGCATGCATGAAGACGATGTTTACGACCTCAGCCTCGAAATATTGGGCCCAGGCGAGGGCAAGGCCGGCCGCGCGGTATACGGCATCGTCTTCTGCCTTAGATTCAGCCGCGCTTCTGGCCATGGCGTCTAACGGACCCGCGCTTCGGCGGCGTGACTCGCGACTCGAAATGGTAACGCACTTGCGACGGGGCAACGCAGAGGGCCACGCCCGATGCGAGCACTTATTATGCGTCAGGTCACCCGCCCGGGATAAATCCTGCTGGAGGAACGTCTTCTCTGAGCTGGGAGCGAAAGAATCTTGCCTGTGGAGATGCGCACTCTCGCCATGTGTGCGATAGACCCTCGTTGATGTTTGGGCACCGCGACGGCTGGCAACCAAGTCTCCCAAGATTCGTCTGGACGAAGGCGCTTCGGAAGCGGACGAGCGTGGTTGGCGATGTGAATTTCTGGCGCAGTCTTCAACCAGACATGCGTCAGTTCGATATCTTTGGTGGGAGACGTATTCGTGACGTTGATGAAGAAACACTCAGCCGCACCCTGCGCCAACGGAGCCTCGTGAACCCCAACGGAAGCACGCTTCGGGCCTCCAGCAGACATTAGAAGTAGATCGAGTAGCTTCCAGAGCAAGGACTTCGAAGGTTCCCCCGCCATTTCGTGAAAATATACTCCCCGCCATGCATCGAATCCGGGTGATTGATTCGCACACCGAAGGCGAGCCGACCCGCGTCATCATCGATGGCGGTCCTGACCTCGGCGGCGGATCGATGGCGGAGCGGCGCGCGCGATTCCAGCAGGAGTTCGATCGCTATCGCTCCGCGGTGGTCAACGAGCCGCGGGGGTCGGACGTCTTCGTGGGCGCGCTCCTCGTTTCGCCGGACGATCCATCGTGCGCGGCCGGCGTCATCTTCTTCAACAACGTCGGCACTCTCGGCATGTGCGGGCATGGAACCATTGGCGTCGTGGTCACGCTCGCGCACCTCGGCCGGTTGAACGCCGGTCTGCATCGGATCGACACACCGGCTGGCGTCGTCACGGCGGAGTTGCATGAATCGGGAGACGTATCTGTTCGCAACGTTCCGTCGTACCGGCTGGCGAAGGACGTCGCGGTCGATGTCGATGGCTACGGCCGTTTCCGCGGCGACATCGCCTGGGGCGGCAACTGGTTCTTCCTCGTCAACGAGCATCACGAAACGATCGCGCTGAAGAACGTCGAGCGTCTGACCGAGGTCACCTGGGCCATCCGGCAGAGTCTCGAGGCGCAGGGGATTACCGGGAGTGATGGCGCCGTCATCGATCATGTCGAGCTTTTCGGGCCGCCCGACCGCGCGGATGCGGACAGCAAGAACTTTGTCCTCTGCCCGGGGAAGGCGTTCGACCGTTCGCCGTGCGGAACGGGCACGAGCGCGAAGATGGCCTGTCTCTACGATGACGGCAAGCTTCCGGAGGGGAAGGCGTGGCGGCAGGAGAGCATCGTCCGCAGCCTGTTCGAGGGACACGTGAACATCGTCAACGGCGCTATTCAGCCGGTCATTCGCGGATCGGCCTATGTCAACGCCGAGTCGACGCTGATTCTCGATGAGCGCGATCCGTACTGCTGGGGGATACCTAGATGAGGGTTGCGGTGATGGTTGCGGTGAGGGTTGCCCTGGACGACGGCTCCGAGTGCGCTCGCCGCCCCGTCGAGCGCAGTTTTACACTCTCCGAGTTTGAGAATGGCCTCGCGGAGTCCAGTAGTGGCCTCGTGGAGTCCACTAGTGACCTCGTGGAGTCCACTAGTGATCTCGTGGAGTCCACTAGTGACCTCGTGGAGTCCACTAGTGACCTCGTGGAGTCCACTAGTGACCTCGTGGAGTCCAGTAGTGGCCTCGTGGAGTCCACTAGTGACCTCGTGGAGTCCACTAGTGACCTCGTGGAGTCCACTAGTGATCTCGTGGAGTCCACTAGTGACCTCGTGGAGTCCACTAGTGACCTCGTGGAGTCCACTAAGTGACCTCGCGGAGTCCACTAAGTGGCCTCGCGGAGTCCACTAGTGGACTCGTGGAGTCGACTAGTGACCTCGGGGAGTCCATCAGTGGACTCGTGGAGTCCATTCGCGTATGAGCAAACGCATCGTCATCATCGGTGGCGGCGTAATCGGGCTCTGCACGGCCTACTACGCCGCGGAGCGCGGACATCGCGTCACCGTATTCGACCGCGCCTCCGAGATGGACCGCGGATGCTCGTACGGAAACGCGGGGATGATCACGCCGAGCCACTTCGTGCCGCTGGCCGCGCCGGGAGCGATTCGCCTGGCGTTGAAATGGATGTGGAACCCCGAGAGTCCGTTCTACATGAAGCCGCGCTTCGACCGGCGGCTGATGGAGTGGGCGTGGAGATTCCGGCAGGCGGCGACGGCCGCGCACGTGAAGGAATCCGCGCAGCTGTTGCTGCAACTGAACCTCGCCGGCAGAGGATGTTTCGCGCAGCTCGCCGCCGAGTGGGGAAACGCCTTCGACCTGACGCCGAAGGGCATCATCATGATCTGCAACACCGAGGAGGGGCTGGAGCACGAGATCGCCACGGCGAAGACGGGACGGGCGCTCGGTCTTCCGGTAGAAGTACTCGACGCGAAACAACTGGCAGCGATGGAGCCGGGGCTGTCGATGCGCGCGTTGGGCGGAGTCTACTTCCCGATGGATGCGTACCTGACGCCGGATCGTTTCATGAGCGCTCTGATCGAACGCCTTCGCCAGCGTGGCGTCGATCTGAGGTGGAACACCGCGGTGACCGGTTGGAACCGCGGCACGGGCCGCATCGACAGCGTGATGACGGACAGCGGCGCGGTGGAGGCCGACGAATTCGTGATCTGCGGCGGGGCGTGGACTGCCGACATCGCCAGGCAATTGAAACTGCGGCTGCCGATGCAGGCGGGGAAGGGATACAGCCTCACGCTTGCGCAGCCGCGGAAGCAGCCGGCACACGCGATGATCCTCGCCGAGGCACGCGTGGCGGTGACGCCGATGGGATCGGCGCTGCGGTTCGGAGGAACGATGGAGATCACTGGCTCGGACCTGTCGATCAACCCGGCGCGCGTCCGCGGAATCGTCAAGGCCGTGACGACGTATCTGCCCGATTTCAGCGCCGACGATCTTCAGCAGGTGCAACCGTGGGCCGGCTTGCGTCCCTGCTCTCCCGACGGCCTGCCGTACATCGGCCGATTCGCGTCGTTTGATAATCTCTCCGTGGCAGCCGGGCATGCCATGATGGGTCTCAGTCTCGGGCCGATCACCGGCAAATTGATGAGCGAGTTACTCTCCGGCGCGGCCCCCTCCATTCCGATAGAAAGGCTTTCACCGGACCGTTACGCATGAAATGGCAAGGCGTCATCCCCGCGATCACCACCCCGTTCCGCGAAGACCTGAGCGTCGATCACGATTTTCTGGCGAAACACGCGTCATGGATGGCCGATGCCGGTTGCACCGGCGTCGTGGCCCTCGGATCTCTCGGTGAAGGAGCGACGCTCGAGCCCGACGAGAAGATCGCCATTCTCAAGACGTGCGTCCAGGCGCTGCACGTTCCCGTGGTTGCCGCGATCTCCGCGCTGAGCACGGATGCGGCGGTGCGCCTGGCCAAAGAGGCGCAGCAGTCCGGCTGCAGCGGCCTGATGGTGCTTCCGCCATACGTCTATTCAACCGACTGGCGCGAGATGAAGGCGCATATGGCGGCGATCTTTCGTGCCACCGACCTCTCGTGCATGCTCTACAACAATCCGATCGCTTACCGGACCGATTTTCTGCCGGAGCAGGTTGCGGAGCTGGCCGGCGAGCACGAGAATCTGCATGCGGTCAAAGAGTCGTCGGCCGACATCCGGCGTGTGACGGCGATCCGCTCGTTGATCGGCGATCGGCTGGCCATCCTGGTTGGCGTCGATGATCTGATCGTCGAGGGAATCGCCGCCGGGGCCACCGGCTGGATCGCCGGGCTGGTCAACGCGTTGCCGCGCGAATCGGTCGACGTTTTCGACGGAGCGATGCGCGGGGAAGACGTCTCCGACCTCTATCGCTGGTTTCTTCCTCTCCTGCGGCTGGATACCGTCCCGAAATTCGTGCAGCTCATCAAGCTGGTGCAGCAGGAAGCCGGGATGGGGAGCGAGCGCGTCCGTCCGCCGCGCCTCATG
>Ga0247668_1000096_pt1 | contig 29258 bp, 20 predicted proteins | sample CNK09_metaG_FD_182737 | JGI IMG/M metagenome (GOLD analysis project Ga0247668, IMG submission 182737) | Soil microbial communities from Purdue University Martell Research Forest, Indiana, United States - CNK09 | ecosystem: Environmental > Terrestrial > Soil > Temperate forest > Bulk soil...
AAGGCGACCGCGAGAAGTGCATGGAGGCCGGAGCCAGCGACTACATTACGAAGCCGATCGACGCCCAGCAGTTGATCTCGTTGCTGAGGGTTTGGTTGTATTTGTAGGGAGGGGAGATCGAAGCGCCGCCACCGAACTACGTCAGGTCCCGCCAGCTCAAGATTTGTACCGTACCGTTCGCAGCCTCCTTGAGAGCTTCGCGGAGAGGGTCGAGCAGTTCCCGAAGATCGGCAAGGCGCGTGGTGCGCGCTTGCAATAGGATGACCGCGAGATCAAAGCTGGGGATGTTTTGCTGGTGGGGCAGCTTCTTGTCGACCGTGAGGAAAACATCGAATTCCGCTTCGGCTAATCGGAGAAGCGAGCTGTCATCAAGTTCTTCCCAGTCGAGCTGCTTTACAGTTCTGGCGTCGTGCTGAGGCAAGTCACGCACGATGCGCCAGTCCACGCATTCGTCAACCAACAGCTTCATCCGGCGTATGCCAGAACCCTGGCCTTGGTCTCTTCGAGAAATGCGATCACTTGCTCGCGAGTGACCGAGGGGTAGCCTTCGAGGAAGTCGTCGATGGAGTCGCCGGCCTCGAGATATTCGATGAGCGTTTGGGCGAGGACGCGAGTTCCTTTGAAAACGGGCGCGCCACTCATCACGCCGGGTTTGGCAGAGATTACGGAGCTCTCCTGCGAAAACAGGCGTGACGCAAGCTCGATCCGCTCGTTTTCGGGAAGACGAAGCACGTCGTTCAATAGAGCCGTGGCGTCGTGTGTCATCGCCGAGAGTTTAGCGCAGCCGGGCGGATCTGACAGGCGCGCTCCACATCTCAATCGTTCGCGAGCGCTCGGCCGCGTTATTCCCCGTTTTTGGTCGTTTTGACGGTATTCGAGGCCCGGCAGCCCCGATTCTTCGCTGCGCATCGAAGATTCTTCGCTACGCATCGAAGTTTCTTCGCTACGCATCGAAGTTTCTTCGCTACGCATCGAAGATCGTTCGCTACGCATCGAAGATCGTTCGCTGCGCATCGAAGATCGTCCGCTGCTCATCGAAGGACCGTTCGCTACGCATCGAAGGAACGTTCGCTCGACATCGAAGATCGTTCGCTGCACATCATCGATTCCTGGATACGCATCATCAATTCCTGACTCGGAATCGACCCGATTTTGGTCGGAAGCGCTGGCGATTCTCGTTGCCCGGGGCTACGGAGGAGTGTCCGAGGGAGGTGCTTCCGTGGGTTCGACAAGAGGCGGCGGCACGTACGAGGGAGGCACGACTCCCGGAGTCTCCGCGGGTAGCACACGCTCCGTAAGTGCCACGAACGATGCCATGAACCAGCAGGCGGCTACAGGAGTGGCGATGTGCTGCTCCCAGGAGAGCACCTCGTCAATCCCTGTCACCTTCGCGGCGATGGCGAGAATGATCCCTATTCCGAGGCCGATGAGAGTGGGGATGAGCGCGGTGACGAAGTGAATGCCGAAGTTGTTCATCAGTTCCGACAAGCCGATTTGCAGGGAATCACGCACCGAGGCCTCGGGAATGGCAATGCAGACCACTTCGGACTTCTTCGATAGGAACCAGCCGAGCGGAATCGTGATCATGAGGATGACCATTGCCAAACAACTGATTGCCGCCGACCCGGTGGAACGGGGTCCCGGCAGGAAAGTCCCGGCGAACAGAACCGCGGGAGACAACGAGATCACAAGAACGACCAGGTCAACCTGAACCACGCGCCACCATCCTGTGCGGCCCCCGGCGATCCACTCCCGCAGCCGGAAAACGCGAAAGGCTGATACAGGTGGCCGTGGCATGGCCGGCAGAGCGGCACGATAGCCGTCGAGATAGACGCGTATGTTCGCCGCGGAGACGAATGCGTTGACGATCATGGCCACCGCGATGATGAGCAAGACCACCGCGACGGGTACCAGGATGATGAGAACGGTATGACGTTTCAGCAGGTCTTCAATGAGGCCGCTGACTTTGGATAGATCGATGTTTGACAGTCCGACCGCCGCGACCAGCCCAAGGCCCGCGGCAGCCGCCAGCAACGTCTCCGCTCCGCGCAGCAGGAGCGCCGGCCAGTTGGCGACCATGTTGTTGAAACCAATCCGCACCATGTCTGTGGCGGTGCCACGCGGTCGTCGGAATGGGACGAACATCGCTCCTCCGTTCTCGGACGCGATTCTGGCCTGGGGTGTGGTGGATGGAGAGGAATGGCAAGTCTATACCGGTCGATTCGACCCCCTCGGGTTTTGAGCATGCCGTTTGCTCTGTCTCATCCAGTGGTAACGCATTCTCCTCCGGCAGCCGAGCAGCAGGAAAAAGTCGATCTCGAGGCCATCGAGGTCGATCTGCTCACCCAGGGCATCTACCAGCACTACGGATTCGACTTCCGCGACTACTCGCTCCCGTCGCTCCGGCGCCGGCTGTGGAAGCGCGTCTATGCTGAGGGGCTGTCCACCATCTCCGCGCTCCAGGACAAAGTCCTGCACGACCCGGCCTGCATGGAGCGGCTGCTTCTCGATCTCTCCATCAACACCACGGCCATGTTCCGCGACCCGACGTTCTACCTGGCCTTCCGGCAGAAGATCATCCCGCTGCTGCGCACGTATCCTTTCGTTCGCATCTGGCACGCCGGCTGTTCCACGGGGGAGGAGGTCTATTCGATGGCCATCCTTCTGCAGGAGGAGGGGCTCTACGAGCGCAGCCGGATCTATGCGACAGACATCAACGAGGCCGTTCTGCAGCGCGCCAAGGACGGCATCTTTCCGCTGAGCTCGATGCAGGAGAACACGGCCAACTACATCGCCGCGGGCGGAAAGGGGACGTTCTCCGAGTATTACACGGCGCGCTACGACTACGCGCTGTTCCGGCCGTCGCTGCGCGAGAACGTCGTCTTCGCCCAGCACAACCTGGTCACCGACGCCTCATTCAATCACTTCAACGTCATCTTCTGCCGCAACGTCCTGATCTATTTCAACAATCAACTCCAGGACCGCGTGCAGGAGCTCTTCCTCAACAGCATGGAGTTGTTCGGCATCCTCGGATTGGGCAAGAAGGAGACGATTCGTTACACCGCGGTGGTGGATCACTACGAGGAGCTGGATGCCGCGGAGAGGCTGTATCGGAGGATCCGGTGAACGCGGTTGCGCGGTTGCGCGGTCTCGGGGTCTCGCGGTTTGTGATGGCGCGGTTCGGCGCTTCTGGATCGAACCTCGCCAGCGTCACGCCGGGAGACTGGTTGGCCATGCCACACCTCGGCGCCACTGAATGGAGCCCAATCGCCGTCACACCGCGAGACCGCGCAACCCCGAAACCGCGCAACCACCCCCCGCGCTCGGAATGCCGCCATGCTTGAGCGTCGAAGCACATGGTCTCCGGTCATCGAACGGCCAGACCGCGCGACCCCGAGACCGCGCAACCGCCCCCGCGAGCTCATCGCCATCGGCTGTTCCCTCGGCGGGATGAACGCGCTGCAGACCATCCTCAGCAATCTCACGCGCGACTTCTGTGTCCCGATCGTGGTCGCGCAACACCGGCACCGGAGATCGAGCGAGGCGCTGCCGGAGTACTTCCGCAGGCGGACAGACATGAAAGTCGTCGACGCCGAGGACAAGCAATGGATCGAGCCCGGCCACGTCTATCTGGCGCCGGCCGACTATCACCTGTTCATCGAGCGCAACGGTGCGCGCGGAGAGCTGAGCCTTTCGGTCGACGACGCCGTGCGACACTCGCGGCCGTCGATCGACGTCCTCTTCGAATCGGCCGCGGAGGCCTACGGCGACCGGCTGCTCGGCATCGTCCTCACCGGCGCCAATGACGACGGCGCGCGCGGGGCGGCCAGGATCAAAGCACTCGGCGGCATGGTCGTCGCGCAGGATCCAGCGACGGCGGAGGCCCCGGCAATGCCCCGTGCCACGATCGAGGCCGTGCAAGTGGATCGAATCTTGCGTCTTGAAGAGATTGCCCCATTCCTGATCGAGGTCTGCCAAACCTCCTTGAGCCATTCATGACGCCCGCTCCCGATGAAAAGGTGAACATCCTGCTGGTCGACGACCAGGAGAGCAACCTGCTCGCGCTGGAGTCGATCCTCGACGGCATGAGTCTGAACCTGGTCCGGGCGGAATCGGGCCGCGCCGCCCTCCGGGCTTTGCTGGACCACGAATTCGCGGTGATCCTGCTCGACGTGCAGATGCCCAACCTCGACGGCTTCGAGACGGCAAGCCTCATCCGCGAGCGCGACAAATCGCGCGGGACGCCGATCATCTTTCTCACGGCCCTGAGCCGCAGCGAGACGCATGTGTTCCGCGGCTACGAGCTCGGCGCGGTCGACTACATCTTCAAGCCGTACCAGGCGGAGATCCTTCGCTACAAAGTCAACGTCTTCGTCGAGCTGTTCCGGAAGACGCAGGCCCTCACGCGGCAGGCGCACGAGCTGAAACGCCTCAGCCGCCAGAACGAATTGATCCTGAACGCGGCCGCGGAGGGAGTGTTCGGCGTCACCCTCGACGGCCGGGCCACGTTCGTCAATCCGGCCGCGGCCCGGATGATCGGCCACGGCGCCTCCGAGGTGATCGGGCACGAGGTCCATCCGCTGCTTCATCCGTCGTTTCCCGGCGTCTCCACCTGCGACGCCGCGCGCTGCTCGCTCGATTCCGCGCTGCACGGCAATCGGGTGCGCGACGAGATGGTCGACACGTTCTTCCGCGATGACGGGACCAGCTTCCCGGTCGAGTTCTGCGCCTCGCCGATGCTCGATGACGAGGGGAACACCGTCGGCTCCGTCATCACGTTCCGTGACGTGACGGAGAAACGCGCCGCGGCTGCCGCGGCCGAAAACGAACGCCGCTATCGGGAGGCCGAGGCCCAGAACCGCGCCAAAGACAACTTCCTGGCCACGCTCTCCCACGAACTGCGCACCCCGATGACCTCGATCCTCGGCTGGGTGCAGTTCCTCCGCTCCGGCGACTACTCCGCCGACGAGCTCCGCGAGGCGTTGCACATGATCGAGAACAGCGCTCAACTGCAGAAGCGGCTGATCGACGACATGCTCGACGTCTCACGCATCATCCTCGGCAAGTTCCAGGTCGACCTTCGGCCGACGCATCTGTCAGAGATCGTCGAAGCGGCTGTCACCAACGCGCGGCCCGACGCCGCGGAGCGCGGCGTCCGTCTGACCTCGGATGTGGTCCGTCCGCCCGACGACGTCGTCGACGCCGATGCCGGGCGTCTCCAGCAGGTCATCGGCAACATTCTCTCGAACGCCATCAAGTTCACGCCGCCCGGCAAGCAGGTCGACCTGCGCCTGAAACGCGTCGATCACATGCTGCAGATCAGCGTGCTCGATCAAGGGGAGGGCATCGAGCCGTCCTTCCTCCCGCATGTCTTCGAGCGCCTGCGCCAGGCCGACGCTTCCTCCAAACGCAGCGGCCTCGGCCTCGGCCTGGCCATCGCCCGCCACATCATCGATCTCCATCACGGCGACATCCGCGCCGAGTCGGAGGGCCTGGGAAAAGGGGCGCGGTTCACGGTCACGCTGCCGGTGATCGAGCATGCAAAGGCGACAGGCGGGTGGGATGAAGATGTAGTGCGGGCGTAAGGCGGCAATGGCCTGACTTGGTGCGATGACGCAGGGGCGCGCCTTCAGTCCTCCCGAGGGAGGCGGCTGAAGACACGCCCTGCGCTCGCGTGGAGTCGCTACAGCTTGTTGACGTACGAGATGCAACCCCCCTGGTTGGCGAACGACGGGTTGTTGAAGGTTGCCCAGCCGCCGTTCGTGCATTGTTCTTTGGTCGTCGGCGATGCCGGCTTGATCAGGATGGTGATTCCCGTCAGGGAGATGCCCACCGGCGGGTTGTCTGTGACGGTGTTCGAGGCCGTGTCGATGACCCTGACCTGGCCGTCGAGATCCGCCACGTACGCGAACGCTCCGTCCGGAGTGATGGCCACGAAGGCCGGGTTTCCGCCGGGTGTCACAGTCGCCGCCACGGTATTGGTGGCAGTGTCGATCACGGCGACGTCGTTGAAGACCAGCGGCACGTAGGCGAAAGCGCCGTTGGGCGTGATGGCGATGTCGAACGCGATCAGGCCGGGAATGGTGGCAACGACAGTATGGGTGGCCGTGCTGATCACGGACACAGTGGCGGAAGCAGCAGAGGTCGTGTAGACGAACGCCCCGTCCGGAGTGATCGCCAGCCCGCGTAAATCGTCTCCGACGAAGATCGTAGCGGCCAGGGTATTGGTAGCCGTGTCGACGACGTACACCGAGTTGGTCTCCGCGCTCGCCACCCAAACGGAGGCACCATCAGGGGTCACGGCCACGCCGTCGAGGCCCTGGTCGAGGGGGATGGTGGCCACGACTTTGTTCCTCGCCGTGTCGATTACATAGAGCTCGGCCACATTGTTCCGGTTCAGGCCCGTGCTGGTGACGTAGGCGAACGTGCCATTCGGCGTGAATGCGATCCGTTGCGGCTGGGCCACGGCTACGGTGGCGACCACCGTGTTTGTGGAAACGGCGATCACGGACACATTGTTGTTCAGGCTATCCGCCACATAGACGAAAGCCCCGTTCGGAGTGGCGGCCAGATGACCTGGCTGGCCCCCGATCGGAACGGAGGCGACGACGGTATTCGTGGCCGTGTCGAGCACGTGCACGGCGCCGAAAGCGTCCGAGACATATGCCAGCGTCTGCGCGCTTGCCGCGCCTGCGCCGAACACGAAGACGGCCGCAAAAGAGGCCGATTGCAGCAAACTCCGGAAACACTTCGACATCATGATTTCTCCTCTCAACAGTGATGGCATTTCGCCGACGATTGATTTCGCGTGAACCAACGCGTGAGAGGAATTATAAATGGATCAACGGCGGGAGTTATATAAAGTTACGTGAAAACTTCATCAATCCATACCCGTGAGCAGAGGGTGTTTCTGTGCTCATTTCTCACAACAACGTACACGCCTCCCCGAACGCGAGCCGCGGATGGCGCGGCTGGAGCTTCGACGGGTCGCCGTATCCGAGGTTGATCAGGAAGTTCGACTTTACATGGCCCTCGGGGAAGAACTCCTGATCACAACTCTCGCATTCGCGGCCGGCGTCGAAGAACTCCCGGTCGAGCAGGGCGTTGTCGAAACCGGACATCGGGCCGCAGTCGAGCCCGAGAGCGCGTGCGGCGATGATCAGGTAGGCCCCCTGGAGTGAGGAATTGCGGCGCGCCGTCATTTCGACGAGCTGGGGATTGGAGGCGAACATCTCGCGCATCGACGGACTGTGCGGAAAGAGCCGCGGCAGCTTCTCGTAGAACTTCAGGTCGTAGGCGACGATCACCGTCACCGGCGCCGCCATCGTCTTGGCGACGTTGCCCGGCGCGAGAGTCGGACGAAGGCGCTCCTTTCCCCCTTTCGTGCGGATGAACACGAACCGCGCCGGACTCGAGTTCGCGCTGGTCGGCCCCCACTTCATCGTGTCGTAGACCTGCTGCAGCAGCTCATCGCTGACCGGCGTGTCGAGCCAGGCGGAGTGGGTTCGGGCGTTGCGGAAGATGAGATCGAGGCAAGGTTCGGCGGCGGTGGTCATGGATTCGCCTTGCTGCACATCTCGCACCGACAAGGCGCGGGTGCAATGGGGCAAGGTACAGACACGGCCCAGCGTTCGCGGCTTTCGGTCGGAGCGCCGGCGTCTCGCCGGCTGGCTCGGCGCGCGTCCCGCCGCCGCGGTTTACAGGCGAAGTTGGGAGTCTTGGCGGGGTTGATGGAGAGACGCCCTTGGCCAGTCAGCTCGGGAGGTCACCGCCGCCCGACCGGCAAGCAGCCATACATTTTCGGTAACCGCGGCGGCGGGACGCACGCCGGGCCAGCCGGCGAGACGCCAGCGCTCCGACCGGATCGCCCGTCGTACACTTCTCCGCCAAAGGAGAGCGCACTGATGAGCAGCAGAGAGGGATCGGGCTATCCGATCGGCAGGATCATCTTCGCGTCCGGCCTCGGCACGATGATCGAGTGGTACGACTTCTACATCTTCGGCAGCCTGGCCGTGGTCATGTCCCAGGTCATGTTTCCGAGGGACAACCCGACGTGGGCGCTGATCCAGACGTGGGCCGTATTTGCCAGCGGCTTTATCGTCCGCCCGTTCGGCGCGATCGTCTTCGGACGCGTCGGTGATCTCATCGGCCGCAAGTACGCCTTTCTGGTCACGCTGACCATCATGGGCCTCTCGACGTTTGTCATCGGCCTTCTGCCGACCTATGCCTCCGTCGGTTTGCTGGCGCCCTCCATCCTCCTCCTTCTTCGCCTTCTTCAGGGTCTGGCCCTCGGCGGTGAATACGGCGGCGCGGCGGTCTATGTGGCCGAACATGTGCCGGACAAGAAGCGCGGCTACTACACGAGCTTCATCCAGATCACCGCCACGCTCGGCCTCTTCGTCTCGCTCGGCGTGATCCTGGCGGTGAAGAAGATGATGAGCGATGCCGATTTCAAGGCCTGGGGCTGGCGCGTGCCGTTCCTGCTCTCGATCGTGCTGGTGATCATCTCTCTCTGGATCCGGCTGACATTAAAAGAGTCGCCGCTCTTCGCCTCGATCAAGGCGCAAGGGAAGGCATCGCTGGCGCCGCTGCGCGAGAGTTTTGGCAACTGGAAGAATCTGCGCATCGTCCTGCTCGTGCTTTTCGGCGCGACAGCGGGGCAGGGGATCGTCTGGTACACGGGCCAGTTCTACGCGCTCTCGTTCCTGCAGACGACGCTGAAGGTCGATCTGACGAAGGCCAGCATCATCGTGGCGGCGGCGCTGCTCCTGGCCATGCCCTTCTTCGTCGTCTTCGGCGCGCTGTCGGACCGCATCGGACGCCTGAAGATCATGATGGCCGGCAATCTTCTGGCCGCGCTGACCTACCTCCCGATCTACCACGCCATGCGCGATCACGTCGGCGATCCGAAGAATCCGAACATGCCGCTCCTGATCGCGTTGGTCTTCATCCAGGTGATCTACGTGACGATGGTCTACGGCCCGATCGCCGCGTTCCTGATCGAGTCGTTCCCGGCGAAGATCCGCTATACGTCCTTCTCCCTGCCCTACCACCTCGGCAACGGCTGGTTTGGCGGCACACTGCCGCTCATCGCCAGTCTGCTCGTCGCAAGAACCCACGACATCTTCGCCGGCCTCTACTGGGTCATCGGCGTGGCATTGATGACGTTCCTCGTCGGATCGATCTTCCTGAACGAACGCCACCGCGTGGAGATCTGGGCGGAAGCGGAGGAGGCGAGGCCTACGTAGGCTGCGCGTCTTCGCGCGCGTTGTCTGCGCCATCGCGCGTTGTCTGCGGCTGCGCCGCGTTGGGATGTGGCATTGCGGTGTTAGTTTCCACGCCGCTGCAACGTTAGTCTTCACGCGCCTCAGCGCAGACAACGCGCAAAGCGCAGACTACGCGCGATAGTGCAGACAACGCGGCGCGAAGCGCCGCAGCTACTCCGCCGCCGCGATCTGGTATTGCTCGATCTTTCCGTCCGGCATGATGAAGGTCGTCAGACGCAGCGTCTTGTTCGGGAACTTGATCCGGTAGCGGCGAAGGGTCATGCCGCCGCGGAGGGACTGGGCGGACTGGACGAACTCCTGTGGGGTACCGAGGGGGCCCAGGCTGGAGGCGAAGTCCTTGATGGCCTGATCGTCGAAATAGGCGTTGGCGTTGGAGGTGAATTGCGCGCGGTCGATGCGGCCTTTTTGCAGCTCGTCGAAGATCTTGCGCATCTGCTCGGTCGTCTTCGGCGTGGCCGGGTCGGTTGAGGCGAAGATCGTCTTGGAGATGCCGGCGGCGATCTGTTCCGAGGCGCTGGTGGCGTCGAGATTCGTCAGGACGGCGATGGCGACGCGATCGTCGGGATAGACCTCGTTCCGCGCGGTGAAGCCGGAAACCTCGCCGCCGTGCGAGAGGATGCGGCGTCCGTCGGCCATGCCGATGCCGACGCCGAGGCCGTAGCGGGAGCCGACGCCGTTGTTCAGCTCCACCTCGGTCTCCAGAACCCGATACGACTCCGGCTTGAGGATCGTCTGATCGATCACCGAGATATCCCACAGCGCCAGGTCATGCGCGGTCATGGCCAGCTCGCCCGCGGCGAACATCCAGCCGCGTCCTTCTTTCGGTGCGGGGCGGAGCGGTCCGAGCGCGTAGCGGAGGTAACGCATCGGATCCTCCGGGCCGAGGGGAGCCGCGTCCGTGTTCGAGACAGTGGTCATCTTCAGCGGGACGAAGACACGCTTCTGCAGGTAGTCCAGCAGCGGCATGCCGGCCACCTTCTCGGCGATCATGCCGGCGATGACGTAGTTCGTATTGCTGTACTGCCACTTCGCGCCCGGCTCGAAGTCGAGCGCCTTCTTCGCCCAGCCTGCCGCGATCTCCGGCGCCGTCACCGGCTGCATCATCATCGGCATGACGTAATCCTGCGGCCAGAAATCCTGGTAACCGGAGGTCATGGAGAGGATCTGGCGGATGGTGACGTCGCCGGCGCGGGTCAGGTCGGGCAGCCAGCGGATGACCTTGTCGTCGAGCGAGAGCTTTCCCTCCTCGGCGAGCATGAGGATCGCCGCGGCCGTGAACTGCTTGCTGATCGAGCCGATCGAGTAGCGCATCTGCGGCGAGGCCGGCAGCTTCGTCTCCAGGTTCGCGATTCCGTATGCGTGTGTGTAGACGATCTTCCCGTCGCGCACGACGGCGATCGACGCGCTCGGCGCACCGGTCTTTGCCAGGATGTCGGCGGCGGCCTTGTCGATGCTCGCCCGCATCTCGGCGGGCAACTCCTGCGCGTGCAGGGCGGAGGTGAGGGCGAAGGCGAGGAGTGCGGTAACGATTCTGCGCATGGCGCGGATTTAATCACGCGAAGACGCGAAGACGCGAAGGTCAACCCTCCGCGTCTCCGCGCCTCCGCGTGAAACCGTGCTTATTTCGCTGCCGGCTCTTCCTTCAACCCCCGCTCGATCAGCAGCGGCTCGACGATCGGGTCGCGGCCGCGGAAGGCGCGGTACATCGCCGCCTCGTCCTGCGTGCCGCCGCGCGAGAGGATCATGTCGCGGAAGCGCTGGCCGTTGGCTCGCGTCATTCCGCCGTGCTCCTTGAACCAGTAGTACGCATCGTCGTCGATCAACTCCGACCAGAGATACGCGTAGTAGCCGGCCGAGTAGCCGCCGCCCCAGATGTGCGAGAAGTACGTCGTGTGATAGCGCGGAGGCACTTCCGTCATGTCGATCTTGAATCGTTTGAGTGCGGCCGGCTCGAAGACGTTGGCGTCCACCTGTTCCGCGCCGGGCGCCTGCGTGTGCCAGGCCATGTCCAGCAGCGCGGCGGCGAGGTACTCGACGGTGGCGTAACCCTGGTTGAACGTGCGCGACTTCTTGATGCGGTCGACCAGCGCCTGCGGCATCGGCTTGCCGGTCTGGTAGTGCTTCGCGTAATTAGCGAAGACTTTCGGCTCGAGCGCCCAGTGCTCGTTGAACTGCGACGGGAACTCGACGAAGTCGCGCGGCACGTTGGTGCCGGCCAGCGTCGGGTACTTCACGTTTGAGAGCATGCCGTGCAACGCGTGTCCGAACTCGTGGAAGATCGCCGTGACGTTGTCGAAAGTCAGCAGCGCCGGCTGGCCGGGCGCCGGCTTGGTGAAGTTGAGGACGTTGAAGACGGCCGGCCTGGTGCCGATGAGGCCTGACTGGTCGACGAAACTGTCCATCCAGGCGCCGCCGCTCTTGTTCGAGCGCGAGAAGTAGTCGCCGTAAAAAAGAGCCAGCGACTTGCCGTCGGCATCGAAGACCTCGAAGACGCGGACGTCCGGCTGGTAGACCGGGATGTCGTGGCGCTCCTTGAACGTCAGTCCGTAGAGCTGGTTGGCGGCGTAGAAGACGCCGTTCTGCAGGACGTTGTTCAGCTCGAAGTACGGACGGACCTGCGATTCATCGAGGTCATACTCCGCCTTGCGCACCTTCTCCGCGTAGAGCTCCCAATCCTGCGGGCCGAGCTGGAAGCCGCCCTTTTCGGCGTCGATCACCTTCTGGATCTTGGCCGCCTCGGCGCGCGCCTTGGCTGTCGATGCGGGAACGAGATCGCTCATCAGTTTGATGGCGATCTCCGGCGTCTTGGCCATCTGATCGTCGAGCGAGTAGGCGGCGTAGGTCGGATATCCGAGGAGCTTTGCCTTCGTGGCGCGGAGCTGGGCCAGGCGGGTGACGATGGCCTTGGTGTCGTTCGGGCCGCCGTGATTGCCGCGCTGGACGGAGGCGTTGAACAGCCGCTCGCGCACGGCGCGGTTCTGCAGGTAGGTGAGGGCGGGCTGCTGCGTGGTGTTCTGCAGCGTCAGGACGTACTTGCCTTCGAGCTTGCGCTCCTTGGCGCGGTCGGCCGCGGCGGCGATATCGGAATCGGGAAGGCCCGCCAGATCGGCTTTCGTGTCGACTACGATCGCCGATGCGTCCGTGTCGGCGAGGACGTGCTCGCGAAACTTCGTGGTCAGCGTCGACTCTTCCTGATTGAGCGCGCGCAGGGTGGCCTGATCGGCATCGTTGAGCTGCGCGCCGGCGCGGATGAAGTTCCGGTAGTAGCGCTCGATCAGGTATTGCGATTCGGCGTCGAGCCCGCTGCCGGCGCGCTTGTCGTAGAGAGCTTTGACCCTCGCGAACAGCTTCGGGTTCATGTAGATCGAGTCCTGGTGCGCCGACAGCTTCGGCGATTCCTCGGCCTCGATCTTCTGGAAGGCGTCGTTGGTATTCGACTGCGTCAGGTTGAAGAAAATCTTCGCGGCACGGGTCAGCAGCGCCCCGGAGCGCTCCATCGCTTCGATCGTGTTGGCGAAGGTCGGCGGGGCGGGATCGTTGGCGATGGCATCGATCTCCACGAGCTGGCGCTTCATCCCTTCTTCGATGGCGGGCTGGTAGTCGGTGTCTTTGATGACGTTGAACGGCGGCGCCTGGAACGGGAGCGGGCTGGCCGTGAACAACGGGTTCTGGCGTTCCGGCGGGGCAGCCGGTTGCGCCTGCAAGGCGAATGCGGCCAGCGCGATGACTGCCGCAAAGATTGACGGGTTGCTCGTTTTCATGACCGTGGGGAACAGCGGATGGGGGCGGTGTCATCCCAATGTTTTGGGGTTGTCGGTTATCGGTTGTCGGTTGTCGGGGGTCGGGGCGATGAAGAGTTCGTGAGTGCTGCCAGCGCGGATCGGATGACTGCCGCCACATTTTGATCGACATTCTCGTCACGAACCTTCGTCGGAGCCGTCCACGTCCCCAGCACCCGCCAGTTCATCGTCGTCAGGATCTCGACGAGCGAGGACTGTGCGAACTGTCCGCCGATGGGGGATGCGCTGAGGATCGCCACCGGTTTGTCGACCAGCGCACCGTCGGAGACGAGCCAGTCGAGTGCGTTCTTCAGCGAGCCGGGGAGCCCGTGCGCGTACTCCGGCGTCGAGATCACGATTCCGTCCGCCTCCGCGAGCAATGCCCGCAGGGCCGCGACGGGAGCGGGTGGCGTGGCCCCTTCCTCGTCATCGTCAGGATTGAAGTGGGGGAGGGATGCGAGGCCGTCGTAGATGGCGACCTCCATCCCCGCGGGAGCGATCGCGGCGGCAGCCCTCAGCAGCGCAAGGTTCGAGGATCGCGCGCGCAGACTGCCGGAGATCGCGATGATTTTCACTTCCCCGTCAGCCCTCTCTCCTCCAGCAACGGTTCCACTTTCGGATCGCGTCCGCGGAAGGCGCGATACATCGCCGCGGGATCCTCGGTGCCACCTCGCGACAGGATCATCTTGCGGAACTTGTCGCCGTTCGCTCGGGTCATGCCGCCGTTTTCCTTGAACCAGTAGTAGGCGTCGTCGTCGAGCACTTCGCTCCAGAGGTAGGCGTAATAGCCGGCCGCGTAGCCGCCACCCCAGATGTGGGAAAAGTATGTCGAGCGGTAGCGCGGGGGAACCTGCTCCAGGTAGACGTTGAACTGTTTCAGCGACTCGGTCTCGAAAGCATTTGCGTCGAGAAGCGGCGCATCGGCCGGGATCGAATGCCAGGCCATGTCCAGGAGGGCCGCACCGAGGTACTCCGTCGTTGCGAAACCCTGGTTGAACGTACTTCCCTTCTTCAGCTTCTCGATCAGCACTTTCGGCATCGGCGCGCCGGTCTGGTAGTGCTTCGCGTAATTCGCGAAGACCGACGGCTCCATCGCCCAGTGCTCGTTGAACTGCGACGGGAACTCGACGAAGTCGCGCGGAACCGCGGAACCTCCGAAGGCCGGGTATTTCACGTTCGAGAACATGGCGTGCAGCGCATGGCCGAATTCGTGGAACATCGTCGTCACCTCAGTGAAGGTGAGGAGGGCCGGCTGGCCGGCTGCCGGTTTCGTGAAGTTCTCGTTATTCACGACCACCGGCTTCGTGCCGAGAAGCTTGCTCTGGCCGACGAAGCTGCTCGTCCATGCGCCGCCGGCCTTGTTCGGCCGCGAGTAACAGTCGATATAGAAAAGCGCCAGCGGTTTGCCGTCCGCGTCGAGCACATCGAAGACGCGGACGTCCGGCTGGTAGACGGGGATGTCGTGCCGCTCCTTGAACGTGATGCCGTAGAGCCTCGTGGCGGCGAAGAAGACGCCGTTCTGGAGGACGTTGTTGATCTCGAAGTACGGCCGGACCTGCCCCTCGTCGAGGTCGTATTCGTTCTTGCGCACCTGCTCGGCGTAGAACTGCCAGTCGTACGGCTCGAGGGTGAAGCCGCCTTTCTGTTCGTCGATCAGTTTCTGCATCCGGGCCGCCTCGGCGCGCGCCTTGGCGGTTGCCGCGGGAACCATGTCGGTCATCAGCTTGATGGCGTTCTCCGGGGTCTTGGACATCTCATCGGCCAGGTTGTAGGAGGCGAAGCTGGAAAACCCGAGGATCTTCGCGCGCTGGGCGCGGAGCTGTGCAAGGCGGGTGATGATGGCCTTGGTGTCGTCGTCGCCGCCGTGATTGCCGCGTGCGATCGACGCCTCGAAGAGGCGCTTGCGGAGGTCGCGATTCTTCAGGTAGGTCTGCGCGGGCTGCTGCGTGGTGTTCTGGAGCGTGAGGAGCCACTTTCCTTCAAGTCCGCGGCCCTTGGCGCGCTCGGCGGCGGCGGCGACGTCGGAGTCAGGCAGGCCGTCGAGCAGCGACTTGTCGTCGATGACGATGGCCGAGGCATTCGTATCGGCCAGAACGCGGTTGCGGAACTGGTTGGTCAGCTTCGACTGCTCCTGATTCAACGCTCGCAGCGCGGTCTTGTCGGCTTCATTGAGCTGCGCGCCGGAGCGAACGAAGTTCCTGTAATAGCGCTCCACCAGGAACTTCGACTCGGCGTCGAGGCCGAGTTTGTCGCGCCGGTCGTAGAGCGACTTGATGCGCGCGAAGAGTTTCGGATCGAGGTTGATGGCGTCGCGATGCGCGGCCTGTATCGGTGCCAGCGCTGCCTGTGCTTTCTGCAGGGTCGGATTCGTATTCGCCTGCGTCAGCAAGCCGAAGACGCGTTGCACGCGGCGCAGCAGCTCACCCGAGCGCTCCATCGCTTCGATCGTGTTCGCGAACGTCGGAGCCTCGGGGTTGTTGGCGATGGCCTGCTCTTCGGCCAGCTCCTGCTTCATCCCTTCTTCGATGGCCGGCTGGAAATCGCCGTCCTTGATGCGGTCGAACGGCGGCGCCTGGAAAGGCAGCGGGCTTTTTTCGAAGAATGGATTGGTCGCTGGTGGATCGTCGGCGAATGCGGCAAGCGGGAGGAGGATGAGGAGGACGGCAGCGGCGTAGCGCAGTTTCATGGCGACCTTATACACGGGGTTGCGGGGTCTCGCGATTGCGCGGTCGCAGGGTGGGGGGCTCGGTGGCAGTGTCCACAGAATTGTTGCAACTCGGCAACCACGAGACCGCGCAACCGCGAGACCGCGTAACCGCGGATATCATGCGCCCCCATGCGATTGCTCTTGCGCTGCTTTGTCTTCTCACTCATCGCCGCGAGCTCGTCCGCCGCCGTCGATCCGACTCTCTTCCAGGATCTTCACTGGCGACTCCTCGGCCCGTTCCGCGCGGGGCGCGTCCTGGCGGTGACCGGAGTGCCGAGTGAGCCGGAGCATTTCTATTTCGGCAGCGTCAACGGCGGCGTGTGGGAGACGAAGGACGCCGGACGGACGTGGCTGCCGATCTTCGACGGTCAGCCGGTCGGTTCGATCGGTGCCATCGCCGTGGCGCCGTCGAATCCACGCGTGCTGTATGTCGGCAGCGGCGAAGCGGACATGCGATCCGACATCGCCCAGGGCAACGGGATGTACAAGTCGGTCGATGCCGGCAAAACGTGGTCGCGTATCGGGCTGGCCGACTCGCAGCAGATCGGGCGCATCGTCGTGCATCCGACGAACGCAGACGTCGTCTACGTCGCGGCGCTCGGACATCCCTACGGACCCAATAGTGAACGAGGGGTGTTCCGGTCAAAGGATGGCGGAGCGACGTGGCAGCGCGTGCTCTCGCGCAACAACGACAACGACACCGGCGCGATCGACCTCGCCTTTGAGCCGGGCAATCCGAACGTTCTCTACGCCTCGCTCTGGCAAACCCGCCGCACGCCATGGAGCGTCTATCCGCCGTCGAACGGTCCCGGCAGCGGTCTTTTCAAATCGACGGATGGCGGCGATCACTGGACCGAGATCGTCGGACACGGGTTTCCGGCGAAGCCGGGCCACATCGGCATCGCCGTTGCGCCGTCGAGCCCGCAACGCGTCTACGCCGTCGTCGATGCCCCCGAGGGCGGCATGTACCGGAGTGATGACGGCGGAGCGAACTGGACGCGCGCCAGCAGCGACGCGCGTGTCTGGTCGCGCGGCTGGTACTTCGGCGGCGTGACCGTCGAGCCGAAAGATGCCGATACGGTCTACTCGATCAACGTCAACGTCTACCGTTCCACCGACGGCGGCAAGAACTTTGTGCCGGTCAAAGGCGCACCCGGAGGCGACGACTATCATCAGCTCTGGATCGATCCCGATCACCCGGAGCACCGCATTCTCGGCGTCGATCAGGGGACCGTCGTTTCGGTCAACGGCGGCCGCACGTGGAGCAGTTGGTTCAACCAGCCGACCGGCCAGTTCTACCACGTCATCACCGACAACCAGTTTCCCTACTGGGTCTACGGCGCGCAGCAGGACTCCGGCGCGGCGCGGATCCCGAGCCGCACCAGCACGATCGACGGCATCACGCTGATGGACTTCCGCGAGACCACCGCCGGAGGCGAGAGCGACAACATCGCGCCCGATCCGAAGGATCCGGCCATTCTGTATGGCAGCCGGGTCGAACGGCTCGATACGCGCACGCACCAGACGCAATCGATCGATCCGACGCTCGCCTATCCCGGCAACGACCGCCGCACCTGGACGCTGCCGCTCGTCTTTTCGCCGCGCGATCCTCGGGTTCTCTACTTCGCAAGTCAGCGCCTCTTCCGCACGGATGACGGCGGGCAGCACTGGACGGTGATCAGTCCCGATCTGACCCGGGAGAATCCACCTGTTCCGCCGAACCTCGACCCGGTGACCGCTGCGGACAAAGCGCAGCCGGGACCGCGGCAGGGCGTCATCTACGCCATCGCGCCGTCGCGGATGATCGATCACGACATCTGGGCCGGTACCGATGACGGCCAGATCTGGCGAACCCACGACGAGGGAGGGCATTGGGAGAATGTGACTCCGGCGGCGCTCACGCCGTGGTCGAAAGTCGGCATCATCGACGCCTCGCATTTCGACGGCCAGACGGCGTACGCGGCGATCGATCGCCATCGTCTCGACGATTTCAAGGCGTATATCTACCGCACGCACGACGGCGGCAAGTCGTGGCAGCTCGCCGCGTCGGGGATCGGAGAGACGGTCAACGTCGTCCGCGAAGATCCGGTGCGCCGCGGGATGCTGTACGCCGGAACCGAGCGCGGCGTGTATGTCTCCTTCGATGACGGCGATCACTGGCAGACGCTCCAGCTCAATCTCCCGACGACCTCGGTGCGCGACATCGACATCCATGGCGACGATGTCGTCATCGCCACTCACGGGCGCGCCTTCTGGGCCATCGACAACGTGACGCCGCTGCGGCAGGACGCGCCGGCGGGCGACTTCCTCTTCAAGCCGGCGGTGGCGGTGCGCGAACGGCCGGCCGGCTTTACCGGCTCGCCGATGCCGAAGGATGAGCCGATGGCGCCGAATCCTCCGTTCGGTGCGTATATCGATTACGTGATTCGCAGCGCCGCCGCGCAGCCGGTCACCGTGGAGATTCTCGATGCGAGCGACGCGCTCGTGCGCCGCTACAGCAGCGCCGACGTTCCGTCCGCGCTGGACCTGAAGAGGCTGGGGACCGCGCCGGAATGGTTCACCACGCCGTCGACCGTCTCCGCTGCTCCGGGGATGCATCGCTTCGTCTGGCCGCTGCACTATCCTGCACCGGCCGGACTTGCAGGACGCCGCTCGGGCAGCGGCGCGTTTTCGGATGGCATCTGGGCGCCGCCGGGCAACTACAAAGTCGTTCTGACGGTGAACGGCCAGAAGTTCATGCAGCCGCTGACGGTGGTTCCCGATCCTCGCGTCAATCTGCCGGCAAACGCATACATGGAGCAATTCGCACTCGCCCGCGAAGTCGAGCAAACGCGCGCGACGGTCGCTGCCGCACTCACCGATGCGGCGGCATTCGTGAAGCGCACGGACATCCCCGATGCGCTGCGCCGCAAAGCAACCGAGGTTTCGGGCACGATCGCCGGCGAGGACTTCACCGCGCCTCCGCCGCCGGAGTCGTCACTTCGTTTCCTCGGTCAGGCGCTCTCCAGACTGGCCGGCGCCATCGACGGCGCCGACGGGGCGCCGACGCCGGATGCGCGCGCAAGCTGGGCCACGCTGAAACCGGCTGCCGATACCGCGCTGGCGGCGTGGACGGCGGTGAAGGGGGAAGCGCCGGCGACGCCGAAGTGAGAGTGTTGGACGTCGCCTTTGAAAAGCAGTATTGTGACGTAGATCCCCATGAAAGTTTTCATTAGCTGGAGTGGTACGCGTAGCAATGCGCTGGCACAAGCGCTACGCGATTGGCTTCCGTTGGTAGTTCATTTTGTTGAACCATGGCTTTCGGAAGCAGATATCGCTGCTGGTGAGCGATGGGCTCAGTCGGTTGCCAAGGAACTTGAGTCTTGCAACTTTGGGATTATTTGCGTTACCCGCGACAACGTTGCGGCGCCATGGATACTTTTCGAGGCAGGGTCCTTAGCGAAATCACTTGAAGGGAGCCGGGTAATTCCACTGCTTTTCGATTTGGAGTTCAGTGAGATCGGGGGACCGCTCGCCCAATTCCAAGCAAAAAAGGCAGATCACGACGGGCTCGTCGAAACGGTAGATTCGGTCAATCATGCGGCCAAAGAACCGATCCCGGATGCGCGTGTGAAGCAGCTTTTTGACGCATTGTGGCCGCAGCTTGAGACTCAGCTGACAACCATCCCCAGACACGCGGCCACAGCAAAACCTATCCGGCCGCAGCACGAAATACTGGAAGAACTGGTATCCAGTATTCGAGGGATCGATTCGCGAATCAGATCTCTCGAAGAGGCATCTGTTGAGCCCAGAAGCCGATCCCGTAGGCGCCGGATCGATCCAGTCTTGATTCATGAACTTCCGCACTTAATCTCAGAGAGGCCTGGTGATCCGGTTGCAATTCTCGTTTTGGCGAGCATGGTGCGAGAGGACGCGCCGTGGCTGTACGAGCTCGGGATGGAAGCCTATCGCTCCGCGAAGTCGGGTAGACGTGATCACGCTCGCCATGCTATGCGCCAGTTTCAGCGCGCCGCGGAAATGACCCTCCGGGGGCCCATTCCGCCTGAGGAGTTTGGATTCGACCCTCGCATTTTTCATATGATCGCCCGGGAGTTGGACCATCTTCTAGTAGAAGAGGCACCCTCTGAGGAAGCGCACGACTCGAAAGCCGGGCTCAAGGAAACGCTGTTGCGAGGCTCGAAACTGCCCTAACCGCGTTCGCAGTCTCCTCGTCTGGCCAGCGAGATCCGCGTCGACTTGGCGGGTTTCGTAACGGCATTGCGCAGCAATTCCTCCGTTCGGCCAACGCACGATCCTGGTTGGCGAGTTGGCCGTTCGGCCCGCAGCGTCGCGTGCCAGCACGTCGGCTTTTGATGCGTCCAGTCTCGCGGATACGCTCCTTGCGATCTTCCGGCAGTGGCAGTGTAACGAGATCGGCCTCGACCATAATGCGGGTGTCGATGGCGTTTTCGAATGACTTGGATTGCGACTCCAGTCGATATACAAGCCGGTCAGATCGGCCCGGGCGAGGCTTTACGGTGGGTAGGGCCGCGGTCGCGAAGGATCGGCCGCTCCGCGTGCCCGCCGGACCGGCCGATGATCTCGAGCAGATCGGATGTCGTCACGATCCCGGCGAGCTTTCGGTTCTCCGTGACGATGATCGAATGAATGCGGTGGCCGCGCATGAGGTTCGCCGCGCGGCTGATCAATTCGTGTGATTCGATTGTGACCGGTTTCGTGGTCATGACGTCGCGTACTCTCATGTCGGGGTTGATGCCGGCACAGTCAATTGCCGCCAACAGGCCGGCCACCGCTCCTCCGTCGAGAACGACGAGGTGCTGGATCTGGTACTGACTCATGAGCTCCGCGGCCTCTCCCACCGACTGATCAGGCTTGACCGTGCGAACGGGATGCTTCATCACTTCTGTGACGCGCATGGCTTGGCTCCTTCCGATACCAAAGGGATGCAAGCGGGTGGCCGGAAAGTGTGGATGGGCACGGTCCGGAGTTGGCAAGCGGGTCCGTCACAGACTGAGTTTGCCAACGAAATGCGCGGCTTCGCCGCCGGGCACAGACAAGAGTGTCTGTGCCATGTCACATTGGACCCTGGCGAAGAATCCACACTTTCATTAATACCGACGCGCAATGTGGCATGCCACCGACTGTGGGCAAAAAGCAGCGGCCAATGTGGCATGGCACAGACACTCTTGTCTGTGCCGTGCGGCGAAGCCGCGCGTCGGCAGGGAACAATACGTTGTACTCACGCCTCGCGAGACATCGCCGACGCCGGCAGGGGCAGGGGCGCGCCGGGCTCATAGTTGCAGAGGGGATCGTCGGCGAAGACGTTCCACTCCGTGGCCCAGGCGCGGGCTCGGGAGCCGCCGCAGATCTGGCGGAACTCGCAGCGGCCGCATTTACCTTGCAGATTGCGAGGATCGCGGAGAGCGACGAAGAGGTCGCTGCCGCGGTAGATCGACCCGAGGGGGCGATAGCGAAGATTGCCGGCGCTGAAAGGAAGGAACTCGCTGGCGCGCACATCACCGGCGTGAGAAATGAAAACGAAGCCCTGCGCGCCCTCGCGCGCGGAATCCATCACGCTCTGCAACCCGCCGGCATCGTTCGCTTCGTATCCGCTGAAATCCGACCAGTTGGCGTTCGCGGCATTGTCGAGCCGCACATCGAGGGAGCGCTGCAGACGAAAACGCCGGTACTGCGGCGCCTCGACCACGCGGATCAGGAACGTCTCGCGTCCCCTGATCTCGTCGATCGTCGCGAAAAGGCGCTCGGCTTCCTCCGCGCTGATCGCCGCGGCGTGCGAGCTCTTCAGCGGCACGAGGAAATAGAGATTCCAGCGAACGATCGTCATCGATCGAAGGAGATCCGCGATGGCCTCGAGGTCGCCGGCGTTCTGCTTCGTGATCAGCGTGTTGACCTCGATGGCCAGCCCTGCTTCTTTGGCGAAGGCGGCGGTCCGCATCGTCACGTCGAACGTGGCGGCGACGCCATGGCCGGCCTCATGAATCTCCGGCACGGAGCCGTCGATGCCGATGACGATGCGGGTCAGGCCGTTGCGCTCGAGGTTGGCGATGGCATCGCCGGTGAGATGCGACGTCGGACTGACGACCAGCGCCGGATCGAGACCACGCCGCCGCGCGTAATTGACGATCTGATCGACGTCGCCGCGCTCCAGAGGATCGCCGCCGGTCATGATCAACTCCCGCGGACTCAGGCTGGCGATCTGATCGATGGTCTTGTATGCCTCATACGTGGTCAGCTCGTTCGTTCCGCGGCTCTCCGTTGCGCCGATGGTGCAGTTGCGGCAATGGAGATCGCAGGCCCGGGTGAGCTCCCACATGACGACCGGATGGGCTTCGAATGTCGGCATGGTGTTACGACAATAGGCGCGACGAGCGGCCCCGGCGATGACTTGGATCATTCGGACGCGTGATGCGTGTCACACCAGCCGGAGCGCTGGCGTCTCGCCGTCAGAAGGAGCGCTGGCGTCTCGCCGGCTGGCCCGGGGGCGTCTCGCCCCCGGTCTGGCGGCATACCAGACATTCCATCGCAACCTCTCAGCGGCGAGACGCCGCCGAGCCAGCCGGCGAGACGCCAGCGCTCCGGCGCTGACGCGCTATTCCTCGATTGCGCGCAGAAGTCCGACCAGCTTTTTCCGCAACGGTCCCATCAGCGGCAGCGAGGCGATTTGCATCAGGCGCACCATGAGATCGAGCGTACCGTCGAGAAGGAGCTTGGTCCGGCGCTGGCCCTTCGACTGATCGAACATCCAGAAGAGGATCAGCGCCATCTGGTACATCCACAGCAGCGTCGGCAGGTCATCGTGGATGTCCTTCGGAATCTTCGTCGTCGATCCCACGATGGCGGTGCGGAAGGTGTCGATGCTCTCCTCGCGCATGGCCCGCGTCTCCTGCCCGAACGGCGAGAGCGGATGCAGCGGATCGATGCCGATGCGCACGATGGCGATGAGCAGCCGGCGATGCTGGGCGAACTGTTCGAACTTCATGTCGATCACCGCGCGCAGCCGCTTGCGCAGATCCTTCGAGCGTTCGAGGGCCGGCGGCAGAAGCGTCCGTGCTTCCTCCGCCGTCCGGGCGTAGAAGGCCATCACCAGCTCTTCCTTCGAACGAAAGTAGTAGTACGCGGCGCCGGTGGCCACTCCCGCCGCGGCGGCGATGTCGCGCATCGTGGTCTCGTCGAAGCCCTGGTCGCGAAAGAGGGTGAGGGCGGCGTCGACGATCCGCTCGCGGGTCTCTTCTGCCTTCGGCGTGGTGATTTCGCGGCGGCTCACAGCCGCATCAGTGTACTTCGCCGTTTCACCATGTTCCGCCTCCCGCCGTTCGCGTCGCCGCCACGATTCCCGTGGCCGCCTCGGCCGGCGTGCCGCACAGATCGCGCGCGGCATCGGGCCACGACGGAAAGGTGAACTCGAATCCGCGTGCCAGAAGCCGCGCCGGGACCACCCGCCGGCTCTTCAGGATCAGCTCCGTCTCGCTGCGCAGAGCCCACGCGCCGGCGGCCAGCATCCACGGCGCGGCCGGAAGGCCGAAGCGGACGCCGCACGCTTCACGGATCGCGCGCATGAACGCGGCGTTGGGCAACGGCTCGGGGGCGGAAAGGTTGACGATGCCGGCGATGTCGTCGTGATCAATGAGGAAGTCGATGGCGCGGACGAAGTCGCGATGGTGAATCCACGACATGTACTGTCTGCCGCTCGCGGCACGGCCTCCCAGGCCGGCGCGGACCAGGTTCCGCAGCGTGGCGAAGGCGCTGTCGGGCCGAGGTGCCATCACCATGGCCGTCCGCAAAATCACCCGGCGCGTTCGCGGCACGGCGGCGGAGTTGATCGCCGCTTCCCACTGCGTGGCCACGTCGATGCTGAATCGCCACGATTCCGGGGCGTCTTCCTCGCTGCCGCCGATGATGCCCGTGAACTCATCGTTCGAAGCGTCGGTGCGGTGCGCGTAGATGGTGGCCGTGCTCATCTGCAGCCACACCCTGGGCGGCCTTTGAGCGATGGCGATGGCCTTGCGAATGGCGCGCGTCGCATCCAGCCGCGATCGCAGGATCTCCTCTCGATTGCGCTCGGTGTAGCGGCAATGAACGCTTCGTCCGGCGAGGTTCACGACGACGTCCGCTCCATCGATCTCGCCGGCCCAGGTGTCGAGCGAATGCCCGTCCCACTGGACGGTGCGCCACGGCGAGAAAACCGGATGCCGGCTGAGAACGACGACCTCGATCCCCTTGCCGTAAAACTCGCGCGCAAGCAGCGATCCCAGAAAGCCCGAACCGCCCGCGATGACGACCTTTGCCGGTTTCATGTTGGCTCCTTGTCCATGAGTTGAACGTGTTCAATTCCAATGTAGGCCGCGAAGAGGCGGACGTCAAGGAGATTTGTGAACATGTTCAGAAACAAGGCCCGGGCTCACGCGGAGACGCGGAGGCGCGGAGAGAAAGAGAGAAGAGAGAGATGTGATGAGTTCCCCCCTCCGCGTCTCCGCGTCTCCGCGTGAAATTCCTCCCGTGACACCCGTCACTTGCCATGAGTGACTACCCTCGCCACGCGAAACGGCGTACAACCGTACTGTCCAGTCGGAGGCAGCCATGACCGCAGTCGTGTATCCCATGCAATTCGAAGCCGATGTCGTTCTCCGGACGGGGCACACGTTGCACCTTCGTCCCATCCGTCCCGATGATCGGGAGCGGCTGCTGGCTTTTTACGGGCGCCTCTCGCCGGAAACGTTGCACGCGCGGTTCTTCGACCTCTGCACGCCCGAACGGGCCCTGACCTACTCGCCGGCCGAGGTCGACTACGACCGCGAATTCGGTGTGATCGGCGAGAACCTGGGCGACATCGTGGCCGTGGCGCATTACTTCGCATCGAAGCGCCGGCCGGATGTGGCCGAGGTGGCCTTCGCCATCGCCGACGCCGGACAGGGCCGCGGCATCGGTACAAAACTGCTGGAAGTGCTCATCGCGGCGGCGCGGACGCACGGCATCCATCGCTTCGAGGCGGACGTGCTCCCGGACAACGAGCGGATGCTCGCCGTCTTCCTGGACATGGGTTTCGTCACGGATACCGAGCTCGATGCCGGAACCATTCATCTGTCGTTTCCGATCGCGGCCACACCGCTGGCGGAAGAGCGCGCCGCGGAGCGCTCGCAGACCGCGGCGGCTGCCTCGATGCGCGCCATCTTCGCGCCGCGCTCGATCGCCGTCATCGGCGCCAGCCGCCGGCACGGCCAGCTCGGGAACGAGATCGTCCGGAACCTGGTCGCCACCGGCTATCAGGGATCGCTGTTCGTGGTGAACCCGAACGCCACCGACGTCGAGTCGGTGCCTGCCTTTCCGAGCATGGCCGCCATCAAGGACGAGATCGAGCTGGCCATCATCGCCGTGCCGGCCGCGTTCGTGGAGTCCGTTCTCGACGATTGCATCGCCAGGCATGTCAGCGCGGTGGTGATCATCAGCGCCGGCTTCGGTGAGATCGGCCAGGAGGGGCGGGCCATCGAGCGGCGGCTGCTGGAGAAGGTCCGCGCCGCCGGGATGCGCATGGTCGGTCCGAACTGCATGGGGGTCCTCAATACCGATCCCGAGGTGCGCATGCATGCCACCTTCGCCGCGGCCTTTCCGCCGACCGGCAACGTGGCCATGTCCAGCCAGAGCGGAGCCCTCGGTCTGGCCGTTCTCGACTACGCGCGCTCGCTGCACATCGGCTTCTCGACCTTCATCTCCGTCGGCAACAAGGCCGACGTCTCCGGCAACGATCTCATTCAGTACTGGGCCGACGATCCGCGCACGAACGTGATCCTTCTCTACCTGGAGAGCTTCGGCAACCCGCGCAAGTTCGTGGAGATCGCGCGGCGGGTCGGGCGTCAGAAACCGATCGTGGCCGTGAAGGCTGGGCGGTCGGCGGGAGGAGCGCGCGCCGCCTCGTCGCATACCGGAGCGCTCGCATCCAGCGACGCCATCGTCGACGATCTCTTCCGGCAGTCGGGCGTGATCCGCACCGATACGCTCGAAGAGATGTTCGACGTGGCCGCGCTCCTGGCTACGCAGCCGCTTCCGAAAGGGAACCGCGTGGCCATTGTGACCAACGCCGGCGGGCCGGGAATCCTCGCCGCCGATGCCTGCGATGCCAACGGCCTGGCGCTGGCGCAATTGAGTGTGACTACGACAGACCAGCTCCGCGCGCTGCTCCCCTCCGCCGCAAGCGTCGGCAATCCGATCGACATGATTGCCTCGGCTACCGCCGATCAGTATCGGGCGGCGTTGCGGCTGCTCCTGGCGGACCCCGAGGTCGACTCGGTCATCGCCATCTACATCCCGGTGCTGGCAACGGAAGCGGCCGCGGTGGCGGCGGCGATCCAGGGTTGCGCGAAAGAGGCGGATGGCAAGACGCTCCTGGCCACGTTCATGGGAACCGCCGGCACGCCGATGCCGCTCGATCCTGTCCCCGCGTATCCGTTTCCCGAGCGCGCCGTGCAGGCGTTGGCCGCGGCAACCCACTATGCCGATTGGCGCAGGACGCCGGCCGGGACTGCCGTACGGTTCAACGACGTCGACGCAATCCGCCTTCGCGCGATCGTCGATGCCGCGCTCGAGCGCGGCGGCGACTGGCTCGATCCGATGGACGTCGCCGCCGTGTTGACCGCGGCCGGTATCGATGCTCCGCCCATCGCCTTCGCCCTCGGCGCGGACGAAGCGATGGAAGCAGCGATCGGCATCGGTTTCCCCGTGGCGCTGAAGGCCTACGGCCCCAAACTGCTGCACAAGAGTGACGTGGGCGGCGTGAAGCTGTCGCTCCGCGACGAATCAGCCGTCTACTCCGCGTACGAGGATCTGGCCTCCTCCCTCGGCGACCAGATGACCGGCGCGGTCATCCAGGCGATGGCGCCGGACGGCGTGGAGATGATGATCGGCGTGACGCTCGACCCATCCTTCGGCCACGTCATCGCCGCTGGCGCCGGCGGGACCCTGGTCGAGCTCCTGGACGACGTTGCCTTCCGTCTTCTCCCGCTGACGGATGCCGATCCGGACGCCATGCTGACCGGTCTGCGCTGCATGAAACTGCTTCGCGGCTTCCGCGGTGCCAAACCATCCGACATGACGGCCCTGCGCAACGCCATCCTCCGCGTGTCGTCGTTGGTGGAGATCTGTCCCGAGATCTGCGAGCTCGACCTGAACCCGATCAAGGTCCGCGAGTCGGGCGCGCTGACCGTCGACGCGCGGATCCGGGTGGAAACGCCGGTCCGAACGCGGCCGTCGCTGCGGATTGCGTACTGAGGGGCGCGTATTGAGGGGCGCAGCCCCGAGCGGAGCGCTGGCGTCTCGCCGGCTGGCTCGGCGGCGTCTCGCCGCTGAGGGTTACCGCGAGTGTATGGAGTCTTGCCGGGCGGGAGGTGGTGGTTTCGAAGGGCTGGCATCTTGGACGGTTGGCCGGGGTGGCTGGCCCCGAGATGTCGCACCCCCAAACCGGCAAGACTCCCAACATCCTCGTAACCCCGGCGGCGGGACGCGCGCCGGGCCAGCCGGCGAGACGCCAGCGCTCCGACCGGCCGAATCAGAGCGGCGGCTTGCGCCGCCGCTCTTCAGATTCCGTACCTCACCCTCTTGGCCGGATGGCGATGGCGGCTGCGATGGCGAGGGTGAGCGCCAGGAGCATCAATGCGTAGCCGCTCATCGCCGGGACCTCTTCGAGCAGGACTACAGGGGCGGTCGACGAGTTGTTGGCGGGCACCGAATCGGTTTCGTTGCCTGAGACGGTGGCGGTATTGGTCATCGTTCCGGCCACGTGGCCGGTTCCGTGGATGGTGATGGCGGCGGTGCCGCCGTTCACGATCGTGCCGAGGTTGCAGGTGACGGTCGTCGTCCCGCTGCAGGAGCCTTGCGTGGGGGTGGCGGTCGCCAGCGTGAAGTTGGCTGGGAGGGGATCGGTGACGGTGACGCCGGTGGCGGTGCTGGGGCCGTGGTTGGTGACGACGAGCGTGTAGTCGAACTGCGACTGCTCGAGCAGCGGAGTCGGAGCCGTCTTCGTGATCCCGAGGTCGGCTGATGCCGTGCCGGTCGTGCCGCCGTTGCCGGTGTTGTCGGTGTTGTTTGCCGGGTTTGGATCGGGCTCGGTCGCGGAAGCGGTGGCGCTGTTGTCGAATGCACCGGCGTCGGTGATCGTGGCCGTAACCGTGATCGTGACGTTGGCACCCGAGGCAAGGCTGGCGATGGTACAGGGAAGGGCCGCGCAGCCGCCGCCGCTGACGTTGGTGATGGTCAGGTTCGTCGGAGTATCCGTGACCTGCACGTTCGTGGCGGTGGAGGGGCCGGCGTTGGCGACGACGATCGTGTAGGTGATCGTCTGGCCGCTGGTGAAGGGACCGGCGGTCGTCAGCGTCTTGACCAGCGAGACGTCGGCCGATGCCGCGGCGGTGCCGCCGTTTCCGGTGCTGTCGGTGTTGTTGCCGCTGTTCGGATCGGGCTCGGTCGCCGAGACGGTGGCGATGTTGTCGAACGAGCCGGCGGCGTTGATCGTGGCGGTGACGTTGATGGTGACGTTCGCGCCGGAGGCGAGGCTGGCGATGGTGCAGGGAAGAGCCGCGCAGCCGCCGCCGCTGACGTTGGTGATGGTCAGGTGCGTCGGGGTGTCGGTGACCTGCACGTTCGTGGCGGTGGATGGGCCGGCGTTGGCGACGACGATGGTGTAGGTGATCGTCTGGCCGATCGTGAACGGTCCGCTGGTCGTCAGCGTCTTCACCACCGACACGTCGGCCGAGGCTCCGGTGAGACCGCCGTTGCCGGTGTTGTCGGTGTTGTTGCCCGGATTCGGATCAGGTTCCGTCGCCGACACCGTGGCGCTGTTGTCGAACGCGCCGACCGCGTTGATCGTGGCGGTGACCGTGATGGTGATGTTGGCGCCGGAGGCGAGGCTGGCGATGGTGCAGGGAAGCGCCGCGCAACCGCCGCCACTGACGTTGGTGATGGTCAGGTGCGTCGGCGTATCGGTGACCTGCACGTTCGTGGCGGTGGACGGACCGGCGTTGGCGACCACGATCGTGTAGCTGATCGTCTGGCCGATGGTGAAGGGGCCGGTGGTGGTCAGCGTCTTGACGACCGAGACGTCGGCCGATGCGGCTGCCGTGCCGCCGTTGCCGGTGCTGTCGGTGTTGTTGCCGGCGTTCGGATCGGGCTCCGTCGCGGAGACGGTCGCGGTGTTGTCGAACGAGCCGGCGGCGTTGATCGTGGCGGTGACGTTGATGGTGACGTTCGCGCCCGAGGCCAGGCTGGCGATGGTGCACGGCAGCGCGGCGCAACCGCCGCCGCTGACGTTTGTGATGGTCAGGTTCGTCGGAGTATCGGTGACCTGCACGTTCGTGGCGGTGGACGGTCCGGCGTTGGCGACGACGATCGTGTAGCTGATCGACTGTGCGATCGAGAAGGGGCCGCTGGTCGTCAGTGTCTTCACGACCGAGACGTCAGCAGACGTTGTTGCCTCGCCGC
>Ga0247668_1000097_pt1 | contig 28699 bp, 21 predicted proteins | sample CNK09_metaG_FD_182737 | JGI IMG/M metagenome (GOLD analysis project Ga0247668, IMG submission 182737) | Soil microbial communities from Purdue University Martell Research Forest, Indiana, United States - CNK09 | ecosystem: Environmental > Terrestrial > Soil > Temperate forest > Bulk soil...
CTGAAGATAAGAAGTGGCGGCTTGCAGGCCCTGAGCCCAAGTACAAGTCCCAGCTTCTCAAATGCCCTGGATGCCCTTACAGAGGCCCTCAGTGTGGATCCAGAGGCAGACTTGACAGCCCAATTGTGTTCGTGGGCGAAGCTCCAGGTCACGAGGAAGTTCGGCACAAGTTCCCTCTAGTAGGACCTTCTGGGACGGTATTCTGGGGGACGTTACCTCCCAAGGAGGCTATGGAGGAATACGGGATCCCCTTAGAGGATATCCTTATCCTGAATGCGTGCCAGTGCCAGCCGCCTCGCTCGAAGAATCAACAAGAGAATATGCGGCGAGTTAGTGCTGCCAGGTTGGTATGCCAGGATCGGTTGATCTGGCAGATCGAACAGCACCCCAGGAAGCTGATCGTAGCAATGGGCAACCATGCTGTGTGGGCTCTGACAGGAAACATATCGTACAAGATCACCCAGATCCGAGGTAACTTTATTCCTAGTGAGCTAGCAGAGATGGGGATACTACCTGTAGTACATCCTGCAGGTATCTTACGCGGTACAGGTAACTATCGCCAATACAAGATGGACATGTGGTACTCGGTTGATCTCATGAGAGGTCAACCCAAGAAGAAGCCCCTAGAACCCTATTTCCTAGTCTGCGATACAGAAGAGAAAGTACGAGAAGCTGTCCGTCGCCTGATGAAGAAGCCTGTACTCGATATGGATATCGAGACAACAGGATTCAACCCTCGAGTAGATGACGTACTGTGCATTGGTATCGCATACGACCCAAGACTGGTTTACATCTTCCCAGGCGGTATCCGCTCTGTAGATCGGATGATCGAGCTCGAGGCTGATGAGTCCTGGATGGACGGAGGTTACAACGTAGTTAAGCACTCGCCGGCGTTCCGGGAGTTCATGCAGAAGTACCCCGGTAAGATGTGCTGGCACATGGGCAAGTTCGACATCGGGTTCATGCGTGAGGAGGGACACCCCGACGCACGTGTGGATGAAGACACAGGCATGATGTCGTATGCTCTGGACGAGCAACGAGGGATCCATGACCTAGAGCAAGTGTCCGGAGACTTGTTTGGTGCTCCAGACTACAAGTACATGATCAAAAGGTGGGTACCGAAGTTTGGGATGTCGTACTGCCGAATCCCTCGGTATGCTTTGTACAACTACCTAGCATTCGACGTTAGTAACACAGGACAGATCCGCCTGCTCTTGTTAGTCAGAATCACGGAGGATCCTCGTCTCAAGAAGCTGTACTATAGACACTTAATCCCCGCGTGCGATACACTCTCGTGGATCGAACGCCGAGGGATGCCTGCCTCGAGGTGGGCTCTAGAGCGACAGCAGAAGAGACTTCAAGAGGAGATCGACAGGACAAGACTCATTGTCAATGTCGAAGCGAACAGGCTGCTCAAGGAAGAAGTGTACATCAATCCCGGATCCCCCCAACAGATGGGGTGGTTGTTCTGGGATGTGATGGGGTTCGAAGTCCCGAAAGGGATGGAGAAGTCCACCAGGAAAGAAGTAGTCGCGAAACTGCCCCAGACACCCTTAGTGGTAGCATATCGGGAGTTCAAGAAAGCTCAGAAAGCAAAAGGGACTTACGCCGATGCCCTTCTTCGTGCTATTGATCCTGTCACTGGCCGCATACATCCCACTTTTCTTATTCATGGGACTCGTACTGGGAGGCTCGCTCACAAAGATATCGCGAATATCCCTCGAGACAAGAAGATACGAGGAATGTTTGCGTTCGAACTTGGTATGCAACATCTCCTCCCTAAGCCCTACATCAATACTGGCTCCTACGGAAGTGGCCGCCGTAAGTACGTTAAAGCGGATCTTGATCAAGCAGAATTGCGTGTATTGGCTGCCATGTCTGGCGACCCAGAACTATGCGCCATATATCTTGATGGTAAGAGGAAGCTTCACCGAGAAGTGAGCGACATGATTTGGGGCTCCCCAGGGAACTCTGAAGGTAAGGCTTCTGGTATCTACAAGTGGGGCAATGAGGAGTACATGAGAGCAAAGGCTCTCAACTTCGGAATCATCTACGGACGGAGAGGTCCTTCTATCGCACAGGAGTTTGGCATCCCTGAGGCTGAAGGAACCAAGTACGTCGACATGTGGAGAGACAAGTTCCGCACTGCTTGGGACTTTATTGAGTACTGTCGTGGTGCCCCTCTGAGAATGGAGACAATCATTACTCCGTTCGGCAGAAAGAAGCGTCACTGGATCGTGACTCAAGAGAACCTTAACGGTCTAGAGAACGAGGCAGCGAACTTCCCAGAGCAGTCGATTGCATCCGATATCGTACTGGAAGCTTCAAAGCAGCTAGGACCTAAGCTGCGAGCTATGGACTGCTGGATCGTGTTCTTGATCCACGATGAGATCTTGACAGACGTACCAGATGACATCGGCCTGATCCGTGAAGCTCGCCAGATGATCGAAGAGGAATTGGAGAGGGCCCCGAAGACTTGGGGCATCACGAGAGTCCCGTTCAAGGCAGATACCTCTGTCGGCAAGCGATGGGGTATCTACACGTCGAGTGATCGGCCGTCAAGAGAAACAGGACTTACCTGGGAACAATACCTAGAGACTCGCACGTACGTAGCAGACGTGCCATTCGAGGACACCGGAGATGCGAACGCCCCATTCACAGTCCCAATTGTCGGACTCGGAGCTGCTGACTGAGTTCCTGGAGGTGTCCCGGGCTTACTACGGACAAAGCTCGGAACACATGACTACTGCTGAGGCCTTGTACAGGCTGAGGCCTGTCTGTGCCTGCGATCTCGTCCGGCTTGCATCCAACGCCCGCCAATTACGGGATCGAATCATCTACGGAAGAAACTACCGCCCCAACCGAAAGGTATCCTGATGAGAACGAACATGCCTTTGATAGGCGAGCAGACTTGCGGCAAGTGCAAGCACTCTCGTCCTGTGACTAACCCACAGCCCGGGGCCGAGAGGATCTGTAAGAGGTACCCACCTCAACTCAACTCAGTCCTGATCGGCCGAAATGCAGACGGCAGCCCTATGTTCATGCACCACTGCGCATGGCCCCCTGTGGGCAAAGACGAAGAGGGGTGCACTGGCGAGTGGAAGCCGATCATCGCTACCGGAATTAACTAATGTCCCCACTTGGGGTTGTGTGCCACTACGTGTGGCATAAGGTACTAGCAGCCGGCACAGCCCCCTCCGCCATCGCTCACGGAGCCAGAGTCACTCGGCGAGCAGTCGGTGTGGGTGTGCGAAGGGTTGCTAAGAGCGGCGCCAAGCACGGCGTAGCCCACAAAGCTGCTGCTGTCCTGGTGCCAGTTCTGGTTTGTCACACTCTTCCTGGGGATAGTTTCGTGGATAGGGGGCCTCTGGGGTCTCTGGGGTCTCCTGCTAGTATCGTTCCAGTAGGCAGCGGCGGAGGCTGGAGTGGTGACATATTCCCTGTTGGCGATTTGCCTTTTGCTATTACTACCCCCGGTACGCTCCCACTGAGTGGCGAAGTCCCATTCAGTCCCGACGTATCTGTCCTCCCCGGTCCTATTGACCTCGGCCCCATTGCTGGTCCTGGACCCGGTAGTGGGGGTGGGCCCGAAGGCGGACCTGGTGTCCCGCAGCAAGGCCCAGAGAATGTCCCTGAGCCTCCTGCTCTTTGGTTGTTCAGTGGTGCTTTGGCTTTGTTGGGGGCGATTCATGGTATTACCTCAATCCGAGGCCGCTTACGCAGAAGCCTAGGATAAAGAAGAACATACCCAGGCGGAATAGTTTGAGCCAGGGGTACTGCTGGGGAGGTGCTCCCATATTGCAGACAGAAGTACAAGTATAGCTGCTACTACCCATAGTGCGAACTGCATCACTGCTTCTCCTTCTTCGTGTGTTTGGAAGCACCTCGTGTACCTGGTGCAACGTACTTGTGGCCGTGACGTCCTTCAGGATCTCGCCAATTGCCTTTGCCTGGTCCTTGACCGGGCTCGAACTTTCTAAACGATCCTGAAGGTCTGTGAACCCAACCTTCCTTAGGAAGTCCCTCGTAGGGATCGAAATTCCACCACCTCTTGGGCTTGAACCTTTCGAACGTGGGGTCTCCTTCCCGAACTAGAAGTAGCCCCAGAGACTGATTAGCTGCTATGTCGTAGCCCCTGTTACGGAGTCTGTTAGCCATTACAGCAACGCAGTTCATAGCAGACAGGGGACCTCCATCTTCTCGGTCTCCCCATACGTAGTCGACTAGCTCCTCATACTTTACCCACCCGCCTTCGTGTATTTGTAGTATAGCTAACAGCGACCCCAAGCGGTTGCGGCCCCCCAGAGCCGACAAAAGATGCTTAGTCCTGGTCCTGTCTAACCTACGCCCGGACGTTTATACTCCAGTGGGGGCGCCACCCAAAGAGTTACAGGACTAGAGGCGCAACCATCAGTGCGACTTTGAGACCATCTCCAATGATCGTGAGCCACTGGGGAGTCGTGGTGTTAACAGTTGGCGGTACGGCTCCTGCCGAAAGTGGTGTACAGACCGAGTTGGCATAGCTGGCAAGATTGCGCGCTTTGGGATCGGCAGCTACTGATCCTCGCTGGACTAGGGGAGCCATGTCTTGGCAGACTGCAGCAGCCTGCTGAGCTCCCGGGATGCTTGCAACAAGCGAGGGAGCAGCCCCGGCACACCCTGCCAACAGGAGTGTTAACGATATAGCTGTCACTGTCCTTTTCATGGCCTTACTCTCCTGGGGGTTTCACTAACGTTACATGCATTTCCCAAACCGAGTTGATGTAGTGCTTAGAAGCGAACCCACGGAACTCGTCATTTCTTGTTGCGACGGCAGGATCAGCAATGTGCCCTGCCATGATGAAGAGGTCTCCGTTTTGCGTTACCGAATAGAAGTTGCAATTCACAGGAAGGGCAGTCAGCTCGTTCTCCTGGCGCCACTTCTCTGAGTAGACCAAGAAGCTCTCTTCACAGAGGGGAGGCCACTGAGCCAGAGGATCGGCAATCGCACGACGTGAAGACCAATAGGGCACTACGATCATCAACCTGCCGCCGGGCTTCAGGACTCGCCAAATCTCGTCTACGCAAGCGAATCGCTGTTTTTGATCCAACCGCTGAAAATACCAGGCAAGCATTATATTCGAGACTGTGCTACTCTCCACCTTCTCAAGGTCCTCCCAGCTTTCAAGCTTCACGTAGCCGGGCTCTTCTTGAGTCCCGATCCTATAGTTGATCTCTATAGACGGTACTGCGAGGGGTACTAGCACCGGAGAGGGGGCGGTCTTGGCTTTGGCCTGGGTCTGGGTCTTGACTCTGGTCTTAGTTCTGGGCATTGTAAGGTTCCTCAGTTGGGGGCGAAACTGTGTTGTTACTCAGACCTGTTGTTATTGTTGAGAGTGGGAAAGTTAGTAGAGCCTCCTGCTTGTGGTTGATCTACGTCAGTGACATCTGCAGTCTGCGTGTGAGGGTATTGCATGGGACGTAATTGAGGGTTCGCGTACTTGACTAGGATGCCTCTAGCCACAACGAACTCATCAACTTCTATTGCAGTCAGCTGAGCTCTCATGAAGAACTTTAGAACCCTGTTAGCCTCTTCAGGAGTCATACTTTACCTACCACATGATTTGGTTCTCGTTGTCCCAATGTCCTACCTTAACCGAGCAGTCGATTGCACACCTATAGAACTTATAGGCGTCTGACCAGAAATACAGATCTTGGCTCCAAGCTCCTTCTTGGGGGTTGGCAGGTGTCTTGAACCACGGCTTACGTAGTCGTGGGTCCTTGAACATCTCCATCCGGAACAGTGTGAAGCCCATCCCAGTCCCGTAGCACTCCTTTAGACCTCCGTTCAGGTCTGGGGGCTGGGGTCGAAAGTTGAGAACTGGATCGCCTCTGTCTCCCCAGATCTGAGCAACTCCCGAGAATCCTTTTGTGAAGTATAGACCTCCGATCGCCCCGAGTTCAGGGTGCTGTTCCATCTGCTTCTGGAGCCTGACAAGACCGTCCGGAGGAGGGGCGTTGTCGTGTTCTAAGCACAGGAGGAACTTCCACTTGCCCAGATCTGGGTGGGCTAGGATCTGTTCAATCATGTAAGTATAGGCATCTCCTACTTCGCAGTCAACAGCCCACATTGACGTACATCTGTTATTGGGAGGCTTGATCATGCTCTCCCAACTCGCTACGATCTTGGGTGGGATACCCTGTTTGGATCCCACAGGACGTAGAATGATAGTCGAGAGATCTTTCCAACTCGCATCGGCTTTCAGTCTGCGAGTAGCCTGTGCTAGGTCTGAGTTGTGTAGACCTGGATCATAGGCGTTGATGATTTGGGGCTCGGGCATCAACCTATCTCCTTCTCTTAAGGCCCTATGAAGAACCTGCTGTAGACTTCTCGGACGTTTCCAGCATTCAGACTCAGACCTGTTAGCGGCGCGGAAGTCGGTACAACACTTCCCACGCTGGTTGTAATACCTACACCGAATGCTACAGCTCCTGGAACGCCAGGAGACGGACGAGGTCCGGCGAGATTGTTTATAGGAGCCATAAATGCGCAAGACCAGGTAGGAGCTACGATTGTTATATTCGACGCTTGAGTAGCAGTTGCATTGCCTGTTGTAGACATCTGGCCCACCATATGCAGACCGACATCAACCGAAGTCGCCCACGGAACAATATTTCCAATCCAGTTACCGACAAAAGACGAAGACCTATTGCCTATCGCCACATCGGGAACTAGTGTAAACGTCGCATTACCAGCAGAGCTCGCCGATACGCTAGCTGTAACAGTCGACTGAGCTCCCGATCCCGTATAGAAAATCCAACTTCCTATTGCAGAGAACGTAACCGAGTTTGAGTTTCTGTTGACTGTGACTGCCTCATTAAAAGCATACGATCCTGAAGTACTGGCTGCCAGAGTATAGCTAGTTGCGTTAGCTCCGGTGTAAAGTGCCTGTGTCTGAGTTGCAGTAAACCCTCCAGAAGCGGTTATTGTGTCGGTAGCCGTGCCAGCTGTTGTGACTACAACTGAAGCCGCAGTTAAAAGATAGCTGCCGAACATCTGGACTTGGTTAAAGGTAACGGCATGTGGGGCCTGAATAGTCCCCAGAGCCATAATACCGCCGCCCGTATTACTCGATAGAGACGTACCTGCCATATACGGATCGTAATTCTGCAAAAAGCTACCGGTGTAGGGGGCAGCCCCAAGAGGAACACTAATAATCAGAGCACCGTCAGCACCTCCTGTCGTAGCGAAGCCGACTGATGCAGCGCCAGCTCCCGACACTATGAAGTTAGACTGGGTCAGCTGCGAGGATGAAGAAGCCCCTGTTGTGTTCCCTGTTGCTACAGCTCCGATCGATGATGCACCTCCACCAGCAGCCGCTGAGATAACCATTACAGCATCGCTGCCCGCACCGGTAGTTGTGAACCCTACTGAGACGATGCCTGCGCCGGAGAACTGCTGGTTGGTTATCGACCCTGAGATTGACGAGGTAGCTGCTGTCGTATTGCCAATAGCTATACGACCTTGGGATGTTGCACCTGCAGGAGCAGAGGCACTTAGAACTAGAGTAGTTCCTGACCATCCAGCAGATATATTTCCGGTAGCAGAGACAGCAAAGCCTGCTAGGGCTTTGGTGGTCGAGGACGAGCTGGCAGTAGTATTACCTAGAGCAGTAACGCCTTCACTAGTCTGTGATGTGGCTCCACTAAAAATTAGGGTGCCTGCAGAGTAACCCATCGACAGGCCGCCGGTAGCTGACCACGTCTGGTTGGTTAGGGAGAGAGTCGAGGTAGAACTCTGCCCTGTAGTATTGCCAACAACATGGCCGGCAAACGAAGCTGTAGCAGAGATAGTCTGACGAGCGACAAGAGCTAGGTAGTTACCTCCATTAGAGACGACAACACACCCGTCCCCCGGGCCCAGAGCTAGTGAGGCCAAACCATTGATAGTGCTGACTGCTGGAGTGATTGTGACAGTGCCTGCGGCTATATTGACTGCCCAGAAGCCAGTAGTTCCGGGGAAGTAAGTTCCTCCAGAGCTACCGGCCTCAGCTAGGGAGACGGCACACCCTGCTGCATTGGTGTAGACAAAGAACTTACCGGCGTCCTCTGCATTTATCGTATGTGTCGCTCCGGAGACTGAGGTTACCAGAGCATTGGCGACCTGGAGACCTCCTAGAGTAGCGCCGTCTCCCACGAACCAACTAAAAACGCTTGTATCAAAGTACGCTTCGCCCGCAGCTAGGACGATACCTAGCCGAGTTGTGGAAGAGCCCCGGCGGAATTGTTCTACTGTTGCCATCTGTTGGCCTTACTATAAGTTCAGGTCTATGGGTGCGTACCCAGGAGCGCAATCCGAACTACCACCTGCGTTCAGGTCTAGCGGTACTGATACAAAGTTCTGCAGATCGGCTGGAAGATGATTCACCAACTGTAAGTACAGTGGATTGTCGATCACCCCAAGGCCTGCACCTGTCGGAGTGTAGTTATAGACAGTACAGGTTGAGATGTCCTGTACTTCTAGAGCGTAGGTGTTGAACGACTGGAACTTGACGAACAGAGGAACCCCCACCATTGCAGTCTGGAGGGCTTCTGCGAATACGTTCTGGTCCACGCGGCAGAACTGAGAGCCGGAAGGCTTTGAACAATTGCCCACCGTGCCATACAATCCACGGTATAGTCCAGTGAGATCATACTGATTGGGGCCCGTAAGAGTGGCCGTGGTGTATCCGAGTAGTTCAAAATCGCCATCATCGCCGTGTGAGACACAGCACAGGCTGAGGCCTGACATAGCATCGAACGTAGAGACTGACTCCAAGGTCCCTTGGGACTCCGATAGGTCCACCGATAAGGTATGGCCGTTGTCCGGGTTGATGCCCGCGTACGCTCCCAGGGAGGCTGTGGTAACTCCGTGCCTAGACGGCCCAACCTGTTGACCCAGCTCGACATAGGTGACGCCATCTGTTGAAACGTTGACAATGCAGCCACCCCAATCGGGACTGAACACCCCTCCTGGGCCTCCTGAGATACCTACCATAATGACTGGGGAGGAGATACCTTGTGCGGCCATCATCTCTGCAGTGGGCTCGAAGATGATTGGCGTGTTGACAGCAGGAGGTGTAGCGTTGGTGACTGCAAAGGTTGCTGGAGCGTTCTGCTGAGCCTCGAACTGGATCGAGGCTGCCGATCCAATCGGCCACTCTTCAGCAATAATAGTCAGAGCGCCTTTGTCATCTTCTTCAATCGAACGTATACGGCATATGTAGCTTGGCAGTCCCATTGAAGGGAGCTTGAGCTCGATGCCGTCCATGGGATCTAGAATTGCCCATCTGGGATCAAGCTTGAAGGTGACGGTATTGCGGACTGATATGTTGCGTTGCAGTTGAATCTGCGCTGAGACATTAGCGTAGGCTGCTAAGGTGAACTCGTCAGCAGTAGCCATCTTATCCACACGGCGGCCGTAGAGCTCCACCTGGTTCTCGTCCATGAGCTCGACAGGGACGTCGTTGAACATGTTGAAGCGATCGCGGAAGTCTATACGTACAACGTTCTTGACGTCTGCAGGATCAACGCGCTCGATAGTTACGGGGTCCTCTCCCTGGCCTAGTGACAAAAAGTCCTGTTCACCGAAAGAGGCAACTACTGTAGTATCTGGCTGGTAGTATTTTAACGGGATCGCGGTGTAAGGAGCTCCTGCGTAACCTGGGTTACCACTTGCTTGGAAGTCCCAGTAGGGAATGAACTTGAGCTGGGAGCCATTCCAAACTGGTGCAACTCCGATGTTCTTACACCACCTATCAAGGATGCTGCTAGCAGGCTCGCTATTGTTAAGTACAACAGACCAAGCAAGGCCCACAGCCTGGCAGAACGTCGAGACCTTCGAGTCTCCGATAGCCGGGTTGTAACCGGCAGCACTTGTACGTAGCGTCTCATTGATGGCAATCGAGTTGAACGGGAAGCCAGCTCCATATACCTCATTTGTGAGGAAGTCAATAATGACTTCCGCCGGGTCAGCATCGCCCAGGACCTGTACCAGAGTGATAGGTAGGACGGTAAGATTGAGCGGGGAGGTTGCAGCCAGCCATCCACTAGGTACGAAGTTGAGCTGTGGAATTGTTCCACTGCTGTCCAGTGGGTAATCTTGGAAGCCGAGATAGGCAGTATCTTTATAGGCCAGAGCATCTCCTGGCCATCTTGAAACGATGTAGCTCCAAGGCGTCTGCGTCGGAGAGCCGACGAACTGGAAAAACACCTTCCCAGGAGGCATCGTAGTGGGAGTGTAGTTTTGCTGGTCGTCGAAGATGACCAGTATCTGTGAGATGATACCTTCACATAGTGCTCCAAGGAAGGTAGCGTAATACTTATATCCGGTTGTCTGTCCCCCTTTGCCCCCTGATGCAATGCCCTTCCCTCCTGAGGCTTTCTGCGCTACAGCGCGGAATCCGTTAGAGTAGATCAAGTTCATCGGCACCCGAGGGGAGCCGTAGACGATAGGGATAGGCAGTGCGTTGACAGACGTCTGGATCTGCAGGCCCGTGACCTGCGGTACCGTGATCTTTCTTCCGCCCTTGCTTGCCATCTCGGGTCGACTAGGCTGTGATTTCTTTCAGGAGGTTCGCGTACTTCAACTCAGCAGAGTGTTTAGCCCGCTCGCGAATGAAGTACTGCGGGAAGCACGAGAAGAACCTAGGAGGTCTTTTATGCAGCTCTGTGTTCTGCAACCAGTTGTCTTCCCGACAAGGGGCGTTGGGGTTCATCGAAGGGTTAGCGTGTATGAGGTTGGGCCAGTCTGTGATGATAGCTCCGTGGGCCCAGCAGTGTCCAAACTTGAACAGAGCTGCATCTCCGCGCTTAGGCGCCTCCCCTTCAGGTAGCTCTCGGCCAAACCGTTTAACAAGTTCGAGATAGAGCTCAGCGCGTTGGTGCAGTGCCCACTGCGAGGGGTACGGACGTGGGTCGAATCGCTCAATGAGTCCCAAGTCGCAGTACACCCGCACGAGGAGCATTCCACAGTCAACACCTGCCCCCTTGACGTCGGCGCAAGGGTGATACGGAGTTCCGAGCCAAGTCTTGGCTTCTTCGACGATTGCATCCCGAAGTCTCTTCTCTTCTAGGCGCTGATGTGGATCGGGGGCACTTTGGGGAATCCCCGGAAGTTCTGCAGGTTGTTGAACTTCAGTTGGCATGTATCGTTCCTCTTGAGACAGCCTGCAGATACATCGAATGTATCTCCTGGGGCAGGCGGATCTGTTAGGGGGTAAGTAAGATAGAACTTGGTAGCGTCGTTGCCTCCGACAATAAACTGTTCATTGGTTAGGGCTCCGGAGGTGAATAGTAGTCGACCCTGCATGTAGTATGGAGCTGAGTCCGCTCCAACATTAGGTGATACTCCTCCGACAGGTGTAACAGTAGAACCGTCAGCAGTATCGACAGTGAAAGAGTTAGTAAAAGAAGTACGGTTGACTGTGCATGTGTGGGCATCGTATAGGGTCCATCCGCACATGGGCTGGAAGGTATTGCGAGGCATTTCAATGTCGAGCAGCTTCAGTGGTGATTTAACTTTAAGCTCGCATGTCGAACTCCCCAATTTGGTAATCTGCGAGACCAGACCTGAGAATAGAACTACAACGGCTTGGGGAGGAGCTCGATAATCTACCCAAGGTCTGCCATCACTGATTGCCCAGTAACCCCTTTGGCGAGTGAGCTTGGCTCCGTCCAGGAGACCTTGTGCAACTCCCTTGAAGAAGTCGGCACCTGCTAGTAGCGCATCGGGGTAGGCAGAAATCTTGACGTCCTGTTCATCAACTGCGAATCCCACAGCCTGCTTAAAACGCATCCCTTCTATTAACAGCTCCTGTGAGGTGTATCGGTTACCTGAGCCTCCTCCACCATACACTATGTCAATATCCAAGTTCGTGTAGAAGGCAAAGTTGCCATCGCGGAATTCGAAGTAGAACAATTCGGCAATCAGCATCTGCTGATTCTGTCGTAGGAAGTTAACGAAGCCTGCTGGTACGATCTTCATTAGAAGTACTTCCACACCACAGGGTTGACGAAACCCATTCGCATGCACTGTCCTACAGCTGTCAGACCATCATCTGATATGCCGTATACTAGAGCGTCGTCTGTTGCAGTAGAGTCGCTGAACAGTGGTAGCTGCACGGGCACTCCTGACTGCCAGATCACCGGAATGTACCGATCGTTGCCATCAGTGCACTGTCCGCATATACTGAGGTTGTCGAAACTGATTCCGTGCGCTTCAGCGACAAGACCGTCAGACCCATCTATGAACGGTAGGCTAGTAAGAGTGGTACCTACCCAGTAGCATGCGTGACGAGCACCTCCAGCGTCGACGCGAGATCCGACTATAGTAGTACCATCGGCAGAGATAGCTTCTGCAGATGACTGGGTATCCCCAGCAACGATATCTAAGAGGGTCTCTGTGGCGCCTCCTATGGACCACTTAACAGCTCGCTGTACCCCTCCAGATGTATCTAGGCCGCAGATCGTGTCGTTATCGTCAGCGATCCCAGAGGCAGAAGAAGGTTGGTTGGGAGTTATCTGGGGCAGGAGGTTGTAGGTAGCATCTAGAGCGTTAGTCCACCAAGCAGCACGAGGCTGGTTAGCATTAGCTGCGAGCTCGACGAAGCCTGTTCCTATAGATCCGTCATCGCTGATGCTCATGTTAATAGCATCAGAGGTGGTTATATCACTACCCTGCATGGGGTTCGGGATCTGTGAAGCCCATACGCAGGGGGTGATAGAATTGGTGTCAGGGTCCAAGAACCATCCTGTCCAGTTAGCTCCATCATCGTCTGCAGCAGTCACTCCCCACACAACGGCTGTGTGGAGACTGGCGTTAATAGGTGCCTGTGTGTTATAGCCTGCTAAGTTTCGGGTGTCCCAGAATATACCGTTAGCTCTTACGCCTGTAGAGTCATAGCCTATCCCAACTGCGTAGATCCCGTTCCTGCTGACAACTCTGCCATTGACGAAGTTCTGCAGGTAGGCAAAGGTATGAGCAGCTGGCATATTCAGCTCGTAGATACGCCAGTGAGGACCTGGTGGAGGTGCGGGCGGTCCCTGAGCTCCTCTGAATCCGAGATTTACTGTCCTGAACTTAAGGATAGTCATGTGCCAATCCTTGAAGAACTCATCAAAGTCCGGGACGTCTTCAAGGAACCGACACAGGTACTGGAACGTGAAGTCTGCCTGGATAACATCCCCGTTAGGTACTGCATTGTCAAAGACTAGACTACGACCGTCCGAGGCCAGTGTGAATCCTGTTGTAGGGGTACCGTTGACTCTAACAACCAGTCCTGATGATAGAGCCCTACCGACAGGTTCTTCTATCAGCTTGGTACCTGTACCCCAGTCTCTTATGATAGGGAAGGTAGTGTCCGTACCGTTACCTACTCCGATCCCTTGATTCGTGCGCGTACAGTCCGAAGGATCCTGGTAGTAGAACCTACCGCCCTGTCCCTGAGACATCAGGAAGACTAGGAGGATCTGTTCATAGGCTAGACGGGCTCGGTGTTGGTAGTCCGTGTTCAGAACCTGGTTCTCAGTTTCGGAAGGGAGCGAGTGGAACTCGAGCTCGAACTCCCAAACTGGGAACGCTTGCTGGCCGAAAGAAAGCTCACGCCCGTTGACCGCCTGGAAGATTGCAGTAGCGAACGTCGGCTTCTTACGGACCGAGAACCCTTCTAGGTTTGCCAGAACTGGATACGTCATGGAGCAGGTCCGTTTACGTACCCGAGAAATCCTACATTGCCTTCATTGTCTATTATAAGATCTCCTGTGCCTGCATGGTTGTCAGAGAAGCGGCTCCCACTCACCAACACGTACGATCCACCCTGCCCAAAGTTGGAACCAGTCCCGTGATTGGTTCCCCAAGCCGAAGCAGGGTCTCCCGGATCTAGATGCAAGAATACAACGGGCGCAGTACCCGACGGGAGAGCTCCTGTCGGTCCTAGATCGACAGGATTCCCACTGCCATCTACAAACTTATCAACAACATTGAAATACTGTCCTGGACCAAACCAGAACTCGCCGATGTAGCCACGTAGGTTCAGGAATAAGGCGAAGTCAGCACCTTGATCCCAAGCTATAGCTATCTCACCTGCCGAGTCGCCAGTCGAAGTGACCGTCGCAAGTGTGTTACCGTAGTACACAATAACGTCCCGCGCACCACCTGTGAAGTCACATTGCATCCGAATGTTGCCACCACGGCCTACATCATACTCAAACTGAAACTGCGTAAACGGACTTCCGGTGCTGGCTATGAAGCATACACACACTGGCGGGTCAGAATTTGTGTTCAGATCAATCTCAACATACCCATCAGGGTACAAGAAGGCTCCGCGAGTATTCCGATCAATCCAGAACGACAATACAAACTTGGTCGTAGTACCGATAAGACCTCCAGTCTGCGACAGCCCATATCCCAGAGGATCAACAAACACTACATTGGGATCAGGCACGGGTGAATGGTGCTGATTGAGCCCCATATAGATTGTTGGAGCAACGCCTGTAGGTATCTCTCCCTGAACTCCGAGGTCAACAGCCTTTCCAGCAACGTCGTGGAACTTCAGACGGTTAGACGTGTCTGAGAAGTCGATATAGTCGGTCGTGTTAAACCAGAACTCAGCTACCTCACCCGCATAGCCACATCCAGACACTCCACCGTTACCAAATACCTTCCACGCTACATTGTAGAAGGTATCAGGCAGTCCTACTCCGTAGTCGATGTTGAATCCTGCAGTGTAGTCAGCACGAGTCAGAACTGTAACAGGTGAGTCGTTGAAATACAGATCGACCTTCTTAGCCCCTGCTGCCTGCTGCATGTCCCATGAACACAACACATTGACCCATTCGTCGGGAGGCAACGCTGTCGTAGTGATGAGACTGACAAAGTTGGTCTCTCCTGTATTAGCCAGGAATACAGAGAAAGCGTTTGCTATGAAACACCTGACAATGTTCCCAAGAGGCACGTAAGCAGGTAGTCCGCTCGTATCCAAGTCAACGGTTATAGTATTGGTACTGTGTCCGAGTACTAGAACGCCCCCAGAACCTGAGCCGAGCCCCGACCATCCTCCGCCTTGAGTAATCGTCGAGAGTCTGACGCGAGTGTATCCTCCGCTAGAGTCGATCCCATGAGCAGAGCTGAACGTTATTACTGCAGGGTTTGCAGACGTAATATTCGAGATGAATAATACGTCAATGTGGGCTCCGGTGTTAAGTGAGGGGTTGTAAGTTCCTAAGGCTGATGTATTCCAAGCTACCGTTATCGTGTTGACTCCGGTAGACACTACACTGACGATAATCTGATGAGGACTTGCAGGAACGAACTGGTTGACGTTGGCAATGTAGATCTGCGACCCAACAAGAATCTGCGTCAGGTCACCCACAATAGTGATGACCGCATTGGCAGCATTACTGATATTCGTAATACGAAAGTTAAGGTTTGAGCAGAACGACGGTTGGAAATACATCGTGTCTGAATTGGGGGCGCCTATGGGTCCTGAGAACGATCCGTACAACGCTAGGAAGTCGTCGGTCGCCTGAACCTTTGCCCAGAACGATAGTGTACCCTTGCCTCCCGGACTCATCGGAGGGAAACGCCAGAACTCTACATTGCCGTCGGCTGTAGCCCCTTTTGCAAACCAACTTACTGGAGGAGGTACTATAGGAGGTGCACCGAACGGGGCCCAGCTAGGTAGGGGAGGAGTATCTGACGTCTCCTGGATAACTGACCTAAACTTTAACGAGGCAGTCCACCAATTCTTGACGAACTGTTCGAACTCTTGCTCGTCTACGATGAACCTGCACTTGTAGTAATAGTACATGTCCACAGAGATGACAGACCCTGCAGGAGGAGCGTTATCGAACACTAGCTCCGTACCATCCAGGGAAGTGCTCCACCCCGAAGTCTGCTCTACCCCGTCGAAGTATACTTTGAAGGTGTGCGAGCGATTAACTGCCCCGACAGGTTCGGTGCAGAACATCGTTGCAGTGTCATCGTTCGGGTACTTGATTGTGCGTAGCAAGAGGTAGACGGTTGTACTGCCGTCTGTCTCCCCGATTACCTGCCCAGCTCTGGAGCAGTCTGTCAAGTCCTCGAACAAGAACCAGCCGTACTGCCCGTTGCAGCTGATGAAGATCTGAGACAGCGCTTCGAACTGCGTGAACCCTAACTGGTTGAGGTCGAGGGAGGAATTCTGGGTCTGGTCGCGTAGTGTCTCGTACTTGAGCTCAAACTCCCACAAGGGCAGAGTCTGCTGTGCAGAAGTAACTTCCCTCCCAGACTTGATGTTGCTGATGACAGTCGAGAATGTGGGCTTGCGATGGACGCTGAACCCGTACAGGTACGGCAGTACTGAAAGGTCAGTAGTGGGCAGGCCAGTCATACCAGGAATTCACCGCCAGGAATAACAAATAGCGGGCATATATGAGTTCCCCGCCGCCCAGCGGGAAGAACTAGGAGCCGGGCTCATGGGCGCCAACCATTGCGGATCATGTTAGCAACGTGGGTCTCCATGGCTGCTGAATGCGTCCTGAGCATCGCCTCAAACGACGACCTCGTGGCATAGGGATGGTACCCAGTCACGTTCGCATTGTAGTTCAGGGTCGATTGGTTTGAGACCGACCTAGAAGCATCGACATTGGCTCCGGTACTGGACGCATGCTGCTGGATCATGTCGTTCAGTCCTTGGGACAAGTCAGCAGGTAGCACAGTTTCTTGGGGGTGGATGACTGCAAGGGTTCCTCCCCGTCCATCTTGCACGCGATAACCGCCAGCAGCAGAAGGGATGCTGCTAAGATTAAGAGCCATACCTCCTTCGCCAAACAAGCCTCCTATGATCGGTATGGCTTTGAAGATCCCACCAAAGATACCTCCTCCACTGTCAGCTGCGGAAGAGGCAGCGTGGGCTTGCAAAGCTGCAGCGTCTTGCAAGGTCGATGCTGTATGTTGAGTCTCTGCAGTGACTCCTAGTAGCTTGGCTCCCTTCTCCAAGACCGACGTTTCTGCAGATGCATCCATCGCAGTCTTGAATACGTCAAACCCTTTCGTGATGTTCTGGATTGCTGAAGGGAGGTTGAACAGTGTCGATAGGACCGAACCCAGTACGCGGAAGCGAGGACTGATCGCTCCCAGCACACCAGACAGGGATCCCAGACCCTGGCCGATCTGTCTGATCCCGGCGAACGCAGACTGCTGCTCTCCCTGTTGCTGTCGGGTTGACTGGTTGCGCGTGGAGCCTCCCCCACCGCCTCCGCCTCCGGAGAGGTTCGCAATGCCTGAGTCTGCAGAACCCTCACCCCTGCCCTCGCCGCCTATCCCTCCACTCTTCTGGGCTGCTTTATCAACAGACTGTTTGAGCTGCTGCACTGAAGTGTTGAGCTCGGAAGTCTCCCGGGTGTTAGCTTCGGTCTTAGTGGTATCCTGTTGAGTCTGAGCAGCATCCTGTCTATCGATTTGCATCGACTGCTGCTCAGTCTGCGACAGCTGGGAGATGGTCGAGGTTAGCTGGGACTGCTCCTGAATAGACTGACGGATTGCTCCCTGGAGAGCCCCTCCAGTCTGTAAGTCAGGAGCGTTCGAGAACTTTGAATCATTGTAGAAGATATTCCCAGGGTAGTCAGGGTTGCCTACAGCAAGAGCTCGCTTTGACCTATAGTTGCGATTTGCCGCATTGTACGTTTCGTCATATGTTGAGAGAGGGGATTCATCACCTCCGGCGGACGCGCTATACTTAGGCCCTCCCGACGATCCGCCACGCTCTTTGAGGATGCTGTCGGTAGTACTCGGCTCGACGTTGTCCCACAGCTTCTTCCACATCGAGCCTAGAGAGGCTGGAGGTACGTCTGGCTGTGTACCGGAATACTTATCTGGGAAGTCTTCTGGGAGAATAATCTTGCCCGTCTCGTATATACGAGGAGCAGGGGGCTCTACTTGGGGACGTAGTAGCTTCTCACGGCCAGACTCGAACGGGATCGAGGGGAGGTCTCCAGCGCCCGGAGTCTCTACTGACGGCGCTGGTGGATATGCACCCCCACCTCCACGTCCTCCTTGGATAGCTTGCTGTACCTGCTCCCGGGATACTCGGCTTGAACTACCCTCGCGAAGGGCTTGTCCGATCCATCTCGACCCTCCCCAACTAGCCTCTGAGCCACCCCCGATATGGATCAGGTTCGGGCCCATATACCCTGGACCTGCTCCTACTCCAGTAGCTCCTGCTCGTACTGCTTCAGTAACGTACTCCTGCATCATTCTCTGGTCGTCTGGATTGTTCATATCCAGTACTCGACCACTGGCGTCTGACAGTGACAGGTCTGCAGCACCGCCTTCATCGTGTCTGTGAGAACCAACCCTGTTGGGGCCTGAAGAAGGTTGACCTCCTGACGTTATACGGGCTCGCAGGCCTGTCTTTATACCTGCATAGGTAAGCTGTTCACGTAGAGCGTCGTCAATGGGCTGGTTGCGGGTAGCACCTCCCTGAGCTTCTGTAACGTAGTCACTAGTAACGCCACCCCCACCACCACTGATGCGGCCGCGAGCTACTGCTCCTGGAGCTCCTGGGAATGCCGAGTCCGCAGCAGAGCCGGGGCCTACAATGTTCTTTGCTGTAGGTCCAGTACCCTTAAGGGCCTGAGTGAGCTCATTCATCGCCTTAGTGAGCTCACCAGTGTAATCGGTCGACTTCTTGATCGCATCAGTCAGGGACTGCTGGGATTTCTGGACCTCAGGATCCTTCTTGTCCTGCCCCAGGCCTACCAGCTGTGCGAAGTACCTGCCTAAGACACCTGTGATGGTTGTCTCTTTGCCTTCCTCGACTTTGATGTTCAGCTGCTCAGCTAACCATTTGCCTCCGTACTGGTTTGCAATGGTTCCTAGGGTGCCTGTGACTCCCTCAAGTACTCCCTTCGCTACAGTCTGGATTGCCTGCTGGCGAGTGCTCTTGCCCGTGATAGCGTCGGTGATAGCACGTTCGATCGACGAGCCGACTTGGTCGAAGGCCTTCTTGAACGAGTCAGCTATCTGGTCTGCATGCCTCTTAGCTTCTGCGTTGGCCTTCTCCTGGATAGCAGAAACCTCTTTACTGAACTCTGCCTCAAGCTGTAGACGCTTCATGTACGTCTCAAGCCACAGCTCTCGCTTGGTAGTCTCGTTCTGTAGGATAGCGTCGTACTGGGCTGCTAGCTGGACATAGAGCTGTGTAGTGTATTGGATGTCGAACCCGTAGGCTTGGTCTTGGGAGATCTGCCTCTCCTTGACCATCGACTGCATATTGTTTCTGAACTGCTGCAGGTACAGCTGATCGATACGCTGAAGCATATTTGCTTCACGTTCGCGGATCCTGAATGCCTCGTCAACGGCCTGTTGAGATGCTCTGGTCTTCTCCCTTTGGATCTCTAGATACTGGGTTGAATCACGTCCGTAGATAGCAGCAGCACGGGCTGCCCACTCGTCGTAGATGCGGGCGATCTGTTCGAACGAGCCCTTAGCTGCTTGGATCTTGTCGCGCTCTGAAGCTGCGAACCTCTGGTAGTCTCGATCTCGGAGGGTTTGCTGTGCCTGGGTTTCAGCATTCAGCTGCTCCTGGTACGCTAGAGGAGATCTCTGCGCTTGACCAGATGTACGATACCCTTCTGTGATTGCCTGTTGGATCCTGAGACGCTCTGCCTCGTTGTGCGCTGCCTCGATGTTGAGGCGACGCATCTGCTGCATCCAGATTTGGAACCGCTGCTCGGCCGCACCACGATCTGCATCCAGAGCTTTGTCCTGGATCGTCTGATAGTCTTTAGTCCAGGACTCATAGACGGTTCTTGCATATTCGACTTCGCGCTGGCGGATCTCTTTGATCTTCTCGGCGTTGGTACCTGCAGCCTTGACCTCCTCATCGAACGCTCGAAGGCGATTTTGGATTGCCATCTTCTCTCCGGGAGACCGAGTCTCGGAGAGCGTGACCATAATACTCTGGATAGCCTGGTCGATCTGATGCAGCTGCTGAATGTAGCGTTCGTTGTTACCCTCGTCCCCCGCTCCGATGTTGGATTGGGACATCTCAGTCTGGAGTTCTTGCCGACGCTGCCGTAGTGTATCGAGTTCTTGTAATAGAGAACGCTGACGTGCAATCTCAGGAGCATTGGCTTCTACGGCTGCCGAGGCTGCACGTTGCAGAGGGGTCTCACGCTCAAACATCTGCTGGACGTTTGGCTGCATCTGCTGCATAGATGGCATCTGCTGCATAACAGCCGCGAGCGATACTGCATCGCCCCCAACCATCGCCATCGTTTCAGCAAGCCGTGTATACTCTGCTCGAGCTTCGTTGACTCTGTTGGTCTCTTTGAGGAATCCCTGGTCGAGCTTCGGGAATATCATCAGGAGAGCGTCACGCTCCCGACGTTGTTTAATTAGAGCCTCGGCCTCCTTACCTTGAGCTTCAGTGAGGATACCTAACTTAACTGCAGCACTGACGAACGACTCAGCGGTGGCTCCCCACTGAGCTTTCTGCTGCTTGACTGCGTCGGACAGGCTGAGGTGCTGATTGAGAGCCATCGCCGACAGCGTGAGCTGGTTGACCTTCGGGATGAACTCTGTAAACTCTGCTCCGAGCTCTGCAGTCCACTGAGTGAGCTCGCGCATCTCGTGTCCGGACAGATTGAACTGTCTCTGGACAGCAGACATTTCAGCACCCTGCTGCTCGCGAGGGTTTTGCCTCCCTTGTCCTAGCGATATAGTACGTGCTTGTAGTTCGTCTAGGGCTGCTTTAGCTTGGTATGCCTGGTAGGCTATGTAGCCCAGAATCGCTACTAGACCTCCACCAGCGGCGACTGCTCCCCAGGCAGGAGCTGATAGGTTGCTGAAGATGGTTGCTAGGCCACCGATACGCTCCGTGAGGACGACTAGGCTGCCCGGAATTCTTGACCAGTTGCCTGTCATCCACTCGTGGCCCAGAACGATGAACTCTCGGATCGAACCAGAATTCAGGGCGTTCAAGCCTGTAGAGGTATGGTTGGCTTCTGCGTAAGTCTCGCTGAGCTTTCTGTTCAGGAGCTCTAGCTGCTGGCCGTACATTGCAGGACCCAGCTGAGCTGAAACTCTATTCAGCTCCTGCATCTGCTCCTGTACTTTGGACAGTGCAGCAGTTAGAGGATTTACGGAGTCAAGGATCTGCCTAACGGCTGCAGGCAGAGTACCTAGTGTTTGGCCTCCGCCTGCTTGCGCAACCTGTTGCAGCCTCGTGATAGTGGCCTGCAGTTGCTGTAGCTGAGCTACAGCATTAGTTACGTTAGCAGTAGCATTGATGTTGATATTTGGACCGCCGGCCATATTTAGCCCCTAAAGACTCCGCCAGGTTGCTTCTTCACGAAGTTTGCGATCTGCACAATATTAGACAAGGACGTCGCTACACGCGCGTCCTGTTCTGAAGCTCTATTAGTATGTGGCTGGTTGCGCATCCCCTGTAGACTTGAAGGAGCTTGAGCGGATGGAATTATCTTGGGGGCGGGTTTGTACTTGAAGTAGGCAACGGCCCACGTCCTGAGAGGGGGCCGTACACGCCATTCTTCGTGGAGGATCTTATACTTCCTGTAGTTCCACCTCCGATTGACTTGATGCCAGGATCCCCCCTCGATCCCTTCTGCTACGAGCTCTGCGATGATAGAGGCGATTACTGCAGGGTCCGGGGAACGAGCCTGTCGGGTACCTGCTGGCTGATCTCCTCCTTCGTCTGCTCCTGCTGATCCACCGCGGCCGTTACGTCTGGTGAAGGCACTGAACCATTCACGGATCCCCCCGCCTCCGGAACCGCTGGCGTCAGCAGGGGCTGAGTAGGGGACTCTCCACCTCCACCTCCACCTCCGGCGCTGCCCTGTGGGGTTTCTTCCCAGGTTGCTTCAACCTGTGAAGGCTCCAACAGACCTGACTCGCAGAGGAGCCGAGCGTAGGAGGCGTTCAACTGGGGCCATTCTTTGCCGCGGAGCTTCCTGCCCATCTGCTCGACGGTCAAGGGGTTGTCTGTCTCAGACAGCAAGATCTCGCACACTGTCAAAGTGGCTCTGATACGATCGATAGATGTCGTAGCCAGAGCAGCCTTGGCCTGCTCGTCCCAGACTTTGGTGAGCATGAAGAACGAGATGTTGGGGACCTTGATGACTTCCCCACCCATGATGAACTCGACGCCCTCGTCGTCATACTTGACGCTCTTCCAGGCTTCGTGCTCCCGCTCCGAGATCGTCTTCTGGGCTTCCCGCTCTGCTGAGACGGGGATGTTACTTACGGACTGAGGTCCTGGTGCTCCGCTCATGTATTACTCCGGGGGCGACGGTAGGGCCGACATGGCCCTACCTTGGTCTTGGTCTTGGTAACCGGTTACTGGTTGGTTGAGAGTTGGAAGGTGGAGCCGTCTGCCGAAGCAAAGGCGCCGAACGAGAAGTCGTTGATCACGAAGTTGTCGACTGTCGTGGGCATCCCGATGTTCATACCGACACAGTTGAACAACGTGAGGTTGATCGAGTTCCCCTGGAACGGCTGGTAGAAGTCTCCTCGGAAGATCGGGGTGGTGCCCATGAACGGGTTGCCGCCGTTCAACGTGAACCCTCCGGACGTCGTGTATTCGTACGAGATCTGGACAGGAAGTGTTGAAGGCGAGGCCGGCACATCTCCTGTGAAGAAGTTGTAGATACCCGTCGTCGCTCCGACCTTGTATTCTCCGGAGGCCAGAGTGGCTGTGGGATCGACCTTCTGCATCCTCGCGCCGGTGCTCGGGACGAAGACGCCGAGATCGAACGAGAAGGTAGCAGCCTGCGAGACCGTGATCGTCGCTGCGATGTTGTGGTTCTCAGCGAACGAGGTCAGGGTCTGTCCCGTGTCAACGGTCTGGCCGAAGAAGAGGCTGTTGTAGACCGGAGTCGAGATCAAGGCGTACTTGCCTTTGCCCTCGATCTTGGTCTTGCCTCGAGCGACGGCGATCGGGAATTGGCCCTGCGAGAACAGATCGCGCAGTTCGCCGGAGAACGTGATCGTGATGTCCTGCAGCGCCGCAAGCTGAACCGGGGTGCCGTTGTCGATATCGGTACGTGTGACGAAGAAAACACCAGAGCCGAAGCCCAGCTCCAGTTGGGTGGTTGCTAAAGCCATATTTTACTCCTTGCCCTCAGGCTCTTCAAGGTATACGATAGAGCTGGTCTACGGCCACAAGATCATGATAGGGATAGCTGCGCAGGCCGCCTGATCAGTATCCCCTGTGAACTTTAGGATAGTCCCTTCTATTCTACACCACTGCACCAGGCCTCCGAGAGTCTGGAGTCCTGGGAAACCGTAACCTTGTTGCTCGGGGGCGAGAGCTTTCTCAACTGCTTCCAACATAGTTGTGATATACTGTGTTCCGAGTTCATTGGGGTCTCCGCTAGCTACACGGGCCCAACAGAACAAACGTGCTTGTAAAGTTCGTATGGCTGGGAGCCTGTTCCCATGCTGTTCGTATTTCTCCGTTGGCCCTTCAAACTGCGATAGGAAGGGCATCTGCTCTGCGGAGATCTGCGAGTAGTCAACCGCCTTCCGTATCGACCCCTGCCACGTAGTCTTCTCTAGGACAGGACGGTCGAAGACCACATCCTTGACCTTCGCGAACAAAGCTTCGAAGATCTGCTCGCGAGATGTGGCGGTCGAAGTCTGGCCGAACCCCATCATGACAGGCGAGCTCTCGAGATGGCTGCAGCAACTGCGGCGTTCAGGTCGTTCTCAGTTGCCTTGGCCAAGTCTGTGAGTGCGGATATCATATAGTGGTACCCAACCATCTGGGCACCTGGGTGGTTGACAGCGAACGCGAGTATCATGTCGCCGAACGATCTTCCTTCGAATTCCAGGTCTCCGAAGTTCTTAAGAGTCGCAATTGGGAAATACAAGGCCTCAGCAGTTCTGGGCAGGATCCTGTGAGGTCTGATCACACCTCCGAGCTCGAGGATACGTGCGTACGGTACGGCTTCGGTATCCATGAAGACCGAGCCGACGATCGACGTCCCATCCCGGTACACAGCTGTACTAACCGTATCGCGCAGACGAACGTGTGGAGGCCTCTCATTGAGGTGAGAGGTTCCGAACATCGTGACGATATTCCGGCGAACCTGGTCTGCAAGCGCACCTACGATGCGACGCATAACCATCTCGACTTCCTTGTCGAGAATGTCTGGCAGGTTCTGGAACCGCTCGCTGAGTTCCGAGGTATCAACTGAAAGGTTGAAACCGTCACCAGTGCGGTTGAAAACTTCTACAGCCATGTTAGAAACTTACAGACCTGGATTCCTGTTTCGATGAAGACTGCATAGGCTAGGATTGAAAGTACTACGATGATCAGTACTGCTAGGTGTGGAGGTAACCTCTCTTCACTTTGGATCTGGTACATGACATACCTCCGGGGCTGAAGGGATGTGCTGCGCTTTCCATAGTGGTCATAGTGGTAGGATGGACCTGAACCTGTCTAGGACGGGCTTGACATATTTCGGCCACTCGTCGTCCATGTATCTCGTAGTGACTTGCTGGTTCATCGACCGAGACACTTCTCCGATGTGACCTCTGTATAGCCAGCGCTCGCAAGTGCACTCGATACAAACCTGCTCTAGAGCGAACGGTATGAAACCGTACGAGATGAGAACCTCTACTCCTTGGTCTCCGCCAGGACCTGTAAAGAATTCGTACCCTCCCGAGCCGGTTAATGGTTGCCCTCGGTCGGCTACGATGATACGGTACTGGCCTGCAGTTGTCGGAGCTGTGGTGACTTTGGTAAGAGGAGTCTTGTCTGCGTCGTTATAGGTAACCTTGACGTCTGATCCCCAAATCCCCTGAGGCCCGTCAACTTCCACTTGGGACGTTGTTGAGACCCCGGATGCCTCTGGGATTGTGTGAAGCTCATCGTCAACTCTGTAGCCTGCGGTATAGTCAATCTGAATGTTGAGGTTGCCTCTCCAGAAGCGACTACCTACTAGGTCGATATGCTGCGGACCTCCTGGAGGAACGCCGTCCCAAGTCTCATACCTGTAGCCGAACGTGGGCCCTGAGGTAGATCCCTGAGTGGGTCCTGTAGGAGCTGGTGGAATTGCTTGGATAGCCTGGCTACCCACAACCACTCGCTCAACTGAGAGTACTGGCCAGTTTCTCATGAACTGCAGTGGACCTCCGTTGCCGTCGTACTGATCAGAGTACGACTTAGGGAGGATCCAAGGACGCTCCAACTCAGCAAGGATCGCACCTGACCAGCGACTGATCAAGCGAGACAGGGTAGCGTCAATATCTGTTTGGGCATTACTATCCGGTGAGGTATAGTTCTGCGTGACCAACCAGGATTTGACGTTCTTCAGAGTCGTTAGGTCGCCTTCTCTCATTTTGGTCAGGTGGCTTGAGTGTGGGGCATTAATGAGACAATACAGAAAGTAACGATGGCAACTAGTATGGATACAAGAGCGATCACCATGATAGCAACGACGACAGGAGAACCGTCTCCGGAACTCCTGCCCTCTTTGTCGTGGTGGGCTCCTCCGAGGTCATGATCTTCATCGTCTCCGAAGGGATCATGATCTGGAGGAGCCAATTCTGCTCGTCTAGGCGCCGTGCTACGCGTTCGGGATGTTCGTAATGACGAACATCGCGAAGGGTGCGTAGATCGCGAGCACCTCTTCAGCGTACACACCGTACTCACGCTGGCGAGTGACCAACGGCCAATCGATACGGTAGTAGTCACGACGGACCTTCATTTCAGCCACGTTCGGGACCTCGTTCGACTGGTACCACGGAGGCAGACGCTCGCACCACCCGAGGATCGTGCCCGGCGGGATGTCGGGATGGATCTTGACGGGCAGTTTGTAGCCGCCTTCGTGGGAGAACGGGTTGTAGTAGTAGTCGATCACGCCACCAGCAGTGATCGCGTACGGCCCACCCGGCGTTGAATTGGCGTCGTACCGCAGCAGAGGACCTGAGGTGTTTGACAGGACCTTGTCCGAGATGAGACGCTGTTCACGCGAGTTGACGTACAGCACTGACGGGCCCAGGTTGAACTGGTCCCACATGCTCTCCAGCACCGTGTCGATCTCGACGATGGAGCCGCGCCCGGAAGCGGTCAAGGCGGACGGGACGCCATTCGCACCCTGAGTCATGTAGGTGACGATTGCGTTGTTGTCCGGGTTGAACGCGTACGAGAACAGACCGTCGTAGGCGAGCTCGGGATTGGTCGAGTGATCGCCAGAGACCGCAGTCGCCGCCTGAGTCCCTGTGAGCAGTGGAACGGTCCAGGAGCCGTTGGCCTGGGTCGTGATCTGCTGCAGGATCTCGTTGCCTGCTGTGCCGATGAACCACGCATAAGCCAGCGCACCCGGGACCGGAGTGGTCCAGTAGTACAAGTTCTGGCCGAGCGTGATCGCCTGGCTGGCTGCCGATGACCGGTTGGACGAGCCACCATTCAGGGTGAAGTTCTTACCGTCGGCGCCCGTGATGACCTTCGTCGTGGCAACGCCGCCCGTAATGCTGGAGTTCTTCCAGCCTTCGAGCGTCAGAGCTACGACGATGACCGAGTAGGTTGCTGACGGCAGGGTACCTCCGGTGCCTGCGGCGGCGGTCGACGGCGTATCCGGAGTGCCGAGCTGCAAGGTAGCATTCCCACCGAGGATGCCGATTTCTTCCTTCCGCATCATCTTCTGCAGAAGACGGAAAGTGACCATCGCATTCTCGTCTTCGAAGCCTTCAGCGGCTGCCTCTGCTTCGAAGGTCAGGTTGTCTTCCTCGCCGAGCGTGACGTAGGTCTTCGCCATCGGGATGGACGTATAGTTCATCACGCCTGAACGCTGACCTTCCGGAACCCACCCCATGGCGTCGTATCCGGAGCCGATGAGAGCCCGGATGGTCTTCCAGTGTGCTGCGTCGCCCGGATGCTGCGTACCGGCGCCTCGCGGGCCAACACGCGGGATCGAGTTCCGAAGCGGGGTGATCGTCGGGTAAATGTTCTTCGCCGGGATTTCCAGGTTGTACCAGGTAAGGCCCGTCGCGATCGTAACGCCCTTCTGCAGGCCTCCACCTCGCAGAAGTTCACCATCAAGGGGCTGACCGAGTGACCCCTTCATCATGTCGATGGTATCGCGGGAGATTTCCGCGGTGATTGGGCTAGGCATGTTCGTGGTTCCTCGCCCCCCGTCCAAGGGTGGCTAGCTGGTGTTGTCGGGCATGCAAGACCTCCTTTAGGTGGGTCATCGTCTCCGAGCCATACCTAAGTAGGGTTGAACCTAGACAGTCTCTTCAGGAGATGAGGTCGTCCCCGAGCTCATCTGCATCTGAGTACTGCCGCGAGTACCTCCGACGTCTCCGTCGGAGGAATTGATAGGCACCAGAGGCATCAGTGGCGCCCGTAGTACCTCGTCATGCTCCCGGTCTCGCCCATCTTGAGAGTCTCGCCTTGACCCTCCTTGTCAGCGATGGCGACCTGAGCAGTTCCGGTTGCAGGAGCCTTCGTCGGGAACCTCGTGAGAGTTCCTGGCTGACTATGCTCTGAGATGATCCCTGGAGTCTTGGTCTGCTCAGAGACCCGACCTCCCGTAGGTGTGATAACGGGGTCCAGCTGGTGTGTCCCTGGATAGAACCGGAGGTCGCTGTATTGACCGACCATCGCCTGCGGGAGCGGCCAAGTGAACTCTCCACGGCCTTCACCGTGGCAGACACCTTGCACCCAATAACCTTCGGCGCCGTCGGCAAACACGAGACCGTTCACGTCCGAGTTCTCGGTGGGATTGTCACCCCAGACCCTCAGGATCAGCATTGGGTACCGCTCACCCGAGTACACCTCACCGCCGAAGTGGAGCACTGTCCCGTCGGAGTTGGCCTTATGCTTGTCCAGGCTCTCCATCGAGTCATTGCGGCGCTTGTTGATCTTGTCAGCGTCGTCTTGGGTGAGACAATACAGGACTACGTTCGTCGGCTGCGGTATGGGGCTCATGCTGATTCTCCTGATGACTGGCAGCTTGCGCTTGAGGGCATTCTCAAACCACTGCATGAAAGAGGTCATGGGGCTTGACCCTTGTTGTGGTATGGGTTACCCGGTTACCAGGTTACCCGACTGTGCGGATCACGGGGTTGCGTTGGGCGATCTTGATCAGCTCGAGGGAAATCTGTTCGGAAGTCATCCCCCTGAAGACCTCGGCGAGCTTGTCCTGCACATCCATCTGGCTGTTTGCGCCGCCATTCGCGAATGTGAAAGATCCGTCCTTCTCGAGGACCCGAACGTTGTCGGGGAGCCTCTTGACGCCCTTCGCAGGAAGTGGAGTCTCTTCGAGCTTCTTGACTCGGTCGAGCACGACACTCACCTGGCTCCTCGTATCGTCGAGAGCCTTCTTGAGGGCTTCGTTCTCGATCAGAACCTTCGCCAGGTTGCCTGACCCGATACCGAGCGACTTCTCGAAGGTCGCAATCTCGCCTGTCGTATGACGCAGGAGAGTCCCCTTCGACATCGAGCAGTCGGCGCCGAGGTCGGACATCTTGTCGTGGATGTTCTTGAGATGGTCGCGAGTCTCCTTCGAGAGCTTCGCACCTGCTTTCTGCCACTTCTCGGTGTCGCTCATCTCGCAGACTTCGCCGTCGCAGATCGAGGAGACGTGGTCGTGAGCTGCCTGCAGATGCATCCGGTTGACCTGACCCATCTTGCGGCCGACCTTCTGGAGGGCCTCGACGAGACGAGTC
>Ga0247668_1000099_pt1 | contig 28404 bp, 27 predicted proteins | sample CNK09_metaG_FD_182737 | JGI IMG/M metagenome (GOLD analysis project Ga0247668, IMG submission 182737) | Soil microbial communities from Purdue University Martell Research Forest, Indiana, United States - CNK09 | ecosystem: Environmental > Terrestrial > Soil > Temperate forest > Bulk soil...
TTCTGGAGACGAATGGCGGAACGGTTCCCTTCGCCGAGGAGTGGGCGTTCACGCGGCGCTATCTCGAATTCGAGCAGACGCGCTACGGCGATCGGCTGACCGTCGCCATCGCCGTCGATGAGGCGTGCGACGCGTGTAGCGCTCCTTCGTTCGCGCTGCAGACGCTGGTCGAGAACGCGGTACGACACTCCATCGCCACGCGTCCCGAGGGTGGCAGGATCGAGATCACGGCACGTGCGAGCGAGGCGCAACTGCACGTCCGCGTGCGCGACGACGGCGGCAATGGCCTGACGCCGGCGCAGGATGGAACGCACTTCGGATTGCCGGCGCTGCGCGAGCGCCTGAAGGCGATCTACGGGGATGCAGCGCAGTTGACGATCGACAACAGCGCGGAAGGGTTCGAGGTGTCGTTCACCGTTCCGCGTACGGCGGCCGAGGATGCGGATGACGAATAAGGCGCGTGTGGTCATCGCCCGTGTGGTCATCGCCGATGACGAGCCGCTGGCGCGCCGGATGTTGCGCGAGTGCCTGAGCAGCGTCGACTGGATCGGCGAGGTGAACGAGGCGGGCGACGGGTTGGCCACAATTCGCGCCGTCGATATGCTTCGCCCCGATCTTCTTTTTCTCGATATCCGGATGCCGGGCGCCTCGGGGATCGCCGTGGCCGAGCAGATCACCCATCGGCCATACATCATTTTCACCACCGCCTACGACCGCTACGCCGTGACCGCCTTCGAGATCGGCGCGCTCGACTATCTGCTCAAACCGTTCGGGCGCGAGCGAGTGCGGGCCGTGCTGGCCCGCGCACGCCTGGCCATGGATCACGGCATCCCGCCGATGGTGGCGCGAGCCAGCAGCGTGCTGCCGGTCTCGAAGCCGCTGGCGCGTGTCTTCGTCAAAGAACGCGGCCGGATGATCGCCATCCCACTCGATCAGGTCGAACATCTCGAAGCATGCGACGACTATGTCGCCCTCTGCATCGACAACCGCCGCCACCTGTTGAATGCCCGGCTGCACGATCTGTACGACCGGCTGGACCACGCCCGTTTCCTGCGCGTGCATCGCTCGCACGTGATCAACCGCACATTCATTCAAGCCCTCGAGCCGCGGGAAGGGGGCAGATTGACGATCGTCCTCGCCAGCGGCGCCCGGATCCCCGCCAGCCGAACAGGATCGGCGGAGCTGCGCAGGGCGGAGGTGAGGGTGGAGACCAAAGGATGAAGGCAGAAGGTAGAAGGCAGAGGGCAGAGGGCAGAAGGATGAATGCGCGTTCTTGATTCATCCTTCATTCTTCATCCTTCTGCCTTCATCCTTTGATCTCTTGGTCGAACCCTGGAAATGGAATAGCATCCAACCAGCCCTCTGTTCGTTCGGAGGCAAATTCACCGTCGGTCTTTTCAGGCCCTTAGCTCAGTTGGTTAGAGCGCTACCTTGACACGGTAGAGGTCAGCGGTTCGAGTCCGCTAGGGCCTACCATCCCGCCACCAAAGAACGATGGGCCGCAAAGCACGCGAAAAACTGATCCGGACCGCCGTCGAACCGCATGTCGAGAGCGCGGTCGAGGCCGCGCCGCCCGCCGCGAGTGAGTGGAGCTGGCGCGAATGGACGATCGTTGCCTTCCTGGCCGCAATCACCATCGCCGTCTTCGGCCAGATCGCTTCGCACGCGTTTCTCAACTTCGACGACGGGCAATTCATCTACGAGAACCAGCACGTCCTGCATGGCGACGTCGGCTGGGCGCTGACCTCCCCGCAGCTCGGCTGGTATCCGCTCACGTGGCTGTCGCACATGCTCGACGTCGCGGTCTGGGGACAGCGCGCCGGGATGCATCTCCTGACCGGGCTCCTGCTGCATGCGATCAGCGCCATCCTCCTTTTTCTGGCGATGCGGCGTATGACGCGGGCGGTGTGGCCGTCGGCGTTCGTGGCCGCGCTCTTCGCCATTCATCCGATGCACGTCGAATCGGTGGCCTGGGCTTCGGAACGGAAAGATACCCTCTCCACGCTGTTCGCCATGCTTGCGCTCTGGCTCTACGCGCGCGCGCCGCGGCGGATGCTCGGCGTCTCCATCGCCCTGGCCCTTTCACTGATGGCGAAGCAGATGTACATCACGCTGCCGTTCGTCTTTCTGCTGCTCGACGTCTGGCCGCTGGAGCGCCTGCGGACGCTGGACGACCTTCGCCAACGCGTTGCCGAGAAATGGCCGCTGTTCGTGCTGGCCATCGCCGGCGTCGCCGCCGCGGTCATCGGCCGGAACAATCTCAATGCCGTCCACTCGACGACGTCGCTTCCGATCGGCGACCGCATCGCCAATGCGCTGACCGCCTGCGCCAGCTACCTCGGCAAGCTGTTCGTTCCTGTCGATATGGCCTTGCCGTACCCGCTGACGCGTGTCGCCTTCAGCGCCGCCATCATCCCGTTCCTGGTGCTGGCTGCGATCACGATCGTGGTCGTGGCCGCACGCCGGTCGTCGCCGTATCTGTTCGTCGGCTGGTTCTGGTTCCTCGGCACGCTGGTGCCGGTCATCGGCATCGTCGCCATCGGCAACCAGTCGATGGCCGATCGGTACACCTATTTTTCGTATATCGGCCTTTTCATCGCCATCACCTTCGGTGCGATGGCGCTGGCGAAGCGGCTGCGGATTCCTGACGCGGCGCTTGCCGCGATCGCCGGCATCGCCGTCGCGGGATACGCGGCGGTGGCGATGCATCAAGTTGGGTACTGGAAGAACTCCGAGACGCTCTTCACGCATACGCTGGCGGTCACCCGCGACAACTCGACCGCCGAATACATGCTCGGCCAGACGCTGCAGTCGACGAAGCCCGACGCGGCGATCATCCATCTGCGCCGCGCCATCGATCTGACGCAGCCGCTGCTGCAGATTCAGGATCCTACGACGCCCGACTGGTATTCGCAGGCGTACGTCGGCGTCGGTACGGCCACGCTGATGAAAGCGCGTTCGATGCCGCAATCGCCAAGGCGCGACGCGCTGATCGGCGAGGCCATCACCAGCTTCGGCAAGGCGCTGGAGATCGATCCGAATGCGGCACATGCGAAAAACAATATCGGTGTGGCCATGCAAATGCTTCCGAAGGCATCCCCGACATCGATGCAACTCCGGTATGACGCGCACCTGACCAGCGGAACGTACCTTTCGCAGCACGGCCGCTTCGATCAGGCGGTCACGGAGTTTCGCAGCGCCGTCGAGATTTTCCCGAAGTCGGTCGAGGCCCACATCTACCTCGGCCTCGGGTTGCTGCAGGCGAACAAGAAACCGGAAGGGATCGCCGAGCTCCGCGCGGCGAGGGAGCTCGATGCAATACAAGCGAATGAGATCCTGTCAAAGGCGCTGCATCTGCCGGCGGACGAGCGGAACTTCGACGGGTTCATCGAGCAGGCGATGCGGTAGGGGTCAAAGGATGAAATTTGAAGGATGAAGGATGAATGCGCATTTGATTCATCCCACATCCTTCCGCCTTCAACCTTTGGTCACAGGCAGGTCTTCGAAAAGCGTACCTCGGAGAACAGCGATGAGCCACGGTCTCCTCTGCTGTCTCTCTTCTTGCAAGGACGCCCATCGATGAAACGTACTGCCGTCGCCCTTTCGCTCCTCGTTTTCGCCGCCTGCGCCTCCGCGCCGACGGCCCCTCCCTCCCGCCCGCCCGTTGTGACGCCCTCGGTGACGCCTGTTGCGCCGCCCCCTCCGCCCGCCCGCTCGGCGAATGCGATGACGCCGGTTGCGACGGTGGCGAAGGCGATCGCCGAGCCTCGCATCCGCGTCGGAATCGTGAACGATCAGGCCACGGTGACTTTTCCGCGCGTCGCCGGCGGGTACTACATCGTCAGCGATGCCGGCTCGGCCATGATTCGCCGCGGCTTTACCATGACCGCGCCGGTGCCCGACGCGCCGGCCCATTACGCGGTGCAGGTCAGCGCGATCTCCGACATCACCAGTGCGAACGCGCTGGCGGAAAAGCTGCGGGCGGACACGCAGCAGCGCGTCGACGCCATGTTGGATACCGCGGGGACGGCCTACCGCGTCATCGCCGGCGATTTCACGACGTCGAACGACGCGCAGCCGTTGCGCGATCAGCTCACGCAGCGCGGCTACGGTACGAATCTGCTCATCGTCAAGCGGCCCACGGATCAGATCTTCGAGAAGAAACATCAGATCGTCGATGACGAAGGGGAGCGCACGACCCTCGCCGGCGAGTCGGTGCTGATCATGCCGGTCAGCGCCGACACGCTCACGATCGGAGACAAGGTGTACCGGACCGCGGCGCGCGTCTTCATCAACGCGCGCGGTACCTACAACGTCATCAATGAACTGAACATGGAGGACTACCTCCGCGGGGTCGTGCCGGCCGAAATGGGTCCGAAGATTTACGACGAGCTGGAGGCTTTGAAGGCGCAAGCCATCGCTGCCCGCACCTACGCGGTCCGCAACCTTGGCCAGTTCCGGCGCGAGGGCTATGACATCTGCGCCGGCCCTGCCTGCCAGGCCTACGACGGCATCATGCACGAGGAGGCACTGACCGATCGCGCCGTGCGCGAGACGGCCGGCCTGGTGGCCACCTACAACGGCAAGCCGATCGATGCGCTCTATACGGCCACCTGCGGCGGCGAGACGTCGGACGTCGGGACGATGTTTCCCGGGCGTAACGAGCCGTATCTGAAGCGCGTCCGTTGCGTCGAGGACGAGGTGCTGACGATCGCCGGCCGCGCCGACAGCGGCCTGCTTACCGAGCAGCAGGTCAACGCCCGGCTTTTCGCCGCGATCGCCGGCTTGCCCGACGCCGGCACGTCGTGGAGCGCGCGCGAGGTGGCGCAGGCGGTGACCGCGGCGATGCAGAAGCTGCATTTCGATCCGCGCAGCACGGCGGCGCCGGTTTCATCGCGGCGTGGCGACGTGCTGGCGTATCTCGCCGCCACGCTCGATTTCGATCGTTACTCGACGGTGGTGACGATGCCGGAGGACCGCGGCTACTACTTCCCGCAATCGGCGGCGAAGGAAACTACGCCGTATCGCGCCGCGGCGTTCCTCATCAAATTCGGATTTCTGCCGGCCGAGGGGATCGATCGCGTCGATATGAACGCGGCCATGCCGCGCGAGGAGCTTTACGGTCTGCTCGGCTCCTGGATTCGCAAACATGGATTGATCAGCGACGCCACCGGGAAGATTCTGACCGTCGCCGGCCGCGACCTGACGCTGAAGATCGACGGGAAGCCGACGCGCTTCACACTGCCGGCGAATACCCCGGTCTTCCGCAAGATCAACGACCGGTATCAGGAGTACCGCAACGCCCCGGTGACGATCGGCGACCGGGCCACGATTACGTCGGAAGGAGGGAAGACGCCGGTGGCGCTCATCATCAACGCCTACCTCGATGGCGCATCGTTCGATCGCAGCTCCAGCTTTGCGAGCTGGACGCGCAGCTTCCGGGCCGACGACCTCGTCGTCTCGATCAACAAACGCAATCCGATCCGCCAGCTCCAGGGTATTCGTCCGCTGACGATCGATGCCTCGCAGCGCATCGCGGAGCTGGAGGTGACCGCCGAAGAGGGCCGCACCTTCGTTTTGCGCGGTCTGCCGGTGCGCTGGTCGCTCAACGTGCCGGACAACCTCTTCGTCTATGAAAAGACGCAGGATGCGGACGGCATGGACCGATACACCTTCTACGGCAAGGGGTGGGGCCACGGTGTCGGCTTCTGTCAGGTCGGCGCGTACGGAATGGCCACCCGAGGGTGGACGGCGCAACAGATTCTGATGCACTACTACACGGGGATCGAGATTCAAAAGTTTATTCAATGACGATTCAGATTGGTCGTCCTTTCGCCCCTGCATATGTTAGCGTGGCCCGTAATGGGCAGAAGCAATGCCTGTGCTTGGACCTCAGGATTGGCGTTCAGATGTCGGGCTTCGACTGATACCCAAAACTGACGATGCACGATCACAACACCAATGAAATCGACCGTAATTTCGCTTCTTCGGAGGCAGCCCGACCTCATTCGGGCTGCGGGGGCAGGAATCGCGCTCTTGCTGCTGGCGTCCATGGCCTCAGCTCCCGACGGTCCTTCACCACTCGATCCAAGTAACGGCGTCATCAATGGAAAGGTCGCGATCGCTGCGATGCCGGTCTTGGTCGATATTCACGGCAAGAGCACGATCCTGGCCTCTGAGGGTTGCGAATTGCATTTGGTCAACTCTGACGACGTAACGGTGGAACGCGTCTACCCGTGCGGTTCATGGTTCAAACCGCCCGTGGGCCGCTACCTGTTTTGGCTTGAAAAGGGGTCGTCCGTTAGCTACCAGAGTGTCCTGTACTACGCAGGAGAGAAGTTCAAGACTTCCGGCAAGGTGTTTCTGAAGCCGGTGTATCCGGCAGGATCAGTGCAACTCGATGCGAAGACGGACATGCCAGCCGGCGGCACCTTCCGCATCCTGACGCTCGACACACGCGAGAGATACCGGCCTTTCGACCGCCGCATTTCCAGCGAGAACGCGAAGAAGCGTGTCCGGGTGCCCGTCGGACGTGTCATCGCCAGCATTGTTGACCATAACGGGCGGGCGCTTTCGCTATCCCGGCCGCAGCGCGTCACTACGGGAACCACGACAGTGATTTCTCCGAACCGAACTGACGTGCAGAGCACGGTGGTACTGGCGATCCTGGATCGCTTCGTTAGTCATCTACCACTTCCGAACTGCAACGGGGCGTTGGTCACAAAAACACAGCGAAGGCGTCCCGATATCGACATGCAGGCGTACGATCGGATCGTGTTCGCTTGGTACGCCGTGCCGGCATTGGGTAAGGTCCGACTCGAAGTCGAATGCGGCACCGAGAATCTTCTCATGAGGCAAGTACGCCTGGAGCGTGGCGCGATCGAGACCATTCGCTCAACGTTACGCAATCCCCGGGGAGTGGCAACTCCGAAGAGGCCGCCAATAACGCCGCAACCATAGCTTGCGCCGTCGTGTGGCGGACCCGATTTCAGATGAACGTTCGTCGCGCTGGCTTGAGACCCGACGATTTCTTACTCGTTGGCAAGCACTACAGATGCTGATGACGACCAGGGATATGGAATCGTGGTAGCCAGACCGTCAAGACTGTTCGAGGAGATTTGCTCGATAGATACCAACCGAGTGAACAATATCCGCACGGATTCTCGCGGAAGTCCTTTACCAATCCAGACTCCGTCGCCTGACGTTGCGCCCATCGACCAGGTCGCGAACGCAGCCACGGCCCCGCTAAGGCGGACGCCCCCGAACCAGATCGTCAGCTGGGCGGCAGTCGTTCCGATTCGACTCTGATCTCTGTGTACGACTCGCACCACGAGCGAAGGTGCCGGCGGAGCCAGCGGGATCGTGACCGGGTCACCAGGCGAAAAAAGCACCACAAGGGACGCGCCCATTGGGTGTCTGATCAAGAGCTGATGGCCGGCGAATTGGTCAGGCACTGCGATTTGCCCCGCGTCGTCCGCGGTACCGAGCCACGCAAAGTCGCCGGTCGCATTCCATGCAGCCATCTCGGCGCCTGCAGCGGGTCGGTCACCTTCGAGATTAATCTGTACATGCGTGACGTGGCCGGCCTTCTTCAGAGGAACCTCAACAGCGCGGTTGCGAAGGTTCTCGTCGATGGTCAACGACATCGGCGGGAACTCCGAGTAGCCCTCCGCATGAACATTAATCTGGGACATCCCTACGCGCTGCGGAGGCAGCGTCGTAAGCTCGCCTTTGGATAGCACCGTGCTAGCGGCAGAGTGTGATCCGGTTTCGTCCGTCCAGCGGTTCATGATGGCGATCCGCGCGCCATCGATTGGCTTTCCACTGTCCGCGTCGTAGACGTGCGCGGACAGCACGTTGGCCGGCACGTGAATATCAAGAGTCTGCGGCGCGGAAATTGACACGTTCTGTGAGAACGGTGGCATGTCAGGCCGTTCGGCAAGTGTGGTGTCGATGATGTATCTCCTCTTCTGCCACAAGGTCAGTTCGTACGACCCGCGATCGTCTGTATCGACAACGAGAGCGCCGACCTTCTGTTGAACACGTACCTGTGCACGCGCCGGTTCGTCGCCCTTATACACGGTGCCAGCCACGACGATTGGCTCGAGCGGGATGGCGACGGTTGCATCGGCTCCCGACGTGAGATCAGCCGGTCTTTCGATGGTGAATTCGCCGATTTGGAGCTCCACGGTCAGGATCGATGCCGGCACGGAATCGATCGTATAGCTCTTTCCGGGCTCGACTGAGAGGCTGCGAACGGGCGCGGTTTCCCCTTCGACCGGCGCGATGGTCAGTAGCATTTTTCCGTCGATGCGCAACGCCCTCTCCGGGAGCGCGGATATGACCACCGTGAGCTTTGGGAGAGGCTGCAGCGTCTCTTGCACCAGTGTCACTGTGCCAGGAGCGAGTGTCGCGACGTCGCGGGCGAGGCGCCATTCGCGTGAATCGATCGCCAGCCGATCCCTGGTCTCGGTGAGTGTGTACCAAACGGCGAAGATGGCGTCGGACGCATTCACGAAGGCATCAGGGCTGTGACTTCCGCGCGAATCGATTGCCGCGATCGTGACGCGATCCTGATCGAGGCGCTCCGCGGCCAGGCCGCGTTTCAGCCACGCAACGAGCACGCTGCCGTTTTGCTTCGGTTTCGCCGGCCACGCAACAGTCTTCGCTCCCGCGATGATCTCAATCGGACGTGACGCGCCGATCACGTTACCGCCGCGGCCGATCAGCAACGCGATCGCGCGCCCGGCTGGCATGTGGAGGGGAGGCTCCCGCGAGGTCACCTCTCGTTGGAACAATGGGCGTAGAGCCGAGTTTGCCTGGGGGGGATGGAGCGATACCAGGCGTATACGCTCTCCCGGGCCAAGTGCGTCACCAGGTGATAGCTCAATCGCACCGCTTGGAACGAGCGGGCGGATTTCAATCTCGCCACCACCTGTAACATCCGTCAGGAAGGGCGTGATTGCGGTGGGTGTCTCAATCCAGCCGACGGCGTGTTTGCCCGCCGTGAGGATCGGCTGACCACAATGCGCGACTTGCTCCGTCGCTCCGTCCTCAAGGACATGAGCCTCGCAAGGGACAGGCGGAATTGGCCGTTGCGGCAGAAGAGTCACGGTCGCGGCACGTGCACCCGCCCCGATGCTCCATCCCGCGATGACCGCGAGAGCGATCAGATGACGACGGTAGTGCCTGGTCAAAAGCCGCTTGTTTGCGAGCAGCATGCGTCATTAGGATCGTCGAAGCAGGCGTTTCCCGGCGACGGCGAGATCATGCAGATCGTCGTTGGCTTTGCGTCGCCGTTGCTGGAGCAAAAGTATCGTCCCGCGGGTGCGTAGGTACAGGCCATTCCGCAGCCCCATGTGTACCCGGAGGGGACATCACATCCTCCGGGGCCTCCCCCGCCAATACTATAATCGGGGTTCTGGACATCGCCACTTATCTGGGGACTCGAGTCCGGCGCCATGAAGAACGTCAGAACGAGAGCAAGGGCTAAAGACGATAGAACCTTTCTCACCGGTGCCTCCTTGCTGCGGCGATAACCGCCGGTAAAGCAATCGCTTTGCAGCATACGCGGCGCGCGGGCCAATGGCAATTTCGAGTTTTGACATACGTGGCCGGCGGCCAGTCTCTTGACGCACACGGGTCACGAGAGATGCATACGCTCGCGCGGTGCCGGTGCGCCGCGAACGCCGTATGGGGGAATGGTCCCCTCTACGGTTCGCTCCCTAACACCAGCACCGCCAGCGCGACGGCGACGCGGCGGTCGAGCGTCGTCGCGGGTTTGAGGTCGAGCACGTCCGCGTGGCCGTCGGCGCCCGGGCGGCGGATGATCCATCCCGCTTCTTCGCCCATCCAGGTGATGCGGATGTTCGACTGATAGACCGGAGCGAACGTGCCAAAGGCCTTGCGCACGAGCGCGCGGCCGAATGATTCCTCGACGGCCTCGCCTCTGGCCAGGAAATCGTCCGCGCTGTCGAGCGACCAGCGGTTCCGGCCGAAGCGGGAGAGGAACGAGCTGGTGATCCGGGCGATCGGTTTGCTCTCCGGCGTCGAAACGACATAGGTGACGCTCGGAAAGCTGAGCCCCGGCTGCTGCACGATGGTGATCGCCGGCGCGCCGGCATCGAAGATCGTCACATTCACCGCGGGGATGAGCATGACGATCAAGGCCGCGAAGACGGCGCTGAGCATCAGTGCCGCGATGGCCGGCAATGGACGTTGCTCCATGACCAGGAGAAAGAGCATTCCCATCACCCCGGCCGCGAGCACCACTGCCGAGAGCAGCGCCGCGATGATGCCGACCGCGCTGGCGAAGCTGCGGTACGACAGGACTGCGTTGCCGTCTTCACCGCGGATGTAGGCCGTCTCGCCGGCCGGGATGCCGGTCATGAACTGGAACCGGGAGCGATCGAGGGCGGCAGGAGGGGCGGGTGGCGGAGGGGGAACGGGGATGACAGCGGGGTTCGGCCGAGGGCGCGGCGGCAGGTCCGGCATCGGCTCGGTAGGCGGATCGATGACCTCCGCCGGATCGGCGTCCGTTACTCCGCTTTTTTTTTTAGCTCTTCCGGTTCGATCTGTTGGTGTGGCTGAGTCGAAAGGTTGAATCGGTCGTGCTGCGAGGTGGCCATCACATCGAGCGCTGAACCGAAATCGGGGGCGGCGGAAGGCATCGGAAGCGGCTGTTCGAACGGCTCGGCTGACGCTACGTCATCATTCTCCGTCGGCAACTCCTCGGAGAATCGTCCGTGGGTGTTCCCCATGCGCACCTTTGCGGAATGGGTCAGCGGCGCAACGCGTACACGCTTGCCATTGATGTAGGTGCCGTTGGCGCTGGTCAGATCGTGGACGACGAAGAAGCCGCGCTCGAAAATGATCTCGGCGTGATGCCGCGAAACCTTCGGATCGCGGAGGATGATGTCGTTGCCGGGGTCGCGTCCGACCGTGAACGGCCGGTGCGTCTGCAATCGATAACTCTTCTCTGTACCGTCGAGTCCGACGAAAAAGAGCTTGGCCATGGGTTGGCGGATTGTAGCTGATTGGCGGAGTGGGCTGTTTGGGGGGCGCGGGGTGCGGGTTGCTGGGTTGCTGGGTTGCTGGGTTACTGGGTTGCTGGGTTACTGGGTTGCTGGGTTACTGGGTTGCTTGGTTACTGGTCGCGGGGTTGCGCGGTCTCGCGGTGTTCAGACCGATGGGCCGAAACAGATTTCGTATGTGTGCACGCCTGAGCCACTACAACACCGCGAGACCCCGCAACCCCGAGACCGCGCAACCAAGTCACTCAGCAACCAAGCAACTCAGCAACTCATCAGCCGCCACAACCCTCAACCTCTGCCACCAGTTGCTCGATCGTCACCGGTTTCACCAGCCAGCGATGAATGCGCGGATCGAGCTCGTCGGGTGCCGGTTGTCCGCTGATGACGATGACGGGCACGCTTCGATTGCCGTTTTCGCCGAGTTTGCGGAGCACTTCGCCGCCGTCCATCAGCGGCATGAGCCAGTCCAGGAGGACGACATCAGGCTTTTCGGCATGGATGCGCTCGACCGCCTCGGCACCGTTCGCGGCAAGCTTTACCTCGAAGCCGTGCTGGTTCAGGCCGATGGCGTACAGCCGGCGGACGTCAGAGTTGTCCTCTACGATCAAGACCTTTGCCCTGGGGACCATGCTCCGGCGCTTGCAGGTTTCATGCGCGGTCGATGTGCGGTCTCGCGGTCTCGGGGTAGGCGGTTGCTGGGTTGTTCGGTTGCAGAGTTGCTGGGGTGGTTTTAACCGAGCAACGCAGCAACTCTGCAACCCGCCTACCCCGAGACCGCGCAACCGCGAGACCCCGCAACCCCGTCGTACAATCCCTCCATGCGAGCCGGGTGGAACGAATACTTCATGGGCATCGCGCATCAGGCAGCTACGCGCTCGACCTGTCCGCGCAAACACGTAGGGGCTGTCATCGTGCGCGACCGCACGGTGCTGTCGACCGGGTACAACGGATCGCTGCGCGGACTGCCGCACTGCGAAGACTCCGGTTGCGTGATGGAAGACGGCCATTGCATCACCACCGTTCACGCCGAGGCCAACGCCATTCTGCAGGCGGCAAAGAACGGCGTGGCCATCGACGGCGGGGAGATGTACACGACCGCTTCGCCTTGCTGGAACTGTTTCAAGCTGATCGCGAACTCTGGCATCCGGCGCATCTACTACAGCGAGTTCTATCGCGACGACCGCTCGACCGAGATCGCCAGGCAGATCGGCATCGAGCTGATCGAGATCGAGGGGACGGGGTTCGGGAGCCGGGAGTCGGGTGTCGGAGCGGTGTGATCCCGAGATTCGCCGCCTATGCTCATCCTCGCAGCCGACGCTTCCCTCCCCATCCTCTCCGTCGCACTCGTTCTCGATGACGCCCTTCTCGGTGCGATTGCGATGGAGGGAAAGTCGTCGCGCAACGAAAAGCTTCTGCCGGCCATCGACTGGTTGTTGACCGAGGGGGCCATCGATCGCGCGTCGATCGACCTCTTTGCCGTCACTCGTGGGCCGGGCTCCTTCACCGGCGTCCGTATCGGCCTGGCGACGATGCAGGGTCTGGCCCTGGCCCTCGGCAAGCCCGTCTGCGCGATGTCGACGCACGAGGCCATCGCTCCCGAGTCGGGGCGCGCCGCCATCGTCGACGATGCCGGCCGCGGCGAGTCGTACGTTTCTCTCTTCGAGGACGGCCGCGAAATCGTGGCTCCTCACCTGGCGAAGCGTGACGAGGTCAATTCGCTCGTCGCTGTCATGCGCGTTGCCGAGGTCATGCAGCGTGAAAATGTGGCCCTGGCCTGTGCGCGGCGGGCTCGCGCCATCGTGGCCCGCGGCGATGGCGAGCGCTATCGCGACGTCACGCCGATCTACGTCCGCCTCGCCGAGGCCGAGGTGAAATTGCAGCAGCAGAAGCAAGGATGATGGACGGGATCACCATCGAGCGCGCGGTCGCCGCCGACGTCCGCGCCGTCCACGCCCTCGAACAGCGCTGCTTCCCCTCGCCGTGGCGCAAAGAGTTTTTCGAGAGCGAGATCGCGAACGACGGCCGCTACAACCTCGTGGCCCGCCGCGATGGCGTCATCATCGGCTACCTTTTCGCCATGTGGTTCGCCGATGAGATGCACGTCAACAAGATTGCCGTCGATGCCAGCGTCCGCCGGCAGGGCATCGCCCTGGCGCTGATGCAACGCTGTACCGGCTTCGCCATCGAGCAGGGAGTGACGTCGATCTCCCTCGAGGTGCGCCAATCGAATGACGAGGCCCAGCAGTTCTATACGTTTCTCGGCTTCGAGCCCGAGTACATCAGGAAGGCGTACTACCCCGATGGTGAAGCGGCCGTGGTGATGATGAAGGAGATCTGATCTTCAAGAGCACAGACAAGAGTGTCTGTGCCACATTAGAATCCGCCTGTGGCAATAGCACTGACGCTTGTCTGAGCAGCGCCTTATGTGGCACAGACACTCTTGTCTGTGCCCTGTAAATAAAATCAGTTGCCCGGCTTCGTAACCCACCGCACCCGATACCTTGGCGCCGGCCGCAGCTTCTGGATGAGGGCATCACCCACCTCGATCGGCCCGACGACCGCGGTGGCGTGGCGAGGCATGGCGGCGATCAGGGCGGCTTCGTTGTCGGAATCGCCGCCACCGCCCGGGCGGATGGAGAAGGCCAGAGGGTCGGGAGTCACCCATCGTCCTTCCAGCGCCGCGATCGCTTCGATCAGCGACGGCGGCTCGGCGACGAGCTCGCCGTCTTTGCCGCGGGCGAATCCTTCCACGAGCAGCGGCTCGCCGGGGACGCGGACGACGATCCGCGCTGGCAGCGGGTTATAGACGAGATCCGCTTCCGCCTCGAGCTGCTCGGTGTCGTCATTCTCCGTGAGACCGTCGACTCCACGCCGCACTGCGGCGACGAGGTCGTGCTCTTCCTCGGTGAGCAACGACGGCCGCGGATCATCGGCGTCGCGGAAGAGCGCGCTGAAAAGCTCCGTCGCGCGCGGCGGGTGCTCGTTCATGTATTCGTACATCATCCGGACGGAATCGAAGTAGCGGACGGCCCGCTCGGAGTAGGCACGCAGCTTTTTCTCGGCGTCGTCGCGCTGCGGCCGCGTGGCGCGGGTCGACGTGCCGGGATAGATGGCCAGCTCCGCCCAGCCGTCGCCGCGCGTAACCACCGCGGAGACGGCCACGTCGAAGAAGATCTTCTGCAGATCGCCGCTGTCGATGCGGGCGATCCGCTCGGCCCGGATCAGCTCACCGTGCGCGCGGTCGAGCATGACCCGGTACGACTCCGGATTGGCGTTGGCAAAGCGGAGACTCCATTCGTCACGGCCGGCCAGGATGTCGTCGCGCAACCGGTCGTCGCGCCCGCGGTCGCGGGAATCCTTCGTCGTCGGAATCGACGTCGCCGCGGCGACGGTGACGTGCTCGCCGGTGTCGTCGAAGGTCAGCGTCAGGTCGTGATGGACGATGTTCGCGCACGAGGCGGCGAAGAGGAAGACCACCGCTGCGAATGTTGCGCGTCTCATGCTTCCTCGCGAATGGCGGCGATGGGATCGAGGCGCGAGGCCATCCGCGCCGGATACCAGGTGGCGATGATCGACAGGACGACGGCGACGGCATTCACGCCGAGAACGTCGGTCGGATCGATCGTCAGCGGGAGATAGGGGATCGGGTAGATCCCGGCCGGCAGCGGAATGAGGTGGTAGTGATTGACCAGCCACGAGACGCTGAGGCCGAAGACATTTCCGAGGATCGTGCCGGAGAGACCGATCAGGAGGCCGACCTCGAGAAAGATCGTCAGGATAGTCCGCTCCGTGGCTCCGAGCGTCCGGAGCACGCCGACCGAGGGGCGCTTTTCGAGGATCAGCATGGAGAGGGATGAGATCAGATTCAGCGCCGCCACGAAGATGATGAGCGAGATGGTCACGAACATCACGATCTTTTCCAGACGCAGCGCCAGGAAGAGGGGACGGTTGATCTCTTTCCACGTCTTCACCTGCACACCCGGAAACTGTTTCGCGAGCTGCCCCTGAATCTCCTCGGCACGCTCTTCCTGGCCGTACATTTCGATCGAGGTCGGCTTGCCGCCGGTGCCGAAGAGGCTCTCCGTTTCGCCGAGGTTGAGAATGGCGTCCGCGGGGAGTAGATCGTCGGAAGGCCGTTCGTCGTTGGTGAATGCGAGCAGGCGAGCGATGCGGTACTTCCGCCAGACCGGCATCGGTCCGAACGGCGTGAGCCGCGTGCGCGGCGCCACCACGGTCACGGTCTCGCCTTTGTCGAGCGACAGCGCGGCGGCGAAGTCGCGCGTCACGGCGATGTCGCTATCCGATTCGAGCTCACGCGCCTTTCCGGAGCGCAGGCGCATCGGCCGGCCGCGCCGATCCCGGTCATTGGCCCCCCAGCCGATGCCGCTGACGAGAGGATGAACGTCATGCATGCCGAGCTGGAGGCCGGCGGCGGCAATCGCATCGGCGCCGGCGATCGTGGCCGCGCCGGCCGGCTCGATGAGAAGCTGCGGACTCGACGCCATCAGCCGCTTCTTGATCTGCCCCTGCAGTCCCGCCATCAACGCCAGCGAAACGAGCAGCGTGGCCACGCCGACAGCCAGTCCCAGCATCGAGATCGATGAGAGAAATGCCGTATGCGCCCGCTTGCGGGCGGACCAGAGATAGCGGCGGGCGATTCGCGTTTCGAGCATTCGTTGAGGAGTGGATTAGTGGATTAGTCGGTTAGTGGATTCGTCAGCTTCTGATCACTAATCTACTGATCCACCGACCTACGTCTCCCGTATAGGACGCATCAGCGGGAACAAGATCACATCCCGGATCGACGGCGAGTCGGTGAGGATCATCGTCAGCCGGTCGATGCCGATGCCTTCGCCGGCGGTCGGGGGCATGCCGTATTCGAGGGCGTTCACGTAGTCTTCGTCCATCTGCATCGCTTCGTCGTCGCCGCGCTCGCGCTCGCCGAGCTGCTGGCGGAAGCGGCGATCCTGCTCGTCGGCGTCGTTGAGCTCGGAGAAGGCGTTGGCCACTTCCATCCCACCGATGTAGAGCTCGAAGCGCTCGACGAAGTTCGGATCATCCTTCCTCTGTTTCGATAGCGGCGAGACCTCGGTGGGGAAGTCGGTGATGAAGGTGGGGTTGATGAGGTGCTGTTCGGCGACGAGCTCGAACAGCTCGGCGATCAGCTTCCCCTCGTTCATCGCCGCGACGTCGGCTTCGTCGCGGCTGCTGCGCTCGAGGAGGAACCGTTCCAGCGCGCCGCGGTCATCGAGACGGGCCGGATCGATGGCTCCGAAGTGGGCGATCGCTTCCTTCATCGTGAACCGAGCGAACGGCCGGGCGAAGCTGATCTCGTTTCCGCGGAACTGGATCTTCTCGGCGACGCACACTTCCTGCGCCAGTCCGCTGAGCAGCTCCTCGGTGCGGGCGATGAGGTCGTTGTAGTCGGCGTAGGCCTCGTAGAACTCCAGCATGGTGAACTCGGGGTTGTGCTGCGTGGAGATCCCCTCATTGCGGAAGTTGCGGTTGATCTCGTAGACGCGCGACAACCCGCCGACGATGAGCCGCTTGAGGTAGAGCTCCGGGGCGATGCGCATGAAGAGGTCGATATCGAGGGCGTTGTGGTGGGTGCGGAACGGCCGCGCCGCCGCGCCGCTGGCGATCGGCTGCATCATCGGCGTCTCCACCTCGATGAAGCCATGCCCGTCGAAGTAGTTGCGGATGTAGCGGACGATCTTCGCCCGCGTCTCGAACGTGGCCTTGACGCCGTCGTTGACGATGAGGTCGACGTACCTCTGCCGGTAGCGCTGCTCGACGTCCGTCAGTCCATGCCACTTGCTCGGCAGCGGCCGCAGCGCCTTGACCAGAAACCCCAGGTGCGCCGCCTTGACCGACAGCTCATTGGTCTTGGTCCGGAACAGCATCCCCCCCACCTCCACCCAATCGCCGGCATCGAGATTCTTGAACAGCGCCCACTCCCGCTCGGGGAGCGTATCCATCCGGCAGTAGACCTGAATCCGCGCCGTCTTCTCGGCAAGGACGAGAAACGCCGCCTTCCCGAACTCGCGGATGGTCATGATGCGCCCGGCGATCTTGACGGTTGCGTGGGCGGCGTCCAACTCCTGCGCCGTCTTCTCGCCGTAGGTCTTCACGACCTCGGCAATCGTTGAATCGACATCCGCCTTCGTCGGAAAGGCGTCGAAGCCAAGGGCGACGATGCGCTCCAGCTTCTCGCGGCGGACGCGGATCAGTTCAGATTCGGGGACTTCGGGTTGTTCGTGGTCGGACATGCGCGGGACATGATATTCGGGTTGGGGGAAGTACGACGGATCGAGCTCTAACGGATCGAGGGCGTAGGACCGCAGTAGCGCGGCCCGAAGCGGGCAGGGTAGGGATTCGGCAGTCCCGTGACTCTCCCTTTCATGAGACAGCTGATGCCGTCACCAGCGTCAACCGACCTCGCCATCGTGCCAAAGAGCACTGAAAGGCCCACATCACTGTTTCGCGTTTGGATTGCTCAAAACGCCTTGAGTCTAGTCGGGGTTGCGTTACTCGCGATATTTATTGTCATTGCCATTTTTCTCTACCAGCTCAGCGTCGGCGCGTTCGACACCGCTGGTGGGAGCATTAAAATCATCGTTGCAGCTTTGAGTCTTTTCGCGACGGCCATGACAGCTCTTGTCTCTCTAGTCGGCCTTTTGCTGAAACATTCGATCGACGTGCAAAGTGAGGCAGCACGTGTTGCCGAAATAGCGAAGGCGGACGCAATCGCGAGAGAGGCCGAAGACAGGCTCAAGCTGGACTGTGCGATTCGGGCCGTACAATTGTTCGCGAACACCGCTGGTGCTCCTTCCCTCCCCATTCAGCAATCAGGAGCTTTATTTACGTTGTGCAGCTTGCGGCAATACGAATTGACGTTAGCGCTGCTCGAAGGGTTGCTGGTTCAAAAACAAGTGGACTCCTCGACCTTTGCGAGGGTGCTGAATATCATTCTTATGACACCTGACGAGAGGTTGCAAGGCGCCGCTGTCACGATGCTTAGTGGTTACGCAGACCAACTGCTCTCCGGCTTGAATTTTGACTTGCCTGATTGTTTTCTATCAGGGTGCGAGGGACGGTCCGCTTATGTCCGCGATTGGGCACCGACTGTTATGGTGAAAGTCATCCTCGCGCGCAAGCACTGGGAATGGCGCGATCGGCGATCGGCGATAAACGCCATAACCTCGTCTATAACATTGCTCTGGGAAGCAGAGCGTGATGACCGAATCAAGAAGGACACTGGCGCGATCTTAAGTGCTTTGCTGAAGATCTTTTATCCAAAACCAGTAATTTTGTACTGGTTTCATGAGAATTTTGAGACGGATGTGATTGCTGCTGCTGTGGCTGAATCAAAGCCGAGCAGCGCCAATACACGCCTGCTTATTCAGCGTCTCGAAGGCTGGTCCCAAGAATTGAAACCGCCCGCATGAATGTTATTCGCCGGTTGTCTCAGACGGCTCGCGTACTCCTTGGCAAGGAGTGTCCGTCAGAAACGCCAGCCAACCCGAAGAGTCGACCACAATCATGTGCGGTCTTTGCTGATCACCTGCATGTCCAGAAAGCAAGGGTCACTCCTTCGTTGGTCATTAGTTGTAACCCATTGACTGGACGCCACTTGTGAGGAGTTTGTTGGGAGGTTACTAGGGTAGTGGAGTTATTCACAGTCCGGAGTGCAAGCTCGGCGCGCTTTCGGCGGCCGGTATAACTGCTATCATTCGACTCACGATCAATTGACCTCGTCGGAGAGCGATCATGACCACATCCGGGACCATCACACTGCAGACTGAGCTGGATGTGTTCGAACGACTTAGATTGAGCCTTCTCGATCGCGCTCCCGGTAAGTACGCGCTCGTGAAGGGGAGTGATCTTGTCGATACGTTCGGGAGCGAAGCGGAGGCCATTCGAGAGGGGTACCGCCGGTTTGGGAACGAGGCATTCCTCGTGAAGCACATCGTCGAGGCGGACGTGCCCTTGAACTTCACCTCGTTCAATCTGGGGATGTGATTGCCGACATTCACCAGTATCGTTGCCGATCTGCTCGCCGCTGGTCCAGGTCTTCAGATTTCGGTGGGGCCATCACGTGAGCTGATCAACGTGCTCACGCCCCTCGGTGTTCGCGTTGCGACGCCACATCTTGTCACCGCGTTGATCGACACCGGTGCGCATTCCACTGTCCTGAATCCGGATGTCGTATCGCAGCTGGGTATCAAGCCAGTCGGCGTCGCCTCCATCGTTACTCCGTCGACGACAGCAGCTCTGACCTGCAATCGGTATCACATCAACGTGTACTTCTCAGAAGATTTCGTCGTCGAGAACGTCTTCGCGATCGAGGCGCCGATGGGAGGAGTGCCGTACCAGTGTCTCATCGGTCGTGACATCCTACGGCTCGCCACGTTGACCTACGCGGGCCCGCGGAACCAATTCACACTCGAGTTCTGAGGTATGCCGGACCACAATCATGTGCGGTCTTTCTTTTCCCGGTATCCAGTTGTGGGCATCCCGCGCAGAATGCCGCGGAAGGCAGAGAGCGGGCGGTCAGGAACGAGCGTGATCGTGCTGCCTTTGCTGATCACCTGCATCTCCTGGCCGGGCTTCAGACCGTGGCGTTCGCGGATTTCCTTCGGGATCACTACCTGATACTTGGGGGATACCTTCGTTCGAGCCATGTTGGGTGCCTTCAAATCTCGTCAGCCAGTCTACCCCGGTAGGCTTTAAACCTACCCCAGTAGTCTCTGAGCCTACCCCGGTAGGCTTTAAACCTACCCCAGTAGTCTCTGAGCCTACCCCGGTAGGCTTTAAACCCCCCAGTAGGCTCTGGGCCTACCCCGGTAGGCTTTAAACCTACAACAGTAGGCTCTGAGCCTACCGCAGTAGGCTTTAAGCCAATTCCTATGGGTCCGCCGACCTCTTCGGGTGACACTCGACCAGTTGACTGGATCGTTTCGGCACCTTAGCGGTTCGGACCCGCGATTCCCATCCGCGGTTTCCCCAATTCCCAGATCGCGATGAAACGCAGGCGGTTCGGATACGGCGGATCTGCGCGGAAGGTGCGCGTCGGTCCGCCGAGGTCGTAGGCAAGGAGGGAGGCTTCTTCGCTGAACCAGGTGGCGTCGATCCCTTCCGAACGGGATTGCTGCAATAGACGCGACGCCATTGCCGAATCGTTCTGTGACAATGCGTCGCGCGCTTTGATCAGAGTCGTCACCGCCGGACTCTCCTCATCAGTTGGAGGGGATGCCGCTGTCCCGAGGACGTTGAGATGTTCGCGCGCGGAGAAGAGGCGAAGGGCGGCGTAGTCGGTCGTACCGGGTTCGGCGAGGGCCGCGGCGAGGCGGAGCCGCCGCGCCAGTCCCTCCGCATCTCCTCGGCGGCCGGCCACCCAGGCGGCGAAGGCGTCGGATTCGAGCTCGCTCTCGCCGAGGCCGGCATCGTGTGCCTTCACCGCCGCCAGATCGAACGCGGACTGGGCTTGCTCGAGATCGTTCATGCCGACGCGCGCCACGCCCGTTAGCACGCGCGATTCGATGGCCACCGGCACGAGGTTGCCGATCGTGGCATTCTCCGCCGCGGTGTCGAACAGGCGCGCGGCCTCGGATGCCTTGCCGCTGCTCCAGGCGATGCGCGCCTGCGTGTAGGCGAGCAGCGCGGGGAGAGTGGTCAGCTTGCTCCGATTGAGGTCGCGCGTGGCGCCGGCGACGTCGCCGAGCGAGACGCGGTCGGCCAGGACGATGGACAGGCGGCGGTCGTCGGGGGCGCTGACGTCGATCTGCATCAACTGCGCGAGCGCGGCCTTCGTCTCGCGGCGGGCCAGGTGAAGATGCGCGAGCCCCAACCGCAGCCTCCAGGCGCGGGGACGCAGTTCCAGGAGTGACGTCGAGAGGCCCATCTCCATCCTCCCTTCGTTCTCGGGCAGGAGATAGCGGCAGAGCAGCGCTTCATAGGGTGACGTCGCCTTCCCCATGCGGCGCCTGGCCTCCGCCGCCCAGCGCTGGCCCCCCTTTGGATCGCCGTTGTAGTGGGCGAATGACGCGAGGAATGCCGCCGGCAGCGGCGCATCGGGCGCGCGCCGGGCCGCCTCGCTCAGCAGTTGGATCGCTTCCGAGCGGTCGCCGGCGCTGTCGGCGTGCAGCGCCAGCGCGGTCAGTCGACGTGTTTCGCTGTCGCCGGTGATGTCGGAGGCGCGGAGGTCGTAGCCGTCGTCGATGACTTCATATCGATTTTTGACGAAGATGAGGACGACGATCACCAACGAGAGGGCGATGATGAACCAGCCGAGGAAGTGGCGCTTGGCGCGCCAACGCAACAGTGTTGGGTCCAGAGGAGAGGTGGGCAGCGACGATCCATCTTCGGGCAACTCCCGCAGCGCCTTCGCCACCTCGGCGCCGTTCTGGAAGCGCGCGGCCGGTTGTTTTTCGAGACAGCGCTCGACGACGCTTCGCATCGCCGGCGGCAACTGTTTCGCGTCATCGCGGCTGAACGGCTCGTCGCGCATTACGGAGGCGATGACCTCCATGTTGCTGTCGCGCTTGAACGGCATCCGCCCCTGGAGCATCTCGAAGAGCACGCAGCCGAAGGCGAAGACGTCGGTCGCCGGCGTGAGCGGCTTCGCGGCCAGTTGCTCCGGCGACGTGTAGCCGATCGTCCCCATCAGCAGTCCCGGCTCGGTCAGGTTGGCGGTTTGGGCGATGGAATCGAACGGCGTGCCGGCGGCCGGCTGCATGCTGGCCAGGCCGAAGTCGAGGATCTTCACGGCGCCGGATGTCGTCAGAAAGACGTTCTCCGGCTTCAAATCGCGGTGGATGATGCCTTTCCCGTGCGCCTCGGCCATACCGTCGGCGATGGCGGTGGCGATCCGCAGCGTTTCTTCGAGGGGCATCGGCGACGCTCCGAGTCTGGCGCGGAGTGTTTCCCCTTCGAGAAGCTCGGTGACGACGAACTGCGTGCCGCCTTCGCTGCCGACGTCGAAGACGGCCACGATGTTGGTATGCGACAGCGCGGCCACGGCGCGCGCTTCGCGCCGGAAGCGCGCCAGCGAGGCCGGATCATCGGCGAGATGCGGTGAGAGCACCTTGACGGCCACCTCGCGCCCGAGGCGGGTATCGGTAGCGCGATAGACCTCGCCCATCCCCCCGCGGCCGATCATCTCCCCGATCTCGTACGGCCCGAGGCGTGCGCCGAGGGGGAGAGGCATGGGGAAAGTATGGCCTATGGCGGTATCTCGCGGTCTCGGGGTTTCGCGGTCTCGCGGTGTGCGACGAAATCACCACCGCGAGACTCCGAAACCGCGAGACCGCGCAACCGCGTTACAACGGCGGCTTCGCCGGCTGCGGCGCCGGTTGCAGAGGCACACCCGGCGTTGGCGGCGGCGCCTGTTGCGATGGATCCGTCAGCGGGAGCGACGGGGTCACGATCTGCTCCGGCGAGGGCTGCGTCGACGGAGCTTCGAGGCCCTGCTGAATGTAGCCCGGAGGTGACGGCTGGAAGGACATGCTCTGGCGGGCGTGATCATTCGGATACGCCTTCAGCAGGGCCAAATCGACCAGCTTGCTGTCGAGGATGCGCGGATTGACGCGCACGTCGAGCAGCGAGTGATTGATCAGGAACGCCTTCGCGTAGTAGTCGATGGCCGCGCGCTGATGGTTGCGCTTCTCCTCCATCAGGCCGAGTTGGAAAAGCGCCGCCGAGTGGCCGGGCTTGTAGTGAACGGTTCGGGAGAAGGCGAAATGCGCGCCGATCAAGTCGCCGCGCGACATCCGCACCAGTCCGAGGTTGTACCAGGCGGGGTAGAAGTGCGCGTCGTCATTCACCGCGCGCTCGAACTCCGTCTCCGCATCCTTCGGAAAGCCCTTCTGGAGGAGAAGTTGTCCCATCCGGTTGTGCAGAACGGCCGAGCGCGGATTGGCCTGGAGATCGTTCATCGTGCGGCTGATCTGCGCATCCAGCGGTGAGCCGGTGTTCAGATAGCGCTGATAGAACGGATGATCGTACGGATGCTGATTCTGATCGTGGTGTCTGGTGGTGGAGCAGGCGGCCAGCGCCAGCGATGCGGCTACGAGTAGGAGTCGTTTCATCATCATTCCTGGATCGGTTTCGCTTTCAATTTCACTTTGCCGTCGACGACGTCCACCCGGAAGGCGACGACGGCGACATGATATTTCTCGCGTACGAATTCGCTTTGCTTCTGCACCATCGTCCGGAACTGCTCGATGGTGATGTTCGGCAGCTTGCCGAGCCGGAGGTGCTCTTTCTCGATGTCACCGTACAGCCGTTGGATCTCGTCACCGTTCGAGCCGGTGGCCACCCTTACATACGGATCGGCCTTCGGCAACGTTACACGCGGCTCCTGGAGCTCCCCCGGTTTTGGTGCCGGCGGTTGGGAGGGCGCATTCAATAAGGCCGAGCGGCGCCGGAAATCGAGAGGGCCCTCCTCCCGCTCCCGCATCTTGCGGCCCCACAGCTCGCGAAGCTGGTTGTAGCGCGTCAGGAGCTGCGAGTGGCGGAAGCGGCGGGTGTTGTCGCGGATCTTCTGCTTTCCCAGGTCATGGATGTAGACCTCCAGCACCCGCCGCTCGTGCATCGGCGGGAACTTCTGGATCCCGGCGAAGAACTGGTCGTACTTGTTCTTCAGCTTGCGGATGTCTTCTTCGAGCTTGTCGAGCTCGTCGTCTTGTTTGATCACGCCGACAACTACAATACCCCTCCATGGCTAAATCGGCGTCCGTCTCGGGAGATTCCGCGCTCCGGAGCATCCCCTCCGTCGAGCGGATTCTCTCCAGTGACGCGTTCGCCGGGCTCATCGACGAATTCGGCCGCGACCGGGTCAAGGATGCGGTGGCCGTTCATCTGGAAGCGCTTCGCGGCACACGTGAGCCCTTCGATGAGACCGCCGCCGCCGGCGATGTCCGCAAGCGAGTGGCCGCCGCGACGGCCTCGACGCTGCGCCGCGTGATCAACGGCTCCGGCGTCATCATCCACACGAACCTCGGCCGTTCGCCCATCGATCCGGCGGTCTGGTCGCGCGCCGCCGGCATCACCACCGGCTACTCAAACCTCGAATTCGATCTCGACGAAGGATCGCGCGGCCGCCGCGACGAGCACCTGACGGATCTGTGCCGGACGCTCTTCGGCTGCGAGGCCGCAGTGCTCACGAATAACAATGCCGCCGGCACGCTCCTGCTGCTGGCCGCGGTCGCCGGCGGGCGCGAAGTGATCGTCTCGCGCGGCGAGCTGGTCGAGATCGGCGGCTCGTTCCGCGTTCCCGACGTCATCCAGCAGGGCGGCGCGCGCCTGCGCGAGGTGGGGACGACGAACCGGACGCGCGCCGGCGACTACGACGCAGCCGTATCCGATGCAACCGCGGCGATCCTGCGCGTCCATCGCTCCAATTTCGAGATCGTCGGCTTCACGGAGTCGCCGTCGATCGAGGAGCTGGTCGCCGTCGCCCGCAAACATGATCTCCCGCTGCTCTATGACGAAGGGAGCGGCCGCGTGGTCGATCTGGCGGCTTACGGGTTCACCTCCGCGCCGACGATCCGCGAGCTGCTGGCGGACGGCGTCGACGCCGTGGCCTGTTCGACCGACAAGCTGATCGGCGCCACGCAGGGGGGCCTCATCGTCGGCAGCGCAACCATCCTCAACCGCGTCCGCAAGCATCCGCTGATGCGCGCACTGCGCGCGGGGAAGGAGTCGTACGCCGTGATCGCCGAGACTCTCCGCGCCTTCGCCACCGGCCGTCACGAGACAGAGATCCCGATCTACCGGATGCTGGCCACGCCTCTCGACGTCCTGCGTTCCCGCGCCGCGGAGATGGTTCAGGGAACGGCCTGCCGCGTCATCGACAGCCAATGTGCCCTCGGCGGCGGCACCACGCCGACCGAGACGATCCCCTCGATCGCCATCGAAGTGCCCGGAGACGCCAGCGCACTTGCCGCGCGCTTTCTCCGAAACGATCCGCCGATCGTGGGCCGCATCGTCGATGATCGCTTTACCATCGAGGTGAGGACGCTGGGGGAGAGGGATGGGAGGGATGTGGCGGAGGCGTTAGCCTTGTTGCCGCGTTAACCGCATTTCTCATACACCGAGTGGAATTGTCGAGGCCATTCTCCTAACGCCGCCGCTGCGGGCTTGCAGCTTTCCGTCGATTCCACATCCAATCTCCAGAGGCGCGCGCCGTTTACGACGACGCGCGCCTGGAAATGTCATTTCGCGTGGGACTTGATCTGACAGGCGTCCACGATCTTTGTCGGATCGACGGCCTCGCTGTCGACCTGTTCCGAGACCACTCGCCCTTCCTTGTCGATCAGGAAGGTGGCCCGGCGTGCGGAAGCCATGGTCGCGCCGCCGATGTGGTACTGCTTCTCCAGTCCGTACGCTTTGATGGCTTTGGCGTCCATGTCGCCAAGGAGCGGGAAGGTGATGCCGTTCTGCTGGGCAAAGGCATGATTGGCGAAGGGGCTGTCAACGCTCACACCCAGGACCTGGGTGTCTGAGCCTTCCATTTTGGCCAGACTGGCCTGGAAGGCTTTCATTTCGGTCGTTCAGCCACCTGTGAACGCGAATACGAAGAAGGCGAGCGCGACGCTCTTCTTCCCCTTGAAATCGTGTAGCGAGACCGCCTTGACCTTGCTGCCGTCGTACTCCAGCAGTGTGAAGTCGGGCGCCATCTCCCCGACCTTGAGCTTCAGCGGCTCCGCCGCCTCTTTCTTCTCCTGGGCGAACGCCGCTCCGCTCCCCAGTGACAACGCTGCCAACAACAGAATCCCTACGAGCCGATCACGCATTCAACGCCTCCTCCGGTCGTCGTACAAAGCTGCTTCTGGCTGCTGATGTTACAGCGAAACGGGAGCATTCGAACCCGAAGGACTGACATCGGGTTGACGCGCCGCATATCTCCTCAATCTGCCCCCGGAGATTGCTCCAGCAGCGAGTTCCTCGCCCGCCCGTCACGGCACCCGGAATCGCCGTGCCCTATTCGACCGACAACTGATCAGCCTGTGGAGTATCCGGGTCAGCGCCCCGGGTGGTCGCATTTCAAAGGTATACTTACGGCTTAAACATGACAGATCCTCTGATTCTGTACTCGGCCAATACCTGGCTCGCGTATGTGATCGGTGAACGGTTCTACCGTGGCGAGCACTATGTCTGGTGTACACCTGATTTCGACGCCCGGTCCCTCGCGAGCGTCGATCAAGTGGTCCCACCAAGCTCTTCACCCTCTGAGATTTATCGCGGTCTTTACGAGGATGTTCGCCGGGGTGATCGGCACAGCGCGAAAGTCAAGGAGAACAACGCAGGCATTCTGCGGGGCGCTGCAGCGAAGCGCGCGGCTGGAGTAATATCGGACGCCGAGCAGAGGGATATCTTGTCCATTCTCGAGCAGGCGTCAGGCTGGGATTTTCGGCCCCTGCTGTACGTTATCCCTTTTGATCGCGTGCGGACAGTTGTCGAGGCTGCGCCAGTTGAGCTACGTGCTCATCCGCTCTCTCGTGAGTACATCGTCTCACGATTGCCGCGTGCTGATTTCGACGTGCTTGAACTGCCGCTTGGAGGCCCGTGATGTCGTTGGAAACGTTAATCTCCGCTCCGCAAAATGTAGCCGTTGAGGCTGGGTACCTGGCGATCCGTGCTCTGAAGCATCTCTCCGGCTCGATCGTGGCCCCGGACACTCCGTTTGGTGCCCAATCCGGCGAGGCTCGCGAATTGGCGGAGCGTATCGTGCACGAAATCGAGGAAGCGGAAAACCGGCCCTTGACAGATCTTAGCCGTGTCCGCGTGGAGTACCACATCAGTCGAATCGGTGAGATCGTGCATGATCGCATGCGCAAGAGTGTTGGCATCGACGCCAAGCGAGGGGATGCACTCCTGAGAGAGTTGCGGAATAAGATCACTGTGCCGGCATGATGGCGAGCGAGCAATCAACGCGATAGCGTTTGGTCAGCACGGACGTCCCGCGCCAGCATCTCCTCAATTTGCCCTCGCGATTGCTCGAGCAGCGTGTCTTTCGCACGCACGCCCACCTCGACCGTCTCGATCGGCGTGCCGGCGCGGATCGTTACCACGCCCGGGGTGATCCTCTTCGCGCCGACGCGGAACACTTCGTACGTCCCGTCGATGGCCAGCGGGAGGATCGGAAGCTCCGAGCGGATGGCCAGGAGGAAGGCGCCGCGCTGGAAGGGGCGCATGGCCAGTTCGCGGGAGCGTCCTTCCTCCGGGAAGATGACAATCGTGTTTCCCTTGCGGATGCGCGCCACGGCCAGGTCGAACGACTTCACCGCCGTCCGCCGGTTCTTCCGGTCGATGGGGATGAAGCCGGCCCGGCCGATGGCCCAGCCGAAGATGGGGATGCTGAAAAGACTCTTCTTGGCCATGAAGCGGATCGGCTGCGGAATCGCCGCGAAGATGCAGGGGATGTCGAAGTACGAGTGGTGGTTGGCGATGAGGATGTAGCGCCTGTCGCGGTCGATCGTCTCGATTCCCTCGCCGCGGATCTCGATGCCCGCCCCCCACAGGACCAGCCTGGCCCAGAGCCGGATCACCGGATCGATCCAAGGCGAGGAGGAGGAAAGAAGAGCGATGACCATCACAGTGATCGCCAGCGGGATCGTCACCACGATGGCCACGATCGCGGCCCAGATGGTTCGGAGCATGAGCGCGCATCTTAATGCGCCTTCGGCGCGTTATCTGCGGCTTCGCCGCGTTGTTGGTCGTCTGCGGCGCGGCCGCGTGGCCGCGGAGGGACAGATAATTTGGCCTGATGGACAACGCAGCACGACAACCAACCGCCAACCGAGAACGCGCGAAGCGCAGACAACGCGGCAAAGCCGCAGACAACGCGCGAAGCGCCATGGCCGGTGCTACAATTCGCGACCTCCAGATGATCCCCTTCCAGGTCTTTTCAACACAATCGTCCGAAGGAGAAAGACGTGCCCGATAGCATGACCGCGACGGCGGTGCTCGATGAGCCTCTGACCGGCGCCGCCTCGACCGTCAACGACTGCACGATCCACGTTGCCACCGTCAACGGCTCCGGATCGCAATCGTCCAACAGCGTCCTGATGCGCTCCATCTTCCAGATGGGCGTGCCCGTCAGCGGGAAGAACATGTTCCCGTCGAACATCGCCGGCCTTCCGACGTGGTTCACGATCCGGGCGAACAAAGACGGCTGGATCGCCCGCAAAAAAGAAGTCGACATCATGGTGTGTATGAACGCGGCCACCGCGCGCGAGGACGTCGAGGCGCTGCAGCCGGGCGCCGTCTGCATCTACGACGCGCCGTTGAATTGTAAAAACATCCGCAACGACGTCACCTTCTTCGAGGTCCCCTTCGCCAAGCTGGCCGGCGAGCTGTCGCAGGA
>Ga0247668_1000101_pt1 | contig 27997 bp, 26 predicted proteins | sample CNK09_metaG_FD_182737 | JGI IMG/M metagenome (GOLD analysis project Ga0247668, IMG submission 182737) | Soil microbial communities from Purdue University Martell Research Forest, Indiana, United States - CNK09 | ecosystem: Environmental > Terrestrial > Soil > Temperate forest > Bulk soil...
CACGCCGCCAGTCTGGGACGACCTCGCCATGAACGCGCAGCCGCGCCACGCCGCCGTCGGGGTAGATATGCAGACGCAGATGAGTGAACGCGTACGGTGAGTCGATCGAGAAGAGATTCTCGCTGTCGCCCTTCAGCTCGGATTCCGGAAGGATCTCGATCCAGCTTGCGGCGAGCAACGAGTCCGTGTCGCTCTCCGGCCGTGCCTCACACGCCTCGATCGAGCAATACGACGGATAGTTGCCGCGAAAGAACGCAGTATCGACGACGACGCCGCGCACCACGCCGCGAACGCCGAGGCGGATGACGGCGAAGTCATGACCGGGCGTGCGTTTGCGGCGGCTCTCCCATCCGTCCATCCACTTGCCGCGGTCGGTGTACTCGTGCTCCTTCCAGACCGGCCTGGTGGGACGGAGAAGGTTTTCCTTCTCGGCGAAGTAGTCGTCGGTCGCGTACAGAACGGAGCCGCCGAGACGCTCGGAGGCGAGGTCGAGAAACTGCTGAAAGGTTGCGTCGCTCATGACTGGCGGAGCGGCGAATGTTGAATGTTCAATGTTGAATATTCAATGTTGAATGGAGGCCCGAACCATTCAACATTCAACATTCAACATTGAACATTCACCATTCAACAATCGTCTCATCTCCGAATCCATTCCCCAATCGCGTTCCCGAGGTAGGCCCCATCGTCCCACACCTTGTGTCCTCGAACGTAGGTCGCATGGACGACGCCGGTGAGCGTCTCGCCGGCGTAGGGCGTCACCTTGTGGCGATGCTGCACGTGCTCGGTCCGGACAACGAAACGCTCCTCGGGGTCGAAGACGATGATGTCCGCATCGTAGCCGGCGGCGATCTTTCCTTTTCGGTCGCCGAGACCCGCCAGTGTCGCTGGACCGGTAGTCATCAGTTCGACGATCTTCGCGAAGGCAATGCCACGCCGTCTGGCCTCGGTCCAGACGATCGGCAGCCCGAACTGCAGCGATGCGATACCGCCCCAGGCCCGGGCGATGTCGCCTTCCTCCATCCGTTTCAACTCCGGCGTACACGGCGAGTGGTCGCTGACGATGGCATTCAGGAGTCCCGCCTCGATGCCGCGCCACAACTCCTCGCGGTTGGCATGGTCGCGGATCGGAGGCGCGCACTTGAACTCCGTCGCTCCGTCGGGAACGGATTCGGCGTCGAAGTAGAGGTAGTGCGGCGTGGTCTCGGCGGTCAGCGGCACATGCGCGTCGCGGGCGCAACGAAGCGCTTCGAGCCCGTTTGCCGAAGAGAGATGGACGATGTGGGCATGCGTCTTCGTCTTGAGAGCCAGCGCGTAGACCAGCGCGATCGCTTCATCCTCCGCGACGCGTGGACGGGTGGCGAGGTAGCTCGCGTACGAACGATCATCGCCGGCCGGCGCGTGGATGTGCTCCGGCAACTCCGCGTGGACGAGCAGCGGCGCGCCGGTTCCATGCAGAGCCTTCAGCGCCTCTTCCATTCCGCTGGCGTCGAGATGGCCGAACTCCGGCACTCCCGATTCGACCATGAAGCATTTGAAGCCGCAGGCACCGGCATCGAGCATCGCCCGAAGCTCGCCGGCGTTCCCCGGCACCGCGCCACCCCAGAGCGCAACGTCGACGCGGCACTTGCCATGGAGGGCATGAACCTTCGTTTGAAGTGCCGCCACCGAGGTCGTCGGCGGGATCGAGTTCAGCGGCATGTCGACGATCGTCGTCACCCCTCCCGCGGCCGCCGCGCGCGTGGCGGTCTCGAACCCCTCCCACTCCGTCCGCCCCGGCTCGTTGACATGCACGTGCGAGTCGACGATGCCCGGCATGAGGGTCAGGTCGCCGTAATCGGTCACCGGGCCGGGAGCATCATCGAAATCGCCGAGACGCTCGATGACGCCATTTCTGACGTGGATCGACGCCGGCCGGATGCCCTGCTTCGTGACGACGTTTCTGCTGCGGAGGATCACGCGGCGGATGATAACGGTTCGTTCGCTGGTCACCTCAAAGCCTGAGGGAGGCCGGCAGGACTAGGTTTCTGGTTCAGGCGGACCAGGTTTCTGGTTCCTGGTACGAGGTTTCTGGTTCAGGGGGACCAGGTTTCTGGTTCCCGGGACGAGGTTTCTGGTTCGGGGCGACCAGGTTTCTGGTTCCCGGGACGAGGTTTCTGGTTCGGGGCGACCAGGTTTCTGGTTCCCGGGACGAGGTTTCTGGTCCGGGGGGACCAGGTTTCTGGTTCGCGGGAAGAGGTTTCTGGTCCAGGGGACCAGGTTTCTGGTCCGGAGCACGAGTTTTCTGGTTCCCGGAACGAGTTCTTTTTCCCCTGGAAACAGGTTTCGGGACGATCAGCGAAGTTCTTATGTCACTTGAAACAAATGACTTGCACCAGAACTTCGCGTAAAGGCAGCGCGGAAGCTGTTTGTAACCCAACGGTTTTGGAAGGAACGATCAGGATCACGCCTGCGGCGCCGCCACTTCGCGCGCATCGCTGCCCCGCGCAATCCGCCGGTAGGCCGTCATCCGCATCAGGATCTCTTCCCCGGTGGCCGGGGCGTGGAGCTTCGGAATCTCGCCGCCGCTGAGGTACGACAGCGCGTTCTTCACCGCCATCCAGACCGAGATGGCCAGCACCAGCGGGGGCTCGCCGGTCGCTTTGCTGGAGCGGATGTTCAGAGCGTTCTCGGCGTCGATCCAGTCGGCGTTGAACACGGGCGGCACGTCCTGAATGTTGGGGATCTTGTAGGTAGTCGGCGAGTGCGAGAGGAGGTTGCCTTTGGCGTCGTAGCGCAGCTCCTCGTTCGTCAGCCAGCCCATCCCCTGGATGAACGCGCCGGTGATCTGGCCGCGGTCGATGCCGGGGTTGATCGGCTTGCCGATGTCCATCAGCAGATCGCTGCGCAGCACCTGCATCATGCCGGTGAAGCGATCGATCTCGATCTCCGAAATTGCCGTCCCCTGCGTGAAGTAGAGGAACGGCGCACCGCAGCCTTTGTCCGCATCCCAGTCCAGTCCCTGCGTCGAATAAAACCCGCGCTCGCCAACGGAGACCCGCTCGAGGTGGCACATCTTCACGAGCGCGGCGAACGGAACGCGCGGCTCGGAGAGGCGGCGATCGAAGACCTCGCCGTTCTCGAAAACGACGTCATCGACGGATGGCTCGACACAGGCAACGCGTCCGAAATACTCCGCGGCAACGCCGGCCATGCGCGCGCGAATCTTCCGGCAGGCATCGGCGGCCGCGCTGCCGTTGAGGTCCGCGCCGCTGGAGGCGGCGGTCGCCGAGGTGTTGTTGTTTTTCTCCGTCGACGTCGGCATCAGCAGGACGCGCTCGGCATCGATCCCAAGCTCGTCGGCCACGATCTGCCGGATCTTCGTGTTGACGCCCTGACCCATCTCCGTCGCGCCGGTCGATACCTGGACCGAGCCATCGAGGTAGACGTTGACCAGGGCGTTGGCCTGATTGAGGAACTTGGTGTTGAACGAGATGCCGAACTTCACCGCCGTGCAGGCGATGCCGCGGAGGTGCGTGTGCGACGTTGCGTTGAAGCGGGCCACATCCGCGACGCGCGCCCGATAGTCGGCGCGTTCCGCGATCTCGTCGAAGAGGTGGGGAAGATGATTGTTGCGGACGACCTGCCCATATGGCGTGATGTTGCGATCGTCGATCCCGTAGCAGTTGCGGCGGCGGATTTCGAGAGGATCGATCTTCAGCAAGACGGCGATCTCTTCGAGGATGTTCTCGATCGTGGCGATTCCCTGCGGGCCGCCGAAGCCGCGGAAGGCGGTGTTGGGCGGGTAGTTCGTCCGGCAGACCGTGCCTCGGATCAGCGCGTTCGGCATGTAGTAGGCGTTGTCGGCGTGCGTCATCGCGCGGCCGAGAACCGAGGTCGAGAGATCGGCGAAGGCGCCGCCATCGGAGTAGAAATCGATTTTGGCGGCGGTAATGACACCGTCGTCATCGAAGGCGACCTTGTAGTCGTTCTGGAACGGATGGCGTCCGCCGGTGACGCACATGTCGTCGTCCTTGCTGTAGGCGATGCGCGCCGGGCGTTTGAGCTTGTGGGCCACGAGCGCGGCGATGGCGGCGGGGTGCGTGGCCTGGCACTCTTTCCCACCGAACCCACCGCCCATTCGTTTGGTGACGACGGTGACCTTGTTGATCGGCAATCCGAGGAGGTGAGCGATGACGTCCTGCACCTCGGAAGGATTCTGCGTCGACGAGTGAACTGTGAGCTGATCGAATTCGCCCGGCACTGCCAGCGCCGCCTGCGATTCGAGATAGAAGTGATCCTGCCCGCCGTTGATGAACGTCCCCTCCAGGATGTTGTCCGCGGAAGCGAACGCCGCCTCCACGTCGCCGCGCTTGATGGTCATGGTCTTGCCGATGAACAGCCCGCGCCGTTTGGCTTCATCGATGGTGAAGACCGGCTCAAGCTCTTCGATGTCGACCTTGATTGCCGCCTTGGCCGCGCGGATGGCCGCACGCGACTCCGCCGCCACGACGACGATCGGATGTCCGATGAACGACACGACATCCTCGGCCAGCAGTAATTCATCCTGGATGATGGCGCCGAAGAGGTTGTGGTGAAGGTCGCGGTACGTGAAGAGATGCGCGAACGATCCGGCGTCACCGAAATCGATCCCGCGGATCCGCCCATGCGCCACCGGCGACCAGACGAAGTCGACCATCAGCTCCCCGCGCAGCGGCGCCACGTCGTCGATGTAGACGGACTCGCCGCTGACGTGACCGACCGCGGAGTCGTGCGGGATGTTCTTTCCGACCGAGGGCATGGGTTGACGAGTATACGGTGGCGGATATGGTAAGGTGTCGATACATCCACAACAATGAGGTCTACTCTTATGCGACGTTTCGCGTGCGTCCTCGCGTTCCTGCTCGTCTGCCCGATGGCCCTCGCCCAGCACTTCCATCACGGCGCCACGGCCGCCCCAGGGCGGATCTCGCCGTGCACCAAGTATTTGTCTTTCGCGCCGGCAGTTCTGCAGCCGAAGTTCCAGAAGGTGGACTGGCCGGTCACCACCGGCAAGCCTGACGCCCGGTTGTACTTCAACCAGGGGATGACGCAATACTACGGATTCAACTTTGAAGAGGCGTTGCGCAATTTCCTCGGAGCGAAGAAGGCCGATCCGACGATGGCCATGGCATCGTGGGGCATCGCACTCGCGGCCGGACCGAATATCAACCTCGCCGTGGACGACGAATGCCGCGCCGTAGCGCAGGCCGAAAGCAAGAGGGCACGCGACCTGATGATCGCGGGTTCATCCGTCACAGAGGTGGAGCGCGGTCTGATCGAGGCCCTTCCGTTGCGCTACGGGAAACCGGAGGAACTGGCGTCGGAGGCCGTCGACTACAGCGTGGCCATGGCCAAGGTCTGGGACAAGGCGCAGAAAGGCTCGTCTCCGCAGGTCCTCACGAACGTCGGCGCGCTTTATGCCGAGAGCCTGCTCGAGCTCCGGCCGTGGGCGCTGTTCGACGTCTGTCAGCGCCCCGCGCTCGATACCGATCTCATCGAGAGCGTTCTGATGGAGGCCAAGGCTGTCGAGAACGCGGTCGGCGCGAATCATTTCTGGATCCACACGGTCGAGGCGTCGAACAGCCCGGGCAGGGCGTTGGCCAGCGCGAATCTGTTCAGGGACGGACTGGTGGCTGCGTCGGGACATCTGGTGCACATGCCGTCGCACATTTATCTGTTGCTCGGCGATTACAAGCAGGCCGTGGACAGCAACATCAATGCGGTGGTGGCCGACGTCTCGGAGTACGCCCTGCCGTGCGGCGGCTCCTACGCGCAGTACTCCACGAACGACAAGTGCCCGCAGCTCTATTACGGTCATTACCTCAGCCACAACTACTTCTTCGGCGCCGTCGCCGCAACGTTCAGCGGTCAAAGCGAGCGCGCGGTGACGCTGGCGTGCGACACGCGCGCGCATGCCCAGCGTTTCGTGGCCAACGAGCCGGGCCTGCAGCGATACATGACCGCGCCGTTCATGGCCCTGGTGATGAACCGCAGATGGGACACGATCCTCAATAAGGACGAGGAACCAGAGCCGCCAGCCAAATGCTACATGGACCAGTTCCCGGGGGACGGCTGCCACATCCTCCGCTCCATGTGGTTCTGGGCGCGGGGCATGGCGGATGCCACAAAAGGCCAGGTCGTTCCGGCGGAAACGGAGTATGCCGCGATGAATAACGAGATGAAGATGATCGCTCCTCCGACGCCGATCGGATGGGGCAACAACAGCGCCACCGCGGTGCTCTCGATCGGACAATCGATACTGAAGGCACGCTTGACGTGGGCGAGTGGTCAGTGCAAGGCGGGGGAGAAGAGGGAGACGTGCGAGGACGCCATCGAGCGGGCCCTCGCGCATTTGAAGCTCGCCGTCACCCACGAAGACAACCTGGTATACGACGAGCCGCCGCAGTGGTTCCCCCCTGCCCGCGAGGCGCTGGGCGGCGCGTATCTGCAGGCGAAGAAGTTCAAGGAGGCAGAGTTAACGTTCGACGAGGAGCTCAGGATTCACAAGGCCAGCGGCCGCGCGCTCTACGGCCGGATGCGTGCGCTCCAGGAACAAGGCCAGTCGGCGAAAGCCTCTACCGCGGCGACGGACTTCTGCACGGCATGGGTAAACGCCGACTACACGATGACCGATGAGGATCTGTGGCCGGCAGGAACCCTCGATTCCAAGATCGTCGTAACGACCTGCGGAAAGCCGAAAAAAGAGCCGTCCAGGAACACCTGCAATACCCGGACACTCATGCAGCCGACCAGCGGCCGATAGAGGGCTCCTGGCGACGGGAACATCTTCACCATCCAGGCGCTCCGCACCAGGAAGGAGCGGCGTGCGCGAAGGCGCTCGTCACGCGCGCACGAGAGCGATTTTCAGATCTTCGGCAAACAACTCCGGCTGCTCGAGCGCCGCGAAGTGGCCGCCCGCCGGAAACTCGCTCCACCGCTTCACGTCGTATACGCGCTCGATCCACGATCGAGGCGGGAAGGGCTCTTCGAGCGGGAAGTGAGCAATCGCGCAGGGCGTGGTGAGTCGTTCGCTGGCGGCAAAGCGGAGCGGCGTCTTCGATGACTCGAGGTAGAGGCGCATCGACGATGCGATCGTGTTGGTAGCCCAATAGATGGTGATGTTGGCGAGGATGTCGTCGAGTGAGATACGCGATCGCGGATCGGACCACTCGCGGAACTTCTCCCAGATCCAGATGCCGAGTCCCGCCGGCGAGTCAGCTAGGGCATAGCCGAGGGTCAGGGGACGCGTCTTCTGCAGGTGGCCATACGCGTACGACTCGGCCACCCACCTCTCACTATCGCGGAGGAATTGCTGCTCCTCCGGCGTCGGATCGGCGGCCTCAGGCGCGAACGAGCCGGGGATGTAGTTGAGGTGCATCGCGCTGAGGCGTTGGGGATAGTCGCGCGCGAGCCACGTGGCGATGCCTGCGCCCCAGTCGCCGCCCTGAACGGCGAAGCGGTCGTAGCCGAGGAGCGTCATCAGATCGGCGATTCGCCCGGCGATCTGGCGATTGGACATGCCTGGCGACGCCGGCGGATCGGAGAAGCCATAACCAGGGAGCGACGGCACGATGACGTCGAATGAATCGGCGAGCAGCGGGATGACATGCAGCATCTCGACAAACGATCCTGGCCAGCCATGCAGCAGCACGAGCGGCGGACCGCCGTTTCTCTCGTGGATGAAATGAATGCCGTTCGACTTGTAATGATGGAAGGCATTGAGACGGCGCTCGTAAGCGCGCCAGTCGAATTCGTCGCGCCAGTAGTGGACGAATTCCTTCGCCTCATCGAGCGGAACGCCGCCCGAATCAGTGACGCCGGCCGGCCATCGCGTGTCGGCGAGGCGGCGACGAAGATCGTCGAGAGTCAATTCCGGGATGGTGATTCGAAACGGCTGCAAGAGTCTCCAATTGTATGTCCCCCCGGCGTCGCCGCGTTGACATGCGCGACCGGTCGCGACACGATCGCCCATCATGAGCATTGCAGCGGAGCGGGACCAATCGGTCATCGAGCTCACTACGCGCGCCGTCATCGCTGGCGTTTTGTTCGGCGTGATCTTCGGCGCGGCGAACGCATACCTCGGGTTGAAGGTCGGACTGACGGTCTCGACGTCGATTCCGATCGCCGTGCTGACGGTGGCGCTATTCAAGCTGATGCCGGGGCGGCGCGACGGCGTCATTCTCGAATCGAACATCTCACAGACGATTGCCGCACTTTTCGCGATCTCGTCCGGCAGCATCGATACGTGGCTCCTCCCACGCGGCCGAGGAACTGGAAGATGACAAACTCGACATTCTCGACCTCGAAAGCATCGTCCTCACGGGCGAAATCATTGAGCGCCAAACGGACCACAGGACGGGCGAAACAAAGTACGTCATCCGGGGCATCACGCTCGCGAACTCTGCCGGCTGCGTTGTCGCCAAGTTCGACTCAGCCGGCCGCGCAGTCATCATCACCGTCTACCTCGAGTGAGCCTTGCGCATTTTGCGGAAATGCCGAAGTGTCACTTCGCCACGTTACAAGGAGCTACGGTAGCGGCGCCACTCTCCTTGTAATCGAGAACATTCCGATGTTTTCTTGCCCGAGGTGCGGCGAGAGTTATTTCACCGCCGAAACGCTCCATGAGATATCGCGAATCAAGGCGAAACGGCGCAGCATGGCTGCTCCGCGGCCGGTGCCCGTCGCAGTCTTCCCGAGGCGCCCTGGCGCGGCTGCCTGACACGTCGTTGCACCACCTCGGCTCTGCATCGAGTTCGGAGCCTACGCGTGTGCGAGCCGCGGCGCTGGCGTCTCCCCGAACACCTCGTACCAGAACTTGCTCATGATGTTCTCCGCAAGCTGCAGCCGGTAATCCGCGGAGCCGCGCACATCGCTGATCGGCTTGATCTCGTCGCGGGCGATGCGGCCGGCGTGCTCGAAGGTGTCGAGGGTTGCGGACTTTCCGGCGAGGAACGCTTCGGTGCGCGGGAGGCGGACCACGGTCGGGGCGACGCCGCCGTAGGCGACTGCGGCGCGGTCGATGCGGTCGCCGGTTAGCCCCAGGCGGATGGCAGCGGTGAAGGCGGAGATATCGAGGTCTTTGCGGCGGGAGACTTTGTAGAGCTTGAGCGTGTCGCGGACGATGGAGATCCGGACGCGCGTGATGATCTCGTCGGGATGGAGATCGAATTTGCGGTAGCCGAGGTAGAAGCGGTCGATGGGGACGGAGCGGGCGCCGTCATTCAGTTCGAGCATGGCGCCGGCCACGAAGAGGTAGGGGAGCGTGTCTCCGATGGGGGAGCCGTTGGCGATGTTTCCGATCAGCGTTCCGGCGTTCTTGATCTGCGGCGAGCCGAAGATGGCCATGATGCCGGCCAGTTCAGGGATACGCTCGGTGATGAAGGTCTCGAAGTCGGCCAGGGTCGTGTTCGCGCCGGCGACGATGACACCGTCTTCTTCGCGCAATTCGTTGAGCGAGGCGATCTTCGACAGCGATAGCATCGCCGGCGCGGCGTAGTTACGTTTGTTGACCCAGACGCCGACGTCGGTGCCGCCTTGCACGATGGTGCATCCGGGATGGTCGCGTTTGAAGGCGATCGCTTCGTCGAGTGTGGCCGGTGCGCAGAAACGGCCGATGGTGACCGAGTCGCCGGCGTCCGGCAGCTCGGGATAGCGATCGCGCATCTTCGCGGCCTGTGCGCCATCGACGGAGAGGGCTGCTTTGATGATCGGCTCGTAGCCGGTGCAGCGGCAGAGGTTTCCGGTGAGGCCGTCGCGAACCTGCTTTTCATTCAGATGACTACACACCTCGAACATCCCGGCCATGGCCATCACGAAGCCAGGCGTGCAGTATCCGCATTGGGCGCCGTGGCATTGCACCATTGCTGCTTGAACAGGATGGAGAACGTTTTCACGCGGAGACGCGGAGACGCGGAGGGAGTCCTCTTCTCTCCGCGTCTCCGCGCCTCCGCGTGACAATCCTTCGACCGTCACGATGGACGATCCATCGAGCTGCGCGAGATTCAGGATGCAGGAGTTGACGGGACGATAGTCGGCATCTGCCGTGCGCCTCGTGAGCACCGTGCACGCGCCGCAATCCCCTTCCTCGCAGACGATCTTTGTACCTGTTGCGCCGACGTCCAGGCGCAGATAGTTCGCGAGCGTCTGGAACGCGGCATCGCCTTCGATGCGATGTTCGCGACCGTTGATGTGCAGGAGGATGTGGTCGCGCATTCTTGGGAGAAGTTACAGCTTCACGATCCCGTTGTATGTCTCCGGACGGCGGTCGCGATAGAACTGCCAGGTGTTGCGGACCTCGCGGATCTTGTCCATGTCGAGGTCGGCGGTGACGAGAGCGTCCGCATCGCGAGGGCCGACAGCCAGCATCTGGCCGCGGGGATCGCAGAAGTAGCTCTGGCCGTAGAACTCGCCGATGTTCCAGGGGGCTTCGTAGCCGACGCGATTGATGGCGCCGACGAAGTAGCCGTTGGCCACGGCGTGGGCCGGCTGCTCGAGCTTCCAGAGGTACTCCGAGAGTCCGGCCACGGTGGCCGAGGGATTCATGACGATTTCCGCTCCTGCCAGACCCAGCTCTCTGGCCCCCTCGGGGAAGTGCCGGTCGTAGCAGATGTAGACGCCGACCTTGGCGTAGGCGGTCTCGAAGACCGGATAGCCGAGGTTGCCCGGGCGGAAGTAGAACTTCTCCCAGAAGCCGGGAGCGACGTGCGGGATGTGGTTCTTGCGGTACTTGCCGAGGTACTTGCCGTCGGCATCGATCACGGCGGCGGTGTTGTAGTAAACGCCGGTCTCTTCCTCTTCATACAGAGGGACCACGATGACCATGTGGTATTTCTTGGCGTACTCCTGCATCAGCTTCGTGGTGGGACCGTCGGGAATCTTCTCGGTGGAGTCGTACCAGCGCGTGGTCTGCTCGGCGCAGAAGTACGGTCCGGTAAAGATCTCCTGCATGCACAGGATCTGAACGCCCTCGGCACCGGCCTGGTCGATGTACTTCAGCGTGCGCTCGGTCTGGGCCAGGCGGATCGTTTCGAGCGATTCGCTCGTGTCGCAAGCGAGGGATGTCTGGATCAAACCACCTTTGACGATTCGGGACATGCGTTTTCTCTCCGATTTGGGTTCGCGGATTATAGCCGCCGCTGGCGGTATGGGTTGCGCAGGGCTCGGCTGCACCGGCGGTTCGGGCTCGTTCGTGACGATGATCGTTGGCTGAGGCTCGGGTTGGGGTGGAGGTGGCTCCGGCTGCGGCATCGGCTCGGGCTCAGTGATCGGCAACGGCTCAGGATTGGCGTCAGGCAACGGTTCGGGATCGGAATCGGGCAACGGTTCGGGGTCAGAAGGCGGTTGCGGCGACGCAGCGGCAGCCTTCCGACGCATCGAGGCGCCGGCGACGATGACGACCACGGCGACGAGTAGGAGCAGGATGATCAGTGTCATGCGGCGACAGGCTGTGGATCGATAACACCGCGTGGGCGGAAAACCTTCATCAGCAGCAGATGGGTGATCGCGGCAATGCCGAAGCCGACGAACCAGGCGTAGTCATACAGCGGACGCAACGTTGGGACGACCAGCCCGATCCACGCTGCCGTGCAGCCGAGGAGCGTGGCAAAGACGGCGCGCCAGTTCCAGCCGGCGTTGTATCGATAGGTGCCCTCGGTGCGATAGAGATCGCCGAGCACCAGCAGCTTCTTCCGCACGATCCAGTAATCGACGATCATCACGCCGCCGATCGAGCCGAGGCCGCCTGAGTAGCCGAGAAGCCAGGTGAAGATGTAGCCGGAGGGGTCAGCCAGCAGACGCCACGGCTGCATCGCAATAGCGAGCAATCCGGTGATCAGGCCGCCGGTACGGAAGGAGATCCATTTCGGGAAGGCGTTGGCGAAATCGTTCGCGGGCGAGACGACGTTCGCGGCGATGTTGACCGAGAGCGTGGCGATGACGACGGTGAACATCGAGATCGCCACCACGAGCGGTTGCTTGAACTGTGCGACCAGCTTGAGCGGATCCCACAGCTCGTTGATGCCCATCGTCGGATAGATGACCACCGCGGCCGAGGTGATGATCACGCCCATCGCCGCGAAGACGGTCATTGTCGTTGGAAGAGCTACCGTCTGGCCGATGGCCTGCTCGCGCTGGCTGCGGCCGAAGCGGGTGAAGTCGGGCATGTTCAGCGACAGCGTGGCCCAGAAGCCGATCATCGCCGTCAGCGAGGGGATGAAGATCGGCCGGAACGTCGCCCATGTCTCGAACTTCCCCTTCTCGTGCAGCAGGTAGCCGAGGCCGTGCGCGCGCCAGACCGCCCATCCGAGAAGGAGCGCCGTCATGATCAGGACGAACGGTGCTGCCCAGTTCTCGAAGCGGCGCAGCAGGTCCATGCCGCGATAGATGATGAGGATGTTGAGCAGCCAGAAGAGGAGGAAGGAGATCCATTCGGTCGTTGGATGGCCGGCGAATTTGCCGAGAAGCGCGGGCCAGGAGGGAAGGATCGATGTGAAGAAGGTGTGTAGTGCCTCGCCGCCGATCCAGGCCTGAATCCCGAACCAGCCGCAGGCGACGATGGCCCGCATGAGCGCCGGCAGGTTGGAGCCGATCGTGCCGTAGCTGGCGCGCGCGAAGACGGGGAAGGGGATGCCGTACTTGGTCCCAGCATGCGAGTTGAGAAGGATCGGGACGAGAACGATGGTGTTGCCCACGAGGATGGTGAGCAGCGCCTGCCACCAGTTCATCCCCGCGCCGATGAGGCCGGAGGACATCATGTAGGTGGGGATGCAGTGCGCCATGGCGATCCAGAGCGCGGCGTAGTTGTAGGTGGTCCAGTTCCGTTGGGCCACGGGCACGGGCGCCAGGTCGTGGTTGTACAGCGGACTGGTGCGAATCCCCTCCTCGGAACGAAGCTCGACACGTCCGTCTTCGTGTTGGATGACCGCGTCAGTCATGGATTGCCTCCGCTACGGGATTCCCAAAGTGAGGGGTGGCGACATTGTGCCACAGCGATCCGGAACGCGGCCTCGTGCGTATCATCGGTCATGCGAAAGCTCCTGATGACGTCCGCTCTCATCCTGCTTGCCGCCACCAGCCAGTCCGCCGAGGTGAAAACGGGAGGCGCGAAGATGATCGAGGTCGACGGCAAATATCACGTCTGGACCAAGCGCGTCGGGCACGGTCCGGTGAAGATGCTGACGCTGCACGGCGGCCCCGGCTTCCCGCACGATTACTTCGAATGCTTCGAGGATTTCCTGCCGCAGCACGGCATCCAGTTCTATTACTACGACCAGCTCGGCGTCGGGAACTCGGACCAGCCGGACGACGTCTCGCTATGGACGGTGTCCCGTTACCGCGCCGAGGTGGAGCAGGTCCGCAAGGGCCTCGGGCTTGACCATTTCTACCTCTACGGCCATTCGTGGGGCGGCATGCTGGCCATCGAGTACGCCCTCGAGCATCAGGATCACCTCAAGGCGCTGATCATCTCCGACATGACCGCCGGCATCCCGGCGTACGAGAAATACGCCGCCACGCTGCTGGCCGAGTTGTCGGAGGAAGATCGCAAGACGCTGGCGAAGTACGAGGCGGCCGGCAACTACGACGCGCCCGAGTACCAGCAGATCATGATGGGCAAGGTGTACGCGGCGCATCTTCTTCGCATGGACCCATGGCCGGAGCCGGTGACGCGGGCGTTCGCGAAGTTCAATCAGAAGATCTATAACACCATGCAGGGTCCGAACGAGTTCGTCATCAGCGGCAACTTCAAGGATTGGGACCGCTGGGAGGATCTGAAGAAGATCAAGGTTCCCACCCTGATCATCGCCGGCCGTCACGGCACGATGAATCCCGAGGACATCCGCCGCATGGGCAAGCTCATTCCGCATTCGCGCGTCGTCATCACGGAGGGAAGCCATCTGGAGATGTACGACGACCAGGAGCGCTACTTCCGCGAGGTGGTGACGTTCATCAAGGATGTGGAGGCTGGGAAGTTCAAGTAAAGGAGCGCCGGCGAGACGCCAGCGCTCCGGTCACCTCGGGCTGAACGCCTGTCCCCGTTTCAAGAACTGTCCCTTCCCCGGTTTCCCAACGTACTTGCCGTCTTCGATCACCACATCCCCCCGCGAAAGCACCGTCTTCGTAACGCCCTTCACCCGCCGGCCCTCGTAGCAGGAGTAGTCGACGTTCATGTGGTGCGTCTTCGCGCTGATGGTCATCTCCTCATTCGGATCGAAGATGACGATGTCGGCGTCGCTGCCGACGGCGATGGTTCCCTTCTTCGGAAACAGTCCGAAGATCTTTGCCGCCGAGGTGGAGGTGATCTCGACGAAACGATTGAGTGAGATGCGCCCCTCCGCCACACCGCCGTCGTAGACCAGCGACATCCGGTGCTCCACGCCCGGACCGCCGTTGGGGATCTTCGAGAAGTCGTTCTTCCCGAGCTCCTTCTGCTCCTTCATGCAGAAGGGGCAGTGGTCCGTGGAGACGACCTGCAGGTCGTTGAACTTCAGCCCGCGCCACAGCTTTTCCTGGTTCCACTTCTCGCGAATGGGCGGCGTCATCACGTACTTGGCCCCTTCGAAACCGGGCTGCTCGTAGACGCTGTAGTCGAGGAAGAGATACTGCGGGCAGGTCTCGGCGTAGGCGTTGATGCCCATGTCGCGGGCGCGGGTCACTTCCTGCAGTGAGTCGTCGCAACTGAGGTGGACGATGTACACCGGCGCGTCGGCCATTTCGGCAAGAGCAATAGCGCGATGCACGCCCTCCGCCTCCGCTTTCGTCGGCCGGGTCAGCGCGTGATACTTCGGCGCCGTCTTCCCCTCGGCCAGCGCTTTCTTGACGATGGCGTCGATGACCACGCCGTTCTCTGCGTGCATGCAGATCAGCCCGCCGTTTTCTCCGGCCATCCCCATCGCTTTGAAGATCGTGGCGTCATCGACGAGAAAGACCCCGGGATAGGCCATGAAGAGTTTGAAGCTCGAGATCCCTTCATCGATCATCGACTTCATCTCCGGTAGCCGCTCGTCCGGCAGATCGGTACAGATGAGATGGAATCCGTAGTCGATCGACGTCCTGCCGTCCGCCTTGGCGTGCCACGCATCCACCGCCTGCTTCAGCGATTGCCCCTTGTACTGAACGGCGAAGTCGATGATGGTGGTCGTCCCACCGTGCGCCGCCGCGATCGTGCCGGTCTCGAACGTGTCGGAGGCCGAGGTTCCTCCGAACGGGAGCTCCATGTGTGTATGCGGATCGATCCCGCCGGGGATGACGAGCCGTCCTTTGGCGTCGATGACCTTATCCGCGTTCGCATCGATTGATTTGCCGATCATAGCGATGGTGCCGTCTTCGATCAGGATGTCGGCGTGGTAGTCATCGACTGCGGTGACGATGCGGCCGTTTCGGATCAGGGTGGTCATGGCTGGACTCCTTTGTTCAAGTAGCGATCGATGATCGCTTTCAGTTTCGGCAAGTCTTCAGTCGCGGTGTCCCAGACGCGATCGTTGTCGATGTCGAAGTACGAATGAATGAGGTGGTTGCGCATTCCAACAACTTTGGGCCATGGAATCTCTGGCAGCTCATCTCGCACTTCCGTTCCGATGCGCGCTGCGGCCTCGCCGACGATTTCAATCGACTTCACGATTGCGAGCATGAGTTGCTCGTCGTTTTCCAAGTCAGCGCGCGTGCGGCCAACAATGAATCGCTCGACGCGCTCCGCGGACAGAACGATGTGACGGAGTCGCTCGACGTCAGGCGGCGGAATACTGCACCTCGGCGGAATGGACGACTTGGTCGCGGAAGTAGCGGCTCAGCTCGGCCGGCGTTCTGAGGTCGACCTTTCGGCCAAGCCTTTCGCCGAGCTCGATTTCCATGCCCGCCATGGCGATGTACCCCACCCGTGCTCCTTCTTCAAACTCCACCAGAACATCGACATCACTGTCGGAGTGGAAACGGTCTGTCAGAACCGACCCGAAAAGTGCGAGCTTGCGAATCCGGTTTCGCCTGCAGAAGTCTGCGATGAACTCGCGATCGAGTTGAATGTGCGCGGACATCGGCACACATTCTAACCAATGAGGGTTTGTTTCATCGCGCGCGATCAGACAACGGAATACTGCACCTCGGCCGACCGAAGGACCTCTTCGCGGAAGTGACGGCTCAGGTCTCTGGGCGTGCGTAGGTCCACTGGTTTGCCCACGACAGCCTCGAGCTCGAACTGCATGCGCGCCAGAGCAAAGAATCCGGGTGTGTCCTCGGGCTCGAATTCGATCAGGAAGTCGACGTCGCTTTCAGGCCGAAATCGATCCGTAAGCACCGATCCGAACAACGAAAAGCGTTGAACGTGGTGCCGCTTGCAGAACTCGGCGACGAACTCCGGATCGAGTTGAATGTGCGCGGACATCGCAACACATTCTACCGCGCACGATCGCCGACATTCAGTCGCTCGCGCCGTCGAGCCCGAGGAACTTGCGGATGGTGGTGCCGGCCACCTCTTCGAAACGCTGGCCGTACGATTTGATGGCGCCGGAGGGCTCGTCGAGAAAGATCCGTTCGACGCGGAAGAGGGGGACGAACATCGTGATGAGATCGAGGTCCGGCTCCTCGTTGCGGGCGATCTGATGGATCCAGTCTTCGAACGAGTCGAGATTGATGCCGCGCATCGTCACACCGGCGGAGGAGAGGGCCATCAGCACCCCGAAGAACTTCTCCTTCGGATTGACGAGGTTGACGATGATCAGCGACGCCGGCAGGAATCCTTCGATCATTGTTTTTCACTCAGCTCGATCAGAACGCCGTTGCCGGCGGCCGGATGCAGGAAGGCCACGCGGCAACCGTGCGCGCCCGGAACCGGCGCCTCATTGATGAGACGGTAACCCTGCGCTTTCAGCCTGCCGAGGTGGGCCTCGATGTCGTCGACGCGAAAACAGATGTGGTGGATTCCTTCGCCGCGCTTCTCGATGAACTTCGCCACGGTTGACTCGGGTCCAGCCGGCTCGAGGAGCTCGATGTCGGCGTCGCCGGCCGAAAGAAAGGCCGTGCGAACGCCTTGCGTGGCCACCGTCTCGATGTGATCGATGGAGAGGCCGAGGGCCTCGTAGATCTTTGCGGCGTCGAGCGATTTCACGGCGATGCCGATGTGGTCGAGCGTCGGTTTGTTCATCAGACTCCCTTCACGTCCGCGCCCCAGATGTGTTTGTGCAATTGCGTCTGCAGGCGGGCCGGCACGCGGTCGGCGAGCATCATCTCCGCCAGCGTTTTCAGATCGAGCTCGCCCCAGACGGGCGAAAAGAGGATCGTGCGTCCTGCCAGTTTCCGCTCCTCGATCACGCCGCGTGCCCAGTCGTAGTCGCTGCGGTCGGCGATGACGAACTTGATCTCGTCATGCGGCCCGAGCTTTTCGAGGTTCGGCCAGTAGTTCTTCTCCGCTTCCTGCGAGCCCGGGCACTTGATGTCGAGGATGATCTTCGCACGGCGGTCGACCGGCTCGATGTCGATCGACCCGGAGGTCTCGATCAGCACTTCGAAGCCGTCGTCGCAGAGGCGGCCGATCAGATCGAACCCCTCTTTCTGCGCCAGCGGCTCGCCGCCGGTGACCTCGACGAGATCGCAGCCGTGGCTCCGGACACGCTCGAGCACCTCATCGATCGACATCCGCTCGCCGCCGGCGAATGTGTACTCCGAGTCGCACCAGCGGCAGCGCAGGTTGCAGCCAGTCAGGCGGACGAAGACGCAGGGCCGCCCAGCGTGGGATGACTCGCCCTGGATGCTGTGGAAGATTTCAGTTACTCGCATAGTGGGTCGGGTCGGTCATGCCCGCCTCCGCGAATCCGCGCTTTCGAAGGATGCATGAATCGCAGTGTCCGCAGGCAAAACCGTCCACGTCGGGGTCGTAACACGAATGTGTAATCGAATAATCGACCCCCAGCGCCGTTCCTCGGCGAATGATGTCCGCCTTCGACATCCTCACCAGCGGCGCGACAAGACGCGGTTCACCATGCTCGACGCCACTCCTGGTTCCGGTCACGATCACCCGTTGGAAGGCGTCGAGAAACTCCGGCCGGCAGTCGGGATAGCCGCTGAAGTCGACGGCGTTGACGCCGATCCAGATTTCGCGTGCCTCGCGCGTCTCCGCGTAGCCGAGGGCCAGCGAGAGAAAGATCGTGTTTCGGGCGGGGACGTAGGTGACCGGTATGCCGGGCGCATCGGCGACGTCTTTCGGAACTTCGATGTCTCCGGTCAGCGCGCTGCCGCCGAAAAGGCGCAGGTCCATCGGGAAGACGACATGCTCCTCGACACCGATCGCTTCCGCGACGCGGCGGGCCGCATCGAGCTCGATTCCGTGACGCTGTCCGTACGCGAACGAGAGCGCGTAACAGATGCGTCCCTCGCTTTTGGCGATGGCCAGGACGGTGGCGGAGTCGAGCCCTCCGCTCAGCAGCACCACGGCTTTCATGGCGCCGAATACTACAATCGCGCGCTATGTCCGAACTGAATGTCTACGAAGTCCTCAACCGGAAGCGCCGCGGCGCTCCCCTGGAGCAGCGCGAGATCGAGCTGTTCATCGAGCGCTACACGCGCGGCGAGATCCCCGATTACCAGATGTCGGCGCTGCTCATGGCCATCGCCATCAACGGCATGACCGCCGAGGAGATGGCTACGCTGACGCAGTCGATGCTGCGGAGCGGCGATGAATGGCACCTGCGCAGCGAATACGATTTCATCGCCGACAAACACTCCACCGGCGGTGTCGGCGACAAGGTGTCGCTCGTACTCTCGCCGTGGGTGGCGGCCTGCGGGATCAGGATCGGCATGCTCTCCGGCCGCGGCCTCGGCCACACCGGCGGCACGCTCGACAAGCTCGAAGCGATTCCCGGATTCAACGCCCGCCTTTCGCGCGAGCAGTTCGATCAGAGCATCGCCGACTCCGGCTGCGTGATCTCGACGTCGACGGAAGGGATCGCGCCGGCGGACAAGAAAATCTACGCGCTGCGCGACGTCACCGGGACGGTGGAGTCGCTGCCGCTGATCACGGCGTCGATCATGTCGAAGAAGCTGGCCATGGGCGCGTCGGCCTTGATCCTCGACGTCAAGACCGGCAGCGGCGCCTTCATGCGCCGTTACCAGGATTCGAAGGCGCTGGCGCAGAGCCTCATCGCCGCCGCGGCCGGGTCGGGCACGCGCGTCGAGGCACTCATCACCGATATGGATCGCCCGCTCGGCGTTGCAGCGGGGAACGCCAACGAGATCATCGAAACGATCGAGGTTCTGAAAGGGAACGGACCGGCCGACGTCGAGGAAGTAACGCGCGCGCAGGCCGTCCGCGTGCTGGCCATGTCCGGCAAGTTCGACGACGCGTCCGCCGGGATTGCTCTCGATGAGGCGCTCCGCTCCGGCCGCGCCCTCGATCAGGCCCGCTTGTGGATCGGGGCTCAGGGCGGCGACCCGTCGATCGTCGACGATTACTCACTCCTGCCGCAGCCGCGGACCACGATCGATGTGAAGGCGCCGCGCTCCGGGTTCATCACTTTCATCGACACCTATCAGGCCGGCATGTTCACGGTCGACCTCGGCGCCGGCCGCAAGAAGTCGGACGACGTGATCGACTACGCCGCCGGCGTGATGTTCGACCGGAAGACCGGCGATGAAGTCCGCGCCGGCGAGACCATCGCCCGTATCCAGCTCGGACAATCTCCGCGCGACGCGGATGAGCTGACGAAGCGATACCTGTCATTCGTGACGTTCGGAGACGAGAAGCCGGAGGAGCGGCCGCTGATTCACGAGCATTTGGTGTGATGCATTACCGGTTCGAATGGGACCGCCTTAAGGCGCGCGCCAATGTAACGAAACATGGCGTGACATTCGACGAAGCACAAACCGTGTTTATCGACCGGTGGGCTATCGAGGCGTACGATTGGGAACACTCACTCCACGAGGACCGCTTGAAGATCATTGGGATGTCGGATCACAATCGACTGCTCATCGTGGCATTTACACTTCGCGATCACGAGACGATTCGGATTTTCAGCGCTCGACGAACGAACCGAAATGAAGAACAAGCCTATGAAGAAAGCCTCCGAAACCGTTGACGATGACCCTCTCGATCACGAGATCGATTTCAGTAAGTCGCGCCCGAACCCGTACTGGCTCGGCATGGTTGACCGGCGCTGCGTTCGTCTGCTCGCCAGCGATCTTGCCGACGCTTTTCCTGATGACGCAGCCGTCAACGAAGCTTTGCGAACGCTCCTTCGAACGAACGCGGCACGCTCTCCGAAGAAGATAAGCGCCAAGACCGTGACCGCGCCGAGACCAAAGAAAACGAGGACATGACCAAACGCGTTGTTGACGATGATCCGCTGGATCGTGAGATCGATTTCAGCAATGCGCACCCGAATCCCTTTGCCCAACACTACGGCAGCAACCGCAATCTGCGCGTTCTCGCGCCGGATCTCCTGACGACCTTCCCTGATTCCGAGTCGGTCAACGAAGCGCTGCGGACCCTCGTTCGCATCGCTACGGCATCAACAGCCGTGCCGGTGAAGCGAAGCGCCAGTACAGCAACAGCTCCCAAGGCGAAGAAGAAAGCGCGAGCGTAGTCACCGGCTGACGAACCACATCACCACGAGCACCGCCAGGGTCGAGCCGAGGAGCGAGACGCCTTTCGTCCGCGATGCGGCGTTGGCGAACCAGGGGAGTATGCCGAGGTCGCCGGGATCGCGTTTCAGCAGAACTGGAAGACGAGAGCCGCTGCAACGAGGAAGAGGATCCACCGGATGGCAACGTGCATCACCGATCACCTCATCGTACCTGCGCCATAATCTGCGCCTATGACAAATAGACGGGCCATCGTCATCGTCTGTGATTCCCTCGGCGTCGGTGAATTGCCGGACGCAAAAGACTTCGGCGACGAAGGATCGAACACGCTCGGGCATGTGCTGGAGACGCAGCATCCGTCGCTGCCGGCTCTCTCGCGGCTCGGTCTGCTGCACACGCTCCCGCAACCGGCATCGACGGAGATTCCGCGCGCGGCCTTCGGCAGGATGGCGGAAGTAAGCGCCGGGAAAGACACCACCACCGGCCACTGGGAGATGATGGGTCTCATCGTCCAGGATCCGTTCCGTACCTACCCGAACGGTTTCCCGGCCGATGTAATCGCCGAATACGAACGGCGCATCGGGCGCAAGACGCTCGGGAACAAGGCCGCCTCCGGCACGGTGATCCTCGACGAGCTTGGCGAAGAACACATGCGCACCGGATCGCCGATCGTCTACACCTCGGCCGATTCGGTCTTCCAGGTCGCCGCGCACGAGGAGATCATTCCGGTCGAGGAGTTGTGGCGCATCTGCGCGGTCGCCCGCGAGCTGATGCGCGGGGAGCACAACATCGGCCGCATCATCGCCCGGCCGTTCCTTGGAACCGGCAAGGGACACTTCAAACGGACCGCGAACCGGAAGGACTTCTCGGTGCGGCCGACCGGGCTGACGGTCGTCGAGCGGGCCTTCAACTCCGGCAAACAGGTCATCGGCCTCGGCAAGATCGCCGACATCTTCGACCGCGTCGGTATCTCCCAGGAAATCCGCACCGAAAACAACTCGGACGGGATGCGGAAGACGATCGACCTGATACGCCATTCAGACGCCGATTTCATCTTCACCAACCTCGTCGACTTCGATTCGAAGTACGGCCACCGCAACGATGCCCCCGGTTACGCCAAAGCGCTCGAAGTCTTCGATCAGGAGCTCGGTGCCCTGCTCGGCGACATGCGCGAAGACGACCTTCTCTTCATCACCGCCGACCACGGTTGCGATCCGACGGATGTATCCACGGACCACACGCGCGAGTACGTCCCGCTGATCGTGGCCGGACCGCGGGTGACGGCGCATCCGCTCGGCACGCGCTCGACCTTCGCAGACCTCGGCGCCACAATCTGCGAGCACCTGGGCCTTTCGCGTGATGGACTGCCCGGTGTGAGCGTGCTGCAGGAGGTAGTGAAATGAGACGTGCCGCCATCGCCATCGTCTTCCTCGTGGTCGCGAACGCGACGGCGCAGGTGCCTGTGACGCGCGTTGCGACGGATGCCAAAGTCATCGACCGTGTCGTGGAGATGAGCAGGAACGATCTCCCCGGCGACCTGTTGAAGAGGATCGTCAACGAAGACATCGATCTGCTTCGCGGCAAGCGCGCCGACGGCACCTATCAGTACGCCAGCTACGACCGGATGGAGGGGAATCGCAAGTCGGACACCATCTCCGTCGATCCCGAGCGCAAGGAGTCGGTGCTGGAGTTGAGCAATGCTTTCTCCTTCCGCCTGATCGTGAGTGTTCCTCGGCTGCGTATGGTGCTGGCGAAGAACCACCACATCTACATCGACCGGGTTGAAATTGAGACGCTGCCGCAGAAGTCGTCGGAAAAGAAGTTCCAGACGGTAAAGATTGATGCCTGGCTCGAGCCTGGCGCATCGAAAACGATCGAGCTCGACGAGATCGGCAGGCAGGCCGTGGCGCGCGTCTATGCCCACGCCGACAAGGATGGCTATGCCAACGTCACTCTGACCCTCGTGGAGGCGCGACTCTTCGATGAGCCGTCCAGCCCATACGCCGACGCCGTTGAGAGCGCGAAGGCGATCCTGAAGGCGATTGGGCACAACGACAAGCCGTCGATCCGGGCCATGGCCCAGCGGATCGCCAGCAGATTGCCGGCGGACTCGACGGTTCCGGCCGGGATCATAGGAAGCGCTCCGGCAACAATTGCCGCGATCCCTTCCGCGACACAGATCGATGTAACGGCGGGCCGCGGAGATGCCGAGACTCTGGCCGAATTACAGGCGATCGAGGACATGCTCACAGGGACGGAAGCCGAGCGCCGTCAAGGAGTTGACCGGCTTCACCAGCTCGTTCGACGCCTGCGCGCAACCCCTCATTGAATGTCCTTTCGAGGCGGTCTAACGCCAACGGTTGAGCTTCCAGCGCTCACATTTGCGCTCACGGCTGATTGACGATATCGGCTCGCTGACGTACAATGCCGATCCCTCAGTTTCGCCAGTCTTCCGAAAGGAGCTTCACTTGTCGTCAATGAAATTAGGTTTCAAGGTCGGGGAAAAGCTTGTCTATCCGAACCATGGCGTGACTATCGTCGAGCAGATCGGCGAGTCGCCGATCATGGGCGCGGATGATACGTACTACCATCTCAGGCTTCTCGCGAATAATTCGCGCCTGATGGTGCCGATCAAGAACACCGATCGCGTCGGCCTCCGGCCGTTGTACAAACAGACGCAGATCAAAGGTCTTCTCAGCCTCCTCGAAGAGACCACGCAGAAAGCGCATACCGACTGGAAGGGTCGTTATCGCGAGAATCTCGAGAAGATGAAGACCGGCCGTCTCGAAGACGTCGCCGACGTCCTCAAAAATCTCAGCGAAGTGCAGAAGAAGAAGAGCCTCTCGTTCCGCGAGAAAAAGATGTATGACCGCGCCAAGTACCTCCTGGTCTCCGAAGTGGCCATCGTCAAGAACATCCCGGAGGCCGAGGCGGAGAAGTTGATCGCCAGGTCGCTGGAAAAGTCGTTCGGCCACTAGGGCGGCGCGGCCCGCAGCGTTGGTTGCCCAAGGCTCGACCACCATTCCTTGTATCGCAGCATCCACCGCCGCTCCGAAAGGGGCGGCGGTTTTGTTTTACGATGTCAACAATGTTCGCCCGCCTCCCTGACTGGATTCGCGAGAAGAAGGTCAACCTCCGCGATCTGCACGAGATCAAGTCGCTGCTGCGCGAGAAGTCGCTTCATTCGGTGTGTGAATCGCTGGCCTGTCCGAACCGCGGCGAGTGTTTCTCGCGCGGCACGGCCACGTTCATGATCCTCGGCGATGTCTGCACGCGTTCCTGCGGCTTCTGCAACGTGACCACCGGCCGGCCCTACGCGCCGCCGTCGCCGGATGAGCCGCACGCGGTGGCCGAGGCGGCGAAGAAGATGGGATTGCGGCACGTCGTGGTTACCTGCGTCACGCGCGACGACCTCGACGACGGCGGCGCGCGGCAGTTCGCGCGGACGATCAAAGCGTTGCGCGAAGCGTTGCCGGATGCCGCCGTCGAGGTGCTGACCTCCGACTTTCGCGGGAACTTCGACTCCGTGCGCACCGTCGTCGAGGCCCGGCCTGACTATTTCAACCACAACGTCGAGACGGTGCCCCGGCTTTACGATTTCGTCCGCCCGGGCTCCCGCTTCGAGCGCTCACTGGCAGTGCTCCGCGAGGCCAAAACGATCGATCCGGCCATCGTCACGAAATCCGGACTGATGCTCGGCCTCGGCGAGCGGCGCGATGAAGTCGTCGACGTGCTGCGCCGTCTGTTCGAATCGAACGTCGCGATTGTAACGATAGGCCAGTACCTTCAGCCGAAACGGGAGAAACTCGACGTCGTCGAGTACATCGCTCCCGGCGTCTTCGACGAATACCGCGCCATCGGCGAGGAGATCGGCTTCCGCGCCGTCTTCGCCGGTCCATTCGTGCGCAGCTCGTACATGGCCGACGCGGTGGCGCATGAAGCGGCCAATGCGTAAAAGCCCACGCGCGAATGATCCCGAGAAGAAGGAGTCGGGCCCGTACTTTCTGACCTGGCTGCCGATGTTTCTCGACTACCTTGCGGTCGAGAAAGGGCTGGCGAAGAATTCACTCTCCGCGTATCAGACCGACCTTCGCCACTTCGGTCACTGGCTCGACGATCAGAAGAAAGAGCTCGAGGCCGTCCGGCGAATCGATATCGTCCGCTACTTCCAGGCCATTCGCTCGGCCGGAATCTCCGCGCGCTCGGTGGCGCGGGCGCTGGCGGCGATCCGCGGGATGTTCCGGTTCCTCGTCGCGGAACGGCATCTGACACACGATCCAACCGAGAACCTCGAGAACCCGAAGCTGTGGACGACGCTGCCGAAGTCGATGCAGCCGGAGGAAGTGGATGCGCTCCTGCGCGCTCCCGACCGCACGACGCCCGAGGGCCTGCGCGATGGGGCCATGCTGGAATTGCTCTACGCCACCGGGCTGCGGGTCTCGGAGCTGATTCACGTCAAGATCGACGATCTGGTGATGGATGCCGGATTCCTGCGCACGATCGGGAAGGGGTCGAAAGAGCGGATCGTGCCGTTCGGCGACAGCGCGCGCGACGCCATCGTCGCCTACGTCGAGCGCGGTCGGCCTCGGTTCGACAAGCATGCTGATCCTTATCTCTTCCTTTCCAGCCGCGGGAGGCCGATGTCGCGCCAGGCCTTCTGGATGAAGATCACCAAATACGCACGCCAGGCCGGAATTGCCGGACATATCTCGCCCCACGTGCTGCGCCACTCCTTCGCCACGCATCTCCTCGAGAACGGTGCCGACCTCCGAAGCGTCCAGATGATGCTTGGCCACTCGGATATCTCGACGACCCAGATCTATACCCATGTCTCCCGGGCACGCCTGCAGAAGATGTACGAGCAATTTCACCCGCGGGCGTAAAGAGGCTTTCATCCTTCCGCGGAGACGGCAGGATCTCCGGTGGCGCCGCGAGTTGGAAACCATGGGCGACGCGCGTGCGTCAAAGGAGATGCTGCGTCTTCGCACAGCATGGAAGTTTGAGCGACAATCCCCCGTTGACGACAATCAGTCCAATGATCAAGCGGCTTCTTCCATTCATCGTTCTGGTCGCGCTCGCCTCCCCGGCCGGTGCGAGCATCGCCCTGTTCGTCGACGGGCGAGCCATGAAGATCAGCGCGTTCAAGGTCGTCGGCGAGAGCGACATGCAACTCACGCTGAAGAGCGGCGGGGCCATCACGGTTCCTCTCACGCGCATCGACCGGGTCATCGATGACGAGGTCGTTCCGCCGGCGATCGTCGAAGAGGTGAAGAAGGCGGTCGAAAAAGACGGCGGTATCTTTCCCACTCGCTCCTGGCGCTATGACGACAAGCGCGGCCCGATCTTCAAGTCGAAGTTCAATAATCTGATCGTCGAGGCGGCGAAGAAGTTCGATGTCGATGCGGCTCTGGTCTCGGCAGTGATCAAGGCCGAGTCCGACTTCAATGCGCGCGAGCTCTCGGACAAGGGGGCGCGCGGCCTCATGCAGTTGATGCCTTCGACCGCGGAGCGCTTCGGAGTCACCGACTCCTACGACCCGGTTGCCAACATCTACGGCGGTGTGCGTTACCTCCGCTGGCTGCTCCAGGCCTTCAACGGTAACGCCGACCTTGCCGTCGCCGCGTACAACGCCGGGGAAGGGAACGTCTGGAAGTACAACGGAGTGCCTCCGTTCCGCGAGACGATCAACTACATCAACCGGATCGCGAAACATGTCCGCGCCGCGATGACACCTGCGACGGCCGCGAGCAAGGTTGCGGAATCCGGCACGCGCTGACGCCGGCCTACACCGTCACTTCCTCGAGTACCGGCACTGCTTTCGGGTTGTTGCCGTGATGGAAATTGTCGAACCTGAGGATCATCACCGTGCGGTCGTCGTCGGCTGGGCGGGTGCCGCAGTGCCGTGCCACGGCCTCGAGGATCTGATCGCGGATCGTGCTCGGAGAGCGGTCGACGGAGCGTGACAGAAGGGCTTCGAGCTGGTCGAAGCCGAATGGTTCACCATGCTCGTCCTGCGCCTCGACGATTCCATCCGACAGATAAACGATGGCGTCGCCTTCCTGCAGATCGACCTCGGCGGTGTGCGTGCTGATCGTGCTGCGAACGCCGAGGGGGAGGGAGGGAACCTCGATCCCGCGCGGCTTCTGACCTTCGCGCAGCAGGTACGGGTAGAGATGGCCGGCGTTCGTGTGGCGGATCGTCCCCTTCTCCAGATCGAAAATCGTGAAGGCCAGGGTCATGAACGCACGGCGCTCCGTGGAGCGGTAGACGAGATCGTTGAGGCGGTGGAAGAGTGACGTCTCCTCCGCTCCCTCCTCGACCAGCGTGGTGATGGCGGCCTTGACCATGGCCATGACCAGACCGGTGGAAAGGCCGTGGCCTGAGACATCGCCGATGGCCACGGCCAGGCGGGTCTTGTCGATGTTGAAGACGTCGTAGTAGTCACCGCCGATCGATGCCGTCGGCTCGAAGTGTGCCGAGAACGACACGCCGCGGAACTGCGGCCCTTCTTTCGGCAGAAGGTTCCGCTGGATCGACGCGGCAATCTCGATCTCGCTCTGAAGACGCTCGTTCTCAGCGACGTTGACCAGCAGCGTGGCGATCGACTCGGTCATCCTGTCGAACGATTGCGCCATTTCGCCAAGCTGGTTCTGCGGTTTCATGGCGATGCGATAGGTGAAATCGCCGCGCTCGACCGCTTTCGTCCCCTTCTCGATCCGGTTCACGGCCCGCGTGATGGAAAAGATCAGCACCGCCGCGAAGAGCACGGCCATCGCGTAGAAAATGAGAAGGAGGATGACGAGGCCTGCCGTGAACTGAAGAAGGCCGCGGACATAGCTGTCGGCCTGCGCGCCAAAGTAGAAGTGGAAGAGGTTCTGGAACGGGTTGATGATAAGCGTGAAGAGCTCGTGGCACCCATCGATGGTCGCGCCGCTGTCCCAATCGGTCAGCGCGGTCACGTCGGCCCAGATGACTTTGGTGCCGATCGAGCGGAGTATGAGGTCGGTCACCGCGCCGCTGTCGTTATCGTCGAGGTTGAATGTGTGACCGCCTTTCTGCACCCGGATGCTTCCGTTCCGAATCTTGCTGGTGTTCTCGAGTCCCATCAGGACCGTCATTCCTGACTTGTCCTGAAGCTGCTCGACCCATTCGGGGTCGAGCGGCTCGATGAACACGATGGTTCGTGCCGGAGCACTCTGGCGGGAGGCGACGAGCAGCGGCCGATGGTCGCGCCACACCATGCCGCTGAAGGTCGTCGATTCCAGCCACGCCGGCAGCCTGGAGCCCGAGACGTCGTTGGTGTCGTAGATCTCCAGGCTCTTCGTAACGCCGGCCGGCCGCTTGCCGGTGAGCGAATACTCGAATGCCGCGCTCTCGAGTTGTCCGAGAGCAGCCTGGCGCTCGCCGCGCAAGGCGG
>Ga0247668_1000102_pt1 | contig 27499 bp, 37 predicted proteins | sample CNK09_metaG_FD_182737 | JGI IMG/M metagenome (GOLD analysis project Ga0247668, IMG submission 182737) | Soil microbial communities from Purdue University Martell Research Forest, Indiana, United States - CNK09 | ecosystem: Environmental > Terrestrial > Soil > Temperate forest > Bulk soil...
TGCTGCGGGTAGCCAGCCGGGGCCTGAGACTGTGGCGGTCCCTGCTGGTACTGCGGCTGGCCCTGGGGCGGTGCTGAGGGAGGGGGGGCCTGCGGGGGTGCGTACCCGGCCGGGGCACCTGCCTGGACCGGAGCCCCGGCGGCGGCCATCATCGCGCCTTGCTGCTGCGCGAGGGCGGCCATGTCGGGGCCGGCGGCCTGGGCGAGCGCCTGGCCGGGCGGGGGAGGCGGCGGGGCCTGCTGGTAACCGGCCTGCGCCTGCGGGGCCTGGGCCGGAGCCTGGTTCCCGTTGGGCTGGGCCGGGGCCACCTGGGCCTCGCGGCGGTCGTAATGGATGGAGTAGATGTGCTGCGGGTTCTTGTTGGGGATCGGCCGGGAACTCGTCCAGGTGATGTCCAGGACGGAGCCGGCCTCGGGAATGCCGGTGTCGTTACCGGTCTCGGCCATGGCCCGCTTGGCCTCCTCGTACATCTGGCCCCGCATGATCAGCACGCCGTGACCGTCAGGGACGGCGACGTGCGAGATGAGCACCGGGACCTTGAGCAGGAGGCGCGGGTGGCCGTCGCGGAAGGTGCGGACCTTGTTCGGGTTGTCCATTTCGGTCTGGAAGTCGACGTCACTGTCACCCAGCGGGCGGGCGACGCGGACCTGGACCCTTGATCCCTCAACCGGGAAGACGGCCTTGTTGATCGACCCTCCGGCCGCTGCGGGCTGCTTGAGGTAGTCCTTCAGCGTGGGCCGCGCGAACTCCGGCTGCTGCTGAGGTGCCTGGCCGTAGCCCTGCTGGGGGTAGACCTGCTGGGGCGGCGGGCCGTAACCCTGCTGCGGGGGCGGGCCGTAGCCCTGCTGGGGCGGCGGGCCGTAGCCCTGCTGCGGCGGGGGGCCGTAACCGGGCTGCTGGGGCGGGTACCCCTGCTGGGGTGGCGGGCCGTAGCCCTGCTGAGGGGGCGGGCCGTAGCCTTGCTGCGGGTAGTTCATGGCAGTGGGTTTTCCTTTGCCTCGGTGTGGATGGAACGGTACTACGGGGTGGGGGGTGGAAATGTGTGCTGGGACTGCAACGGTACAAGGTCGCACCGCGTCCCGCAATTCCCCGGCGTCGTCATCTCGCTGACTGGCCGGGGCATCCCGGGCCGCCGTCAAGGGCGGACTGGGGACGGTAGAAGGGGCAGAAATAGCACTCGTCGCCCGGCGTGCGGGGGACCTGGCTGATATCCACCTGACCGGCCAGGACGGCGTTGGCGACCTGCCGGCGCTGGGCGGTGATGGCGAAGACCTGGCGCAGGATCTCGTCGTCCCGGGCGGGCACGTGCACCAGCTCCCAGCAGTACATGGAATCCAGCGACGACTCGGTGCGCGGCCACGCGGCCAGTACCACCCGGTCGACCCGGTACCCGGCCACCCGGTAGCCGGCCGCGTAGATGAGCATCTGGACGAGGTAGTGCCAGGCCGGCCCGGCCGCCGATTTCACCTGGGTCAGGGTGGTCGGGCCGAGCACCTTGTGGTCGACCAGGGCGAACTCATGGCCGTCGTACAGGTCGGCGGTGCCCGGGTAGCGCGGGTCGGCGGCGACCCGCCTCTCGGTCAGCCACCGGATCGCGCCGTTGATCTCGTTCTCCCGCTCGAAGGCCGCCGCGAGCCAGGCGTGCACGGCGGTCCCGACGATGGACGGCCACGGATCGGCTACGTGGTTGGTGATCGGCTGCCCGGCCATCTTCCCCACCACCAGCCGGTGGCAGATGTGACCCAGCTCGGACGGGCCTAGCTCGCGCTGGGTGCTGCGCGGTGACCGGTGCTGGGTCCGGACGACGATCTCTCGCAGCTCCCTGGCGTACCGCGCGGCCCAGGGTGAGTTCCCGCCTGCCATGGCCGGCACCTGGGCGGCGAAGTGCGCCAGGGTCAGCTCGGCGGGCCTCGTTCGTGTCGCGGTTGTCATGGTCTCGTCTTACCAGCCCGGTCTGACATTCTGCGCCGGTACCGTCGCGACCGGATCGCGGGCAGCCAGCCGGAGGGCCAGAGCAGGATCGCCGCCTTGCGCAGAGCCAGGTACGCGAGGCCGGCGCCGAGCACGAACCCGGCCAGCAGCCCGAGGATCAGGTAAAGGATGATCATGGTTCCGTCCTGTCGTCCGGGCTCACCGGTACCGGCCCCGGTTCTTCTTGCTGCGGGCCAGCTCGTTCAGGAACGCGGTCCGGCTCAGGTGCCGCCGGGCAGCCCGGGTCCCGCGCTCTCCGTGCCCTTTCGGCCGCCAGCACACCGGGTCCGCGTCACCGGTAGAGCTGCGGTACTCCATCGGCTCCAGGCAGCGCGGCAGCCCGCCGGGGTAGCCCATCTCAGAGATCCAGGTCCCGTACGAGGTCGTCCTGGTTCAGCGGGCAGTGACGGCAGTCGCCGTTCTCGTCCCAGCTATGCCCGATCCGGTTGCAGCCCAGCAAGTTGTCCGGGTCGATAGGGAAGTAACCCACGGCCTAGTTCCTGACCTTATCGAGCTGCCAGTATGGCGTGCTCCAGACGAGGCAGTCGTTGTAGACCGCCAGGTAGCGCTCTTTCAGGATGTCGTGGTCGACTTTCTTCGGCGTGACCCAGTGGAGCCGGTACGCGGGCCGGTTCGGCCCGGCCGGGATGTCAATCGACCGGACGCCCTGGTACAGGGCGGTGGCCTCGTTCTCGATCGCGGTCTTGATGGCCTTGACCCGCTTTTCCGCCTCTTTCACCTGGGCTTTCGCGGTCTCCAGCATGTCCAGCAGCGATTCGTTCCGGCTGCCCGGCTGCGGGGTGTACCGGGGCGGGGGCGGCGGCGCGGGTGCGGGGGCCGGGGCGCCGTACTGGGCCATCTGCTGGTGAATCTGGGTCCCGATGTGAACAGGACCCGGCTGCGGGACGGTCATGTCATCTCCTGGGATCTGGTTGCCTGGCTTGCCTAGCATAAGCGGAATAGGGCCGGGAACATTTCGTTTACTGATACTGTAACGGACACCCCGGACACGAACCGGAACCACAGGAGGGCATCAGCATGACGACCACCATCAGCAGGGAAGTAGACGCCGGCACGGCCCGGCTCCTCCGGAAGTCGTACGCGAACCTGGTCAAGGCAGGGCACAACTCCGTCCGGGCCGCGTGGCGGTTCGGGCAGACGCTGGACAGCCTCAGCGACAGGCACACCGGCTACACCCAGGAGCAGCTCGCCACCGCGACCGGGCTCAGCACGGGCACGCTCTACAAGTACCGGCGGTTCCACGGCCTCTACCGGACGCCGGAGCTGGCGGTGCAGGCTTCGGAGGAGCTGGAAACGTACGACATCGGCGTCCTCATCGCGCTGCACGGCCACGCCAGCCCGGTGGACCACGGCAGGCCGCTGGCCGGGCGCCACTGGAGGTCGGTCTGCCGGACCTGCCACGGCGTCGACATCGCCCGCGTGGAGATCGATGAGAACGGCAACGAGATCGAGGACGCAGACGACGCGGCGGTCCTGGTCTCGTGAGCGGCGAGGACGAGATCCGCCAGGCTTTCGATGACCTGGCAGACCTGGAGAAGCGGCGGGAGGCGATCAGGGGCCTGGCCGGGCTCGCCGGGCTCAGACGTTCCGGTCGACCGGAAGATTCCCGGGATGTCCCGGTGGTCCTGCTCCGCTTCTACGACGACGACCACGGCCCGTGCGGCAGCTTCACCGTCAGCTCCGCAGGCGGCGCCGAGACCCTGGCTGTCCCGGTCGGCGCCCAGGAGGTCACGGTGGAGCTGGTGCTGCCGGAGCCCGGCGGCCTGGCCGGCGCGACCGACGCCGAGGTGCTGTTCGCGGCCGAGCGGCTGATGGACCGGTACCCCGAACCCGGAGTAAAAACTAGCCTCGGCCTGCATGGGCTGATGAAGGCCCACATCAGGGCCACCGCAGAACGGGCCAGGGAAGCCGGCTACCCGAGTCCCGCTGAGGACGCCAGGGCTAGCAACGCGAAATGGGAGAAACGATGAGGCTCTCTGATCTCCCCGGCAGCCACACCGAGACCGTCCGACTGGTCCTGGATGCAGAGGACCCGTACTATCAGGTGCCCAATCCGTACCACAGCCAGTTCTACGTGATCCCGTTCTCCCTGGAGGCCGAGTTCGACCTGGACGAGATGAACCCGATGACCGCCCTGCGGCGCATCCGGATCACCGGCCAGCGGTTCCGGATCATGGCGGACAGCACGATCAAGGCGGTCGGTCCCGGTCGCGGCCCGGCTGACGAGCAGACCACCTGGGAGTTCCAGCGGTCCCAGGGCGGCGACATGGACAAGATGGTGTTCGCCGCCGCGAGGTACCGGCTGCCGTTCCGGGACGGATCGTGACCGGTTTCCCCGGGACCGGGCGAGGACTAGAAGAGGCATCCGGGGCGTTCGCAGTATCATGACCGAGCAGCGGCGATTCACGACCGAGACACGGAGCGATACCAGATGACGGCTACAGACAAGCGTCCCCGGATCACCCGCCCCGGCTCAGGCGTCGCTATCGACCCGCGCCGGCTGATGGCCATGCGGCACATCAAGGACCTGAAGAGAAACCAGCTCGCCGCCCGGATCAGGGAGCTGGACCTGCGAGACGACAAGGACCGGCCGATCCTCATCGGGGTCGACCACCTCGGCAAGCTGGAAACGGGGCAGCGCAAGCCGAGCCAGGACGCCTTCCGGGCACTGTGCGCGGCCCTGGAGTGCTCGCCCCTGGAGCTGATGCCCGGCGGCCCTGCCCTGACCATGCCGAAGGCCGCCCGGGACCAGAAAGCCCGTCTCGATTACAACGACGAGCTGCGCAGGTTCGCCATCCCGCGCGGCCTGCGGTACAAGAACCCCAGGACCGGCCGCGTCTACTACGGCAAGCGGCTCCGGGAAGCGTACGCTCACCTCGTCACCCTGGAGCTGACCCGGGAGACCGGGACTCCCGGCGAGGTCCGCGAGGCCGAGGCGGCATTCGCGGAAGCTCTCGCCCTCGTCCCGCGCGCCCTGGACCAGGACACGCGGGACGATGAGACGGAACTGCTCGCATCATGAGAGACGGTAATGGGATTCCTCAGCGAAGCCATCAGGAGGTGGACCGGTGGGCGACATCGGCAGGAAGGTAGCGCCGAAGCGCATCTACGAGCGGCCCGGGACCGAGCCCGCGCCTGCTACCGAGCCCTCGCCCGCCGAGGTTCCCGAGCGGGAACGCGAGCCGGTCCCGGCCTGACCGGGAAGGACCCGTACGGCGACTCGTTCCCGGCCGTCCTGAGCCCCGGCTACGGCATCGTCCAGAACAGGTCTGGCATGCCCCTCACCATCGCCTCCCGCCAGGCCGGCCAGTCAGCGAATCTTGCCGCCGCCGTCGCGTACATGCAGGCAAATTACGGCGGCCCCGCGCCTACAGCATGGCAGCTCCGCATCCTGGACTGCTTCGACGTCATGACCGGCCAGGAGGGGTTTGTCCTGGTGATGGACGACGGTTCGGTCATGCCCGTGCCTTTCCCCGGGCCGGAGGATGACGGGTCCGGTTACGCGCGGGGTGGCCTGATCAGCATCAACTCAGCACGGGCCGGTTTCGGCCTGTCCCCGCTCCCACCGCCCTTGCAGATCACGGCTGCGTCCATGGTCCCGCCAGGCCTGGCCGCCTCGAACCCGGTCCCGCCCGCGCAGCCGGGGAAGCCGGGCCGCCGGGTGCTTCCGCCCGGTTCCCGGAGGCACGGGGCGGCAGCGTACTCCCGGGGCATGGACGGATTCGACGGCCGGGGTGTGGTTCCCGGTGAGGACCCGCCAGAGCTGAGCGCCGGTATCCCGGACGTGTACGGGGTCGTGCGCGGCTACCGGTGGTGGACGCTGGACGCGCCGCCGCTGCACAGGAGCCCGGCCTGCGCCGACGAGGTGTGGTCCCGGAAGCCGCTGCGCGGGATGCAGGCGGCCTGGGGGCCGGGCGAGAACCTGGCCGTCTGCCGGGCCGGGGCGCAGAAGATGCACCCGGAGCAGACCGTGCCCGACGAAGGCTGCTCATGCGGGTTCTGGGCGTACTGGGAACTCCAGCGGCACGAGGTGGGAGCGCGGGCGCTGCCGGTGTGCGGCGTGATCGAGGGCTACGGCGCGGTACTGCTCGGCACAAAGGGCTTCCGCGCGCAGAAGGCCCGGATCGTCGCGCTGCACCTGCCGTTCACCATCCAGCCGGCCACCGAGGCCGACGACGACCCGCTCGGCCTTGGCCTGCCCCCGCAGAGCCGCCCGCCCGCCCCGTCCGGGTACAGCCCGCGCACGCCGTCCGGTCAGCGGAACCCGTGGTGGAACCACCCTCAGTTCACCGGGAAGGTTATCAGCTACGGCGGTCAGCCTGACCCGGATGACGACCTCGCCGGCCTTGCCCGGGAGCAGCCCCCGCCCCCGGAGCTGAGCGAGCCGAGCGCGGAGGAGCGGCAGGCGGCCCGGGACGCGGCCGAGGCGTGGATGGCCGTGATCGGGGACCGGCTGGAGCAGATGTACCCCGGCGCGAAGGTCTTCGAGACGCGCGACCTGATGGAGAAGTCGTTCCCGCCGGACCGCAGCTACCTCCCTGGTGCGAGCCCGTGCACATGCAGCACGGCCAGCCCGTTCATGCTGATCGGACCCAGCGGGCACGTGGATAGCTGCCCGCTGGCCTGCTGACCGGTACCAAAACCCCGGATAACCCGCTGGTTCCGGCTTCCCGGGTCCTGACAGCAGGACACCGTACCGGAAATGCCCAGGTCAGCCCGTTTTGTCATCTTCTGCCCCCGGAATAAGAACGCTGTCTCGCTGGTTTTGACAAGAACCAGCTTAGGTATTAATACTGGGAAGGCACAGAAACCAGTCCCCGGCCCGGAAGGCAGGCAGCATGTCAGGAACCCCCGAGAACGAGCCCCAGGACCAGATCCTCCGCGACTCCGGCGTCCGCCTGGCGGACCTGGAGACTATCCGCGACCGGCTCCTGGCCGAGCGCCACCGCCGCCTGGACGTCGTGGTGAACCGCCGCATGATCAGCGCCGAGGACGGCTGGCTGATGGTGCATGCCGGCGACGCCACTAATATCGTCGGGGACGAGGGCGTCACCTCGGCTGCCGGCCTCTACCGTCCCACCGTCACCGGCATCGAGACGCTGGGCAAGATGCTGGGCATCGACATCGGCTTCATGAAGAAGCTGTACGCCGAGGACCCGGCCCGCACCGACATCATCAGCGCGATGATCAACGGCCGCCTGCACGGCAGCATCCTGGGCATGGACGGTGACGAGAACGGGCCGTTCGCCACGGACTTCCCGGCCCACCGGGGCAACATCATGCTGCGGCTGCTCAAGCCGGACGGTCCCGAGGAGGGCCTGTTCCGGGCCATGCTCTCGCCCCGGTACCGGCTCACCATGGACAACCTGGATGTCGCCACCGCCGTAATGGACGGCATCGCGGCCTCCGGGGTCCGCGCGATCCCGGACACGTGCTCGCTCACCGACCGGAAGATGACCCTCCGGTTCGTCGCCCCGGAGATCGCGGCCATGGCCCCGAAGCTCCTGGAGGGCTACCGCAGCCCGCTCGACGGTCCCGGTGGCGTCGCCCGCGCGGGCTCCGACCGGCCCGGCATGAAGATGCGGGTGGAGTCCGGCTGGCGCGACTGGACCATCCCGGACGCCCTGGCCGCCGCCGCCCGCGAGGGCCAGGGCTACCCGGAGGGCCAGGAGCCGGTGGTGTTCGGCGGGTTCATCGTCACCAACGGCGACTCCGGCGGCAGCTCCCGCGCCATCTACCCGCAGATCCGCATCCGGCTCTGCAAGAACGGCCTGACCCTGCTGGCCGAGGGCGACCGCCGCGTCCACCTCGGTTCCGCCCAGTCCGAGGGCGTCGTGGAGTACGCCGCCGACACCATGGCCAAGGAACTGGAGCTGATCGCCAAGCAGACCCGCGATGCCGTGGCCGCGTACCTGGACCCGGAGTGGTTCCAGGCTCAGGTCGCCGGGATCGAGGAGCTGGCCGAAACCCCGATGGGCCGCGACGCGAAGGAAGCCGAGCAGGTCATCCGGAACGTCACCAAGGCCGCCAAGTACACCGAGGCTGAGACCGAGAGCGTCTGGGACATGTTCCTTCGCGGCGGCGCCGTCCCCCGCGTAGGCTCCCTGGGCAGTGCCGTCACCGCTGCCAGCCAGACAATCGAGGACGCCGACCGGGCGGTCAAGATGGACGCCCAGGCACTCCCGCTGATGCGCGAGGCCGCCAAGCTGGCCCGCCGCTGACCGCATGATCGAGTCCGCTGCCCCGGACGCTGCCAGGCGACGTCCGGGGCGGCGGGCATCCAGCCTTCCGCCCGCAATCCGGGCACGAGAACGACGAGAGGTAACCGTCATGACCACCACCGACCCCGGCAGGCTGGCCCCGGAACTGCGCCGGCACGCGATCGACGCGGCCCGGTCCAAGGTGACTGCCCGTACTAAGCGGGACGAGCATCAGGCGACCGGCCAGATGTTCGGTTACGTCACTGCCCTGAAAATGATCATCGCCGCCGGGCTGGACAATCCCGGCACCGCGCCGCCCGCAGGAAGCTACGAGCCGCGCATGTACCTGGATGAGCTGGCCCGGTTCCTCGGCAGTCCTGACCATGCCCGGCAGCTCGGCTTCGATATCCGGGAAGGAAGCTGACATGCGCGAGATCAGCGACACCGAGAAGGCCCTGCACGACCTGATCAGCGAGGCCGAATCACGAGCCCGCGAGATCCGGGTGCTGTCCGGCGGCTACCTGTCGCTCGCGGTCGTGAACAACCGGGGCCGGACGCTGCCCGAGCACGAGGGCATGGGCTGGCACGACGCGCACGAGGCCGCCACCCGGGTGTTCACCGCCCCGGACAGCATCACCGACGCGGTACTAGACGACGCCGTGCGCGCCTACCGGGTGAACCAGCGCGAGAACCGGGGCAAGGCTGCCGGGGGCCAGCGGGGCAGCATGATCGCCGCGCTGACCGCCGCGAACCTGTATGAGCCGGAGTACCTGGACGTAGCGCTGGCCGCGTTCCGGGGTGGCTATCACGGCATCCACGAGTCCCTGCGAAACGCCCTGGCGGCTGTCCTGGAGGCCCGGAAGAACGCCAGCGGAGGACAGTCATCGTGAGAGTTCATGTCAGCCACGGCGCCGGCCCGGACCCGGACTGGTTCGTCGTCAGGCCCCTGCCCGGCGAGACGGAGACATCCGTGGCGGGCACCCCGATCACTCACGAGATGGCCGTGGAATCCCTCCGGGAAGCCGGCCGCGCCGTCTTCGAGCTAGACATCACCGGCATCCCGCAGGAGACCACCATGACCACCGCATCAGAATCCCGCCTCCGCACCCAGGCCACCCTGGCCGCCGAGATCAGGGAAGCCTGGCTCATCGCCCGTGCCGCCGTCCCGCTCCCCCCCGGTATCGAGGGCACCCGGGACCTGGCCGATCCGGAGGTCGCGGAAGACCCGCGCGTCACCTCGGCCCTGGACGCCCGGCACACCGCGTTCGAGTGGGCGCTGTCCGAGGTGGTCGGCGGCGACTACGGGACCGCCCCGGAGTGGATGATCAGCGAGCTGGTCCGGGGTCGCATCCCGGGACCCCGGCCTGAGCAGGCGGACGGCGGTTCCCATGGTTAGCGCTCCTGGTTCCGATCCGGTCGTTCATTTCGTCCTTGACCCCGCCCTGGAGGCGGCTCGCTGTCTCAACGCCATCGTTTCGGATGCACGTCCGAGCGGGGAACTACGGGATCTGACCGTGATCCGTCCTGGCGGGCCGCTCGTTCTTCGCGGCGTGCGCTGCGACAGTGACCCTGCCGAGCCGGCACCTGGCACCTGGCACTTCCGGGCGTCCTGCCCGTTCCGGCTGGATCAGCGCGGCCCGGACCCGCACCCAGAGGACCAGCCCCGCGAGGAAACTATCTCCTGCGAATTCGGCACGAATGCCCTGACCGCCTTCCGGGAAGCTGTCCAGCAGGTGAATCAGGGGCTCCGGGATGTCGTCTGGGTCGATCGGGACGGCCACGTCATTGCGGCGATCATCCCCGCTGTGGAGTACCACCCGCCCGGCACCTGCTGCTGCCAGAACTGCCCGTGGGGGTGCGACCATGGCGGTAGGTAAGAGACTCCGCACGAACGAGCCGCTGACCGAGCACGACGTCGCGGACCGGCTGGACAAGGCAGCCCTGCGCGTGGTCCGGATCATGAGCGACGCCCGCCAGCAGGGCTACATGGACCCGGTGAGGCACTCCCGGTTTCTCACCAACGTCCTCGGCATGCTCGCCGCCGAGCTACAGCTCTGGAACGTGACACCGCAGGAAGGTTACGCCGCCGACTATCCCACCGATCCGGAGACGGAGAAGGATCATGGCCCTGCCTGACGAACTGGACATCACAGAGCGCGGCCCCGGCTCGATCGAGGCTGTGGAACGCGCATACGAGCGCCTGATCGACGCCATCGACGCGGCTAGCGACCAGGACCACACCACCTGGCTGGTGGTCGACGGCAAGCGGATCGCCCGGATCGCGCCCGTGGACGAGATCCCGCCGGGCACAGCAGCCTGGGCGGCAGATGCCGGGATCAGCGCGAGCGAATTCATGGCCCTCAGCGCGGGCCGGCGCCGGGAGATCCTGGATCAGTTTTACACGCGGCTGCACGGCGGCCCGTCGCAGTATCCCCCCGGCCGGGTCGTGATCACCCTGGAACACGGCAGCGAGACGGCTGAGCACGACGGGTTCCCGCCCCACACCCACGCGATCCGCTCAGACCATGCCTGGCTGTCCAGGACGGAGGGCTGACCCGTGGCCGTACCTGAGTACCAGTACGAGGTTTCTGTTGACCACCTGGGGGACGTGACTTCCGGGGAACCGCCGCGAGCGCGGATGACGTTTGAGGATGCGGCTGACGCCATGGCTGCATGGAGCAAGGGCATCACGGATGGCGCTGAGTATGTCGTGATCGAGGCCCTGCGAGCTGAACCCGCCAGGGTCCGGGCTGACGTACCCAGAGCGGATGCCTGACCATGGGCAAGAAGTCCAAGGGCAAGAAGAAGAAGAAGCCCCCGGCCAGCCAGTCCGGGGTTGCCGGCAAGGGCGCCCAGCGGCCGGAACACGCCGCCGACTACGGTCACGGTCCGGCTGTCTACCGCAGCGCCAGCCCGGTTATTCCGGTCGACCGGAACGTCTCCGGCAGCAAGCCGGTCCTGACCGGGGAGAGCGGCGGGTTCACGGAGATGGACCGAAGCCGCCTGGTGCAGGCCAACCTGGAGACCCCGGCCCCCGGCGAGCACGTCATGGGTAAAGGCACCCTGGACCGGGACCGCCTGCACCCGTCGCTCCGGGACCTGCCCGACGACGCTGAGATCAGTGTCATCATGGCCCCGGGCGATGAGGAGCCGCCCGCGCACGCCGGGGAGTATCTGGGCACGCTGGAGCAGCCCTACCGCACGCCGGAAGGCGATACGGTGCCGGCCGGCTACCGGATCTACCGGAAACAGGGGCTCGTCACCGTCAGCGAGAAAAGCGACGTCACCACGCATTACAAGGTTGACGACCTGCTGGACCTGGATGAGGAGAGGCGCCGGGAGCGGAACCACGGGCTGGCCGCCGAGCTGGCCGGGCGGGACGTGCCGGGGGCAGCCCGCAGCCCGCTGAGCGTGAAGCTGAACGCGATGCGCCCGCCCGGCCGGGATGTCCTGCCCTTTACTAACACCGCCCTGAACCGCGAGGGACAGCGCCTGGAGGTCTCCTCGTCGGGCAGTCCGCTGCCGGACTGGTTCGAGGTGCGGGAGCCTGCCCCGCCGCAGATCCATCACATGCGGGCCGGCGACGTCCTGGACGTCCACTCCCGGCTCGCGGAAACCATGGCCCGTCCCCCGGCTGCCCTGCTGGAGTTTTTCGACGCCTTCGTCACCGATACGATGGAGAAAGCCGGAGCCCGGGGCGGCGACTGGGAGAAGGTCAACCGGTGGGCGGGCATGTTCTGGCCGGCGCAGACCGCCGTGGAGTGGTGCGGCATCCTGGCCCACCAGCTCAAGACGGCCCGGACCTACCAGGTGACCGCCCCGATGGTCGACAAGGTGACCGAACTGTACCACGAGGGCGACCGCAGCATCACGCATATCGAGCACGACGACCTGCCGTGGCCGGCCGGATTCGCCTACCTGGACAAGCCCAGCACCCTGACCGATCCGCGCGGCAACGTCATCTACAACCGGGCCTACTCCTGGGACACCGTGTACATCCCGTACCGGGAGGACCGGCTGCCCGGCGTCCGGGTCATCTCCTGGTCCCACCCCGGCGACCAGGACGCCTACTGGACCGAGGACGCCCGGGAGATGATGAACCGGTACGGCGGCCTCGGCCTCGGCAACACGGTCGTGTTCCCGTTCCGGGAGCGGCTCTACACCCAGACCGACCCGGACCTCCCGCCGCAGGACTCCGCGCCCCGCTGGCTCCGCTGCCTGTGGCAGACTCTGGAATCAGTCATCGGCACGACCCGGAAGGCGCCGCCGGATGAGATCGGACGCCATGCCCGCAGGCGCGCGGCCCGGTCTCTCGTCCACGGCGAGGTAAGCGTCGTGCTGCTGCGCCGGTCCATGACCATCCCCGAACCCGGCACCGGCATCCCGCAGTCCTTTCCGCCCCGGCATGACTTCCGCTGGCCGGTGGACGAGTTCTGGCGCCACGTCCGCCGCGACGAGGCCTGGGAGGAGGCCAACCCGGAGACCGGCGATGACGGCCGGCCCCGGCGCCACCACGCCGTCCCGGACACTAGCCGGACCCGGTGCGCGATCTGCGGCGCCAAGGTCAGCCACGTTGCCAGCTTCATCAAGGGGCCGCCCGGCCTGCCCATCCGCCAGCGCAAGCAGCTCTACCGCCTCGCCCGATAGGAGAACGATCATGCCAGAAGTGCCGGACAATGGTCCGCTGGAGAAAACCGCGACGGAGCTGAACAGGCGGTCTGCGGAATCCGTGGCCCGGGGCCTATTCCAGACCTGGCTTATGGAACTGGATGACGACCAGCTCGCGGCCCTGGTGGCGAATTGGGACAACATCATGAGCGACGCTGCCCTGGACCGGATTGACTCCTGGGTCATCGCCGGGAACGCCATCGCGGACCTGCGGTCGCGCCCGCCGGCAGGGGAGGCCGGATTATGGGGCAGCACATCCAGCCGATGGCGCTGATCAGCACCAGCCAGAACATGGCCTCGTATTCCGAGCGCGGCCAGACCGGTAACGGCGAGTATGTCTGGGCTGAGGTGGTCCGGCATGACTACCGCCGCCGGGTCCCGATGTTCGCCGTCCGCGTACATCAGAACATGCGCGGCCAGATCACCGAGTTCACGTACGAGCCGAAGACAAGGCCGCCGAACAAGCTGCTGGCGGCCCGGACACTGACCGGGCTCGTCCGCGCGCATCTGGCCGAGAAGCAGAGGGAGGACTGAATCATGGCCGTCATTATCATGCTGGCTGTCTGCGTGGAAGCCAAGAGAGACAACACGGCCGAGGGCGTGCACCCGTGGGTCGCGACGCCGGACGAGCTGGCCGGCTACGCGGGTGAACACCTGGGCTATGCCACCGGGCATGACGGCCAGCTCGGCTGGCGCACGACGGCAGTCACGGCCGTGAGCGGCAAGCCGATTCCCACTTCGGTCCGGCGGCTGCGCGAGATCGCGAGGGACCGGAAGCTGGACGCCGAGGAAGCCGGGCGGCGCCTGGAAATCGCTGAGCAGCGGCAGCTCATCGCCGAAGAGGAGCTGGCCCGCGCCGAGAAAGACATAGCGCCGCCCGGCTTCTACCTGATGGACGGGAACGGATCGTGAAGACGTCTGAGAAGCTGGTCGAACGGCTGCGCCAGGACGGTCAGGATCTCCCGCCGTGCACCGTGCTGCTCCGCACGAACCGTAACCGGCGGACCGGGATCGGCACCTGGTCGTGGTTCGCGTGGTGTTCCGGTAACTGCCATGGGGACCTGCTGCTCGGGTCGCACTGGTCCATGGCCGAGCTGCTGGCCGCACCCCGGCTGACCTACTCAAAGCTCGGTCACGGCGATACCTGCGTCGACCCGGAACCAGGAGAGCCGTCAGAGCCCGGGACCGGGCCGTGATCTGCCTCTACATGCCGATCGGCCGGGAGGGCCGGCAGCTCACCCCCGACGAGGTGCTGGCCGGCGAGACGAAGGGCGAGCAGTTCGTGCTCTGCCGTCAGTGCTCTACCAGCGAGATGAGGATCTATCACGATGCCTGAGCTGAAATGGACCGAGACCGGCCGGGACGGCCTGGAGGCCCGGGGCGAGTCCTGCACCTACCTCATCACCTGGGATGAGCGCAAGATCGTGCTCACCCGGTACGGCACGTTCTACAGCGGACCCGGGCGGTACGGCCGGGAGCAGGACGCGGCCCTGGTCGCCCGCCAGGCGGCGCTCACCGCGATGCAGATCCGCGCCGAGGACGGGCCGTCGCGGATGGCCGCCCTCGTCTCGGCCAGGACGGCAGCGGAACTGTTCGAGTCAGGACTGGATGTCATCGGGCAGTCAGCCTGGCAGCACTGACAGGAGAGGTACATGCATCAGCAGTCAGCCCCCGGCCGTAGCACCGGGTCCCTGGAGCCGGCCCCGGCTCAGGTCACGCACGAGGTCACGCGGACGCACGGGGGGATGCCCAACTGGGCACTGCTCGGCGTCGGCATCGACGCGGAAGGGAAGGTGCGGCTCTACTGGCCGTACCGGTCGCGGATCGACAGGCAGCCGTTCCTGACCCGGTTCATCTTCATCCGCACTCCGTGGTTCTCCGTAGACATCACCCGGATCGGCATGGCCGACGACCAGCGCGAGTACCCGCACGACCACTCGCGGACGTTCTTCTCCTGGAAGCTGGGCTGGTACGAGGAGGACGTGCATTACGACAAGAGCAACCCCTCCCGCAAGGTACATAAGCGGCATGGCCGGTTTTCCGTTCACCGGCTCCGGTACACCGAGGCCCATTCGATTACCGAGGTCAGCCCGCACCTGGTCACGGTCCTGTTCCTGGGCCGCCAGCGCCAGGCGTCGAACTACTGGACCCCGGCCGGCAAGCAGACGACCGGCATGTCAGTCGACCAGAAGGACCCTGGCTCCGGTCCCGGCCAGGAGGTATGGGGCTGATGGATGCCGGGCTGGTCCTCACCCGGGTTACCTACCGGAAGCTGCCGGGCGCGAAGTTCGCCGGGGCGCTCTGGCAGGGTAGCCGCCTGGTCTGGGTATGCGATCACTCGCATGGCTGGCAGGGTTCGGCAAAGAGCTGCGCGGACGGGGCCGCTGACCGGTGGCCTGGCCGGAGCCGGACCTTGTACGGGCCGAACCGGGCACCGGCTTACAGCCTGCCCAGGCTGCCGGACGTCCGGAAGGGAGCACGAGCCTGATGTCCGTCAGCGTGATCCCGCCCGGCGAGGCGTTCAGCGGCCCTGGTGACACGCGGGTTTTCTGCGACGTCACCACGCACGGGCACGAGTGGCGGGCGCTGTCCCCGATGCTGCTCGGCCCGGTCCCGCTGTACGCCGGGATGTGGTCCCGGACGATGGAGAACGCCTGGCAGTTCGCCAAGTTCTATCAGCTTCACCGCGAGACCGTTAACTACTGGTCATGGGCTCGGGCCGGGTGGGACAACCCGCGCGCCATCCGCTACCCGATGGGTAAGGGCTCGGTTCCGCTGTACTCCCTGTGGGCCGGCGACGAGCTGGGCTACATCGAGGCCCGGCGCCGGATCTACGCCCCCGTGTACGCGCAGGCTGTCCGGTTCGGGCCGCTGAACCTGTTCCTGCGGCTGCGGCAGCTAGCCCGGCAGGCCGACGTCGTGCTCATCGACTTCGACGCCTACGACCACCGGGCGCTCGGCTACTCCTGGGACGACGTGATGAACGACCCGGACCGGAAGATGGGCCACGGGTTCGTCCTGGCCATGATGATCGAGGGGGTGCTGTGAAGAAGTGCTGGCACTGCGAGATGGCCGGGAGGCTGGAGCGCAAGGCCGCGAGAGAAGAGGACGAGGCCGAGGCGGACGCCCTGATCCTCATGGCCATGGAGCAGTACGAGCGGTGTGAGTGCTGAGCATCCTGGCCGGGTACAGCGAAGCCCCCGCATCCGGACGAGGGTGCGGGGGCTTCGCCGTGCAGGGCCATGAGCAGGTACCGAGCAACTGCTTATGGTTTGAGCCTCCAGGTTACTAGGACGCGACCTGCCGGGCGAAGCAGATCACGAGCGGCTTGTTCAGGTAGAAGTGGTCGCCGTTGCTGTAGTTGTCGGCCGGGCCGAGGTACCCGTTGTTGTTCGGGCTGGACCAGTGCTTGTTCTGGAACCACCACTGGCCGGCCGGGCAGGGTCCCCCGGAGGAGACGATCCAGTCAGTGCCCCACCCGTTCCCGACTCCGATCGGGGAACCGCACGAGTCCTCGGAAGCGCGGGCGTCGGAGGGATCGTTGAGGGCGTCGCCGATGCAGGCGTTGCCGCCGGAGCCGTTGGTCCGCTTGATCATCTGGAATCCGGACTGCGGGTTCTGGATGACGGTGAAATCGTTGTTCGGTGTCGTGCTGCTGAAGACGTTGACCCAGGGGCCTCCGCTCCAGGAGTTGGGATACGCCCTCGCGGAGTTGCCGGCATTGTCGTAGTAGTACTGGAAGCCGGAGCCGGTAGCGCGCTTGCCCGGGATGGCGACGCCGACCGGGATGAACCGCTGCTCGCTGGCAGCAGCCGAGCGGGGTGCCGGGGTTTCCGCGCTCACGGGTCCGGCCGCCACGACGACCGGGACGGCCAGCGCGGCCACGGCCGCCGCGATGACGGCCAGTCTCCTGATTCTCATGCAGTCTCCCTTGCTGAGATCATGATTGGGTCCTGGGACTCTATCAGGACAGCGGGAGACGGCGCCAGGGGCTATCGCAGCCGCATCGCCATCGTCGGCTGGTAATACGGACCCCAGGCCCGCCACCCCACCCGCGTCCCGGAATGATGCGCGCCGAACGACGTGTGGTACCAGGCCGTATTGATCTCCACGTGACCTGAGCCAAAAAATATCAAATCACCCCGGCGGATCGAGGACAGCGGGATGCGGTACAGGTGCGCCGAGCCGGCCAGCATCCCGTATGTGTCGCGGGGGAGCGTGATCCCGAGCTGCCGTGCCGACCAGTACACCAGGCCCGAGCAGTCGAAGTACGCCGGCCCTGCCGCGCCGAAGCTGTACCAGTGCCCGGCCCGGGTGATGGCCACGTTCAGCACCCTGTCGCCCAGCGTGCTCGTGGTGACCCGGGGGGCCGAGACGACGGCTGCCCGGGCCGGCGGCGCTGAGATGGCCGCAGAGCCGGCGAGGAGGCCGAGGGTTACGGCTGCGGCGGCCAGCACCCCGGTAAGCCGGGAGCGGCCCGCTGGGTGCCGGGGGGTTGGCATGTGAGTCATGGCGGTGATCCTCCGGGGGACGGGTCTGTGCCCGTGCTCGTTTCGGCGGGGCTCGGTGACGGCGGGCTCGGGTCCGGGACCGGACTCGGCGGCTGACTGGACGGTGGCGGTGGCTGACTGGACGGTGGTGGCGGCGTGCTCGCCGGGACGGGCGGGGATGACGATTCCGGCGGCGTGCTCGCCGGGACGGGCGGGGATGACGATTCCGGCGGCGGGCTCGTGCTCGCCGGGGAGGCGGTTACCGTCACCGTCCGGGGTTCCGGAGCCGGGGCGGTCGTCGTGACCACGGCCGGGGGCCGGGCAATACCGGGAGGGACCTGGACGATGCCGGACGGCGCGGTCACCGGGGTCGCGGCCGTGGCCGATGTTTTCGCGCTGGGCTCCTGCTTGGCGGCCAGTGCCGCGTGGAGCCTGGCCGTGCCTCCTGTGGCCATGGCCACGGTGATGATGACGAAGCAGGCGGACAGAAGGCCGTACAGGGCGGTGCGCCAGCTAGCAGCCGTCACTTGGCGTCCACGGCTGGGTGCCGCGAGCGGCATACACGGCGGCGAAGACCCGGTTCTGCTCGCTCACCGATGCGTGCCCGAACGTCCCGGCCGACCCGCCGCCAGACCTCCACGTACCGTAATCGAACTGGTAGAGGCCGTAATGGCCGCTGGAGTTCATTACCTGGCTGTTGCCGCCGGACTCCCGGCTGATCACGCATGCCTGGTAGCTGCCGCTGGCGCCGTGGTAGCTGCCTGAGATGACGGTGTGGTGGTAGGTGCGGACGGACCCGCCGCCCGTGCGCGCGGTCGCCACTGCCGCGACCGCGTGCACGGGCGGGGGCGGCGGTGCGGGTGCGTACCTGAGCTGGCTCGCCAGGAAGGTGCACGAGAGGTAGAGATGCTGCCCCCTGCTCAGGACATTGGCGTTCTTCGCCGTCCAGCCGTGCGCCCGGCTTGCGGCGTAGATGCCGGTCCAGAACCGGGCCTGCCCGCATTTGCGCGCGGCCACGGTGCTCAGGCTGTCTCCTGACCGGACGGTGTAGGTGTGCGCGGCCAGGATGGCTGCGGCCTGCCAGGCGGCGGCCTGGTGCGCGGCGCGGGCGAGCCGGGTCTTGTTCACCGGCTCGGCGGCGAAGGCCGGTGCGGCCACGGCGGCGCGGTCCAGTTGCGCGGCCACGGCGGCGCGGTCCAGTTGCGCGGCCCTGGCAGCGGGGGCCTGGTACGCGACCAGGGTGGCCCCGGCCTGCCCTCCGGCGGTGAGCCAGGCGATGGTGATCGCGAAGGCGGCCAGGGCGAGGGTGATGATGATCCAGGACCGGAGCGGTACCTTCGGGCGGCCCGTCAGGCGGGCCAGGGCAGCGGCGTGTCGCATGTGTGTCTCCCGGCAGTGGGTGTCGCCGGAAGCGTGGCATGCCCGCAGGCCGGGCCGCAATCGGAACGGGAATACGGATAGAACCCGGCAGTTATCCGGGTAAATCCGGTCAGAACCAGGCGATAGTGGCCACGGCTGCGGTAAGGATGACGGCGCAGACGGCAATCACGATCAGGAACAGGTCCCGGGCGATGACCCGGTAGTGGATGTCCCGGGACTGACGTGCGTCTTTGAGCCTTCTCGATACCGTCGACTGGGCGATGTGCAGCTCGGCCGCGATCTGGGCCTGGGTGAGGCCCGCTTCCTTGAGTTCGAGGACCCGCTGGGGTCCCGAATCGGTCAGGTCCGGATTGGTATCAGCAACCATCGGCACAGTATCCGATACGCCCCGCCGTCCTGTCCGGTACATCGCGGATTAGCACCAGTCCATCCGCTGGGCCAGGCCCATCAGCATCCCCGGCGTGACCAGGTTGGGCGGAAGGTTGGTCACTTCCTGGCCCGGGTGCGCGATCAGGCCCGGCCCGTCCGAGGGCACGAACTGGAGCGGTACACCGCCGTACAGCTCGGCATCGGCCACCAGCGCCGAGCACACCCGCCAGGCGTCCCGCTTGAACAGCGGCGCGAGCTGATCGGCGTTGCGCAGCTTCAGCACCATCGTGGTGAACGCGGCGTACGCCTCGAAGTCGTAGCTGCATCCCACCAGCGCATGCCCTCTGGCCACCACGCTGGCCTGGGCGGAACTCACCCTGTCCTGGGTCCACCCGTTCGCCTCCCGGAGCCAGTCCCACATCCGGTATGCCCAGATCGCGTCGGAGTGGCTGTCTGCGGGCGCCAGGGCCGCCACCGGGGGCTGGCCCTGGACGATCACCCCGTTTCCCAGGTACAGGAACGCATGGCCGACGTTCGACTGGGTGGCGGTGCGGATCATCTCGCCCGCCGATCCGCCGCCGTGGCTCATCCCGAAGGTGCCGGGTTCCAGCTTGCTGACCGGTACGTTGCTCACGCGATAGCTCCTGGCAGTGGAGAGGATTCTTAACCAGGCTGTCCGGGTGCCTGGCCCGTCCCTGCCACCTCGCCCGGCGCGGCGCTTGCTGGAGCGCCCAGAACGCCTGCATTCCTGATGGCAGGGACGGTGATAACCGGTCCCGGCGGGGGGGAGTCCGGGCCGGTACCCGCCGGGACGGACCCGGCGGCGCTCCTGTTGGGGACCTGGTAGACGCCCAGCGATGTCGCGGCGAGTATGCCCAGCGACACGTAGGGGTTGCTCGTTCCCCAGATCTGGATGGCCACGGTCAGCGCGGCACCGAGGATGACGGTCAGCAGCTTGCGGTGCGCAGCCACCCACGCCAGGACGCTCTCCATGACCACCCCTTCTGGTCTGATCATACTTCGGGGCGCCGGAGATACAATCGGAACACGGAGCGCACCGGTCACTAGCTCACCGGCAGCAGGCCCTCTTGTTTCCCTGACGGCAAAAGGTAGGGGAAGGTGGGCGTTGAATCGGTGGGCGAGCGGCTTCCTGGATTCATGGACGATAGTCAAGGACATCATCCTGACAGCAGGCGGCTTGGTCCTGATCATGGTGGAAGTCTTCGCGGTCCAGGAACCGAACGACGCGGTAATTATCACCGGCCTCGCGATGTCCGGAATTGGCGCCAGTTTCCATGTAGGCGCCATTCTTGGCGGTTTTATTGGGAGGTCTTCTGGATCGTCACCACCATCTGGGTCTGGTTCATCACCATCCTCTATTTCGCGGGGGTCGTCCACTGATGAGCGAAAGTAACGAGATCCCGCGCGGCCCGGCTGGCGAGCGCGGTCCGGCCGGCGAGACCGGGGCTACCGGGGAGCGCGGCCCGGCCGGCGAGACAGCTCATGTCGACCATGCGACCATTGACGTGAGCGAGGCGACCATTGTCCAGTCGCCGCAGTCCCGGCGGCAGGCTAAGTACCTGGCTTACTCGCTGGTCGTCCTGTTCATCTTCGTCATCGCCGGCCTCGTTACCAGCTTGCTGTTCACCAGCAACCAGGTGAAGCAGGTGCAGAAGAACACGGACAACACCCGGCGGCTGGCCCAGTCCCAGGCGCGGATCATCGCCCGGCAGGCGCAGCAGATCCAGGCGGACTGCGGGTTCTACCGGGACCTGGCCGGCCTCCCGCTAGTCAGCGCGGCGAACGGGCACCCGTCCGAGCTGGGCGTCAAGATCATCTCCGACGCGCGCTCGTCCTGGGTCAAGCGGAGCTGCCCGGGAGAGCTGCCGCCACCGGATCAGACGTTCATCGCCGGGGCGAAGTTCTACCACCTGCCGGTCAGCTAGCCGGCTACGGGTAGGCCATCTGCTCCGCGTAAACCAGGGGAGCGTTGGGGATCTGGACCGGGGCCGCCGTTCCTGTCTGGTCCGGGAAGATCCGCCAGGTGCGCTGAATCCGGACCGTGGCCTGGATATCGGCCGCAGTCACCCCGATCAGGGTGGCGATCAGCGAGCAGATGCCGTTGAGCGCCGAGGCGATGGCGGCCTCCTCGGTACTCTGGTCGAACCAGGATGAGTCAGTCACCACGTCGTGCAGGTCCACATCCGGGTCGGGCTGTGTACTCCCGGTGTCGAAGGTAAAGGTGAACTTGACCGGTTGCGGGACCTGGAATGTTACCTTCCCGCCGCCGGCCACGGTCTGGCCGAACGTGCAGTCGTACGTCACCGACTGCACGTGCGTCGTGGAGTCGAGCGCGGGCAGGTTCGTGGCCACTTACATCCTCCTGGCAACCTTGGACCGGTAGACGGTCAGGGACTCGCCGGCCGCGACGGACCCGGTTCCGCTGTTCCAGAACGCCCTGATGTTGAACGTGTGGCTCGCCGTGGTGTCGAACGCTACCCCGTCCGCGTCGCCGCCCAGGTCGGCGCCGTCCGTGGTGACCTTGTTGGCCGTGGCCGCGATCGAGCCGTCGCTGTGGATGTGGATGGTCCCGCCGGCGCCGGTCGTCAGCACGGACACCAGGAACCGCACCGTGAAGACGAAGTTCTGCGAGTTAGTGTTGGTGGAGCTGAACAGGGTCGCGCCGATCGTGAAACCGCCGCCCGCGTTGGCGCCGTCCAGGTAGATCCGGAAGTCCAGGGCCTGCACGTTGGCGATAGTCGACGGGGCGCTGGCGACGCCCATGACCTCGATCTCGAACTCGCTGGACTGGGCACCCTCGTTCGCCGCGTAGTTGAGTGTCGGGGATACCGTCGTCGCGGTGATCGAGGCGCAGGTGAACTGCGAGATGTTGACCTCGGAGCGCTCCAGCACCGCGTCGGTCCCGACCTGGGACAGGTACCGGGGCCGCCCGGCCGTGCTGGAGTAGAACGAGCTGGCCCCGGTTACGGTAGCCGGGGCGGACCCCTGGTTGAACAGGACCAGGCCGCCGATCTCCACCGCCAGGCCGGCCGGATAGGCGTTGCCCTGGGAATCCGTTCCGCTCGCGCCGCTCCAGCTCCCGATGAGGTTGCCGCTGGCCGGCGTGCCGGAATAAACGAGAAACTGCCCGGAACTGCCGAAGGCGATAATCTGCGCGCCCATGACCAGCGTACCGTCGATAATCCCGGCGATAACAATCCCGGCCGCTATATCCCCGGCCGTAATCGTATTCGCGGCAATCTGGGTGGTCGTAATGGAACTGGCCTGGATGACATTCTGCGCATTCCAGGTAATGGCATTCCAGACGCCGGACCCCCACTGGTTCACCTGGTTCCCGGCGCTGGTGTTGACCCACTGGTCCCCGTTCGTCCCGCCCTGGACCGTGCCGGTGCTCATGACCCCGGTCGCGTCGGGGGTGAAGTGAACATTGGTGAGCCCGGAGGCCACCTGGTCGACGGAGGTCACGGTGAACGGGGAGCCGAGGCCGCCGGTATTGGAGAACGTGTCGCCCACCGCGATGGGAAGCGACTGGACGCTGGTGCAGGTGAAGTAGGAGTTATCCGCCGGCGTCCCGGTGACGGCGAAGCTCCACTTGTACGGGGTCGCCGCCGAGATGAACTGGGTGGTGCCGCCGATCGACCGGGCGGACAGCGCGACCGCCGCCTGGCTCCCGCCGACCGCGCCGGAGCCGACCTGGCTCCCGTTGACGGTGCTGCCCACCGAGCTGCCCTGCGGCACGCCTCCGGCCGCGCCCTGGAGCACGGTGAACGAGCCCGGGTTGAACGTGGTCTCGAACGGCAGCTCCGGGACGGCATTGATCGAGAAGGTCCAGGTCTCCGGGTCGCCGCCGATCGTCTCGGTGTATCCCAGGGCGATCTGCTTGGTGGTGCCGCCGCCCAGGAACGACGGCAGGTTGGTGATCTGGAAGAAGTCCCCGATCCTCAGCGACGGGACCGAGGAGAAGAACGGCGCGGCGGCGGCACGCTGGAAGTTGACGTACACCACGGGGAACCGGACGTCATCGACGGTGCCCTGCTTGAGGAGCTGGGTGGCGATGGCGTCGGCCTGGGAGTTGGCGCTGGCGTTGATGCTCTTGCTCTGCGCGTATCCCTGCCCCACCCCGTTGGGCGGCGGCTGGACCGAGGCCGCGCCGGAGTTGAGCTGCGCCGTCACGGAGTAGTTGGTCGGCGTGTTCTGCACCGTCCACTGATTTCTCAGGAGCTGGTCGTCATATGTGGGGGTGAGCGGGGCGCCGAGGGCTCCGGAGGTGTAGCTGATGGTCAGCGCGGCGGCCTGATTCTGCATGCTGGCCAGCGTCCGGTAGCCGAGGCCGAACTGCCCGGTGGTCTCGTAGAGCAGCCCCCCGTCCGTGGCCTCGATCGACTGCAAAACGTTGGACATGGTGTCGGAAACCTGGGGGCCGCACGCCGCGCCGCCGGACCCGATGAGGGTGAGGGGGATGTTCGACTCGGAGCACAGCCGGGTGATCCGGTCGGCAGCCAGCTCCCCGGCCTGCCCGCCGATGTTGGACGCGGCCGTGGCCAGGGCGGGCACCGCGTACCAGACCCCGGCCTGCCCGAGCGTGGTGTCCTGGAGCCTGCCCTGCGGGTTGACCTGGACCTGGGTGACGGCCGTGATCGAGGAGGTGGCGCGGGTGCCGGAGACCGAATCAAGCACGGTCCCGGTGTTCGGCTTGATGATCTTCAATGCCCAGTTGATCGAGCCGCCGGACGGGGTGATCTCCACCGACACCAGGACGGGAACCCCGGAGACCTTCGTGGTGATCGTTCCGGTGAACGCGGCGCTCCCGCCGGCCGTGGAGGTGTACCCGTTGATGGTGAGCTGCCCGGCATTGCTCAGCGTCACATCGACCCGCTTGATGGTTGCCGCCGAGCTGATCATCGTGGTGACCGTGTTGAGCGTGAACTGGGAGAAGCTGCTGTCGTTGGCGGCGGGCACGGACAGCGCGAACCGGAACACGTTGTTGGTCGGCGTGGCGGCCGAGCTGACGTTGGCGGCCAGCCGCGCGCCGTTCAGCGTCGGCAGCGCGTTAGAACCCAGGAAGCTGGCGCCGTCACCCGCGTAGCTCGGGGTCCCGGTCGGGACCATGTTGGTCCCGGTTCCGCCGGTCAGCGCGAAGTTCGCGGAGCCGGAGCCGTCCTCCATCGCCCAGTACGCGGCGGGAACCGAGGTGCCGGTCAGCAGGTTAACGTACCGCCAGTAGCAGGACCCGATCGGCACCGTGGACGACTGGATGCGGCGCCAGATCCCGGACGCGACGATATCGACGTAGATGTCATGCTGGCTGACGTCGTAGCCGGGCGGCCAGCTCGCGATCTCGCCCCAGAACCGGAAGTTGTTATAGGCCACCCCGGTCACGCTGGTGGCGTTGACCGAGACCCTGATCTGGCAGTTCCGGACAATGTTCGGAAAATAGGCCCCTGAGCTGTTCTTCGGCGTAAACCGGCCATCCGTGTTTTTCAGGGTCAGGGTCAGGGTCGACGGCGTGATCGACCCGGATTCGTCGGCCCGGCCCATGTTGGTGATGGTGGCGGTGTTCCGCAGCATTACGTACTGGGTGATGTCTACCCACGAACCGCCCAGGAACAGCTCGGCCTTGAATCCCAGCGGGTTCGGCGATGCGTGAGAACCCGGGAAGGTGGCCATCAGCGCCCTGCCGCGCGGGATACAGCTTGCTGGAGGTACCCGGTGCGGGCCAGCCGGTTGACGCTGTTCTGGAGCCAGGCGTCAAGCTGCTGCTGGGAGCCGATCACGCCCTGGTTGTGGACGTGCAGGTGGATCTCGGCCGGCCCGGCCCCCGCTGGCGTGATCTTCTCCGCGCGGCCGGTTCCGTTCCAGGTCATGTGCAGGCCCGGGGGCAGCAGGCCGCCACGGTCGAAGGTCAGCACCCCACCCGCGACGGTATGGGACGGCCCGAGATTGCCCGGCGCCCACGGCGGGTTGAACGGCGGGTTAGCCGACAGGCTGGTGAGGATCTTGAGCTGGGCCTGAAGTGCCTTCACCCACCCCGGGTGACCGCCGGGCAGGTGGCCGAGCAGGGATGGCTGGAGTGACCCGGCCTCGGCCTTCGCCTGGCCGCCCAGCTTGCCGATCCGGCCGGCCAGGCCGCCGAGATCGGAGACGGAACCGGACGAATGCCTGATCAGGTCCGCGTACGCGGCGGCCTCGGCGTTCTGCTTCACGGCCACGGCATACAGCCGCTCCCCCAGGGCCTTGCGGTTCTGGTAGAGCCAGGTGCCCTTCCGCGCGTGCGCCAGGCCGGTCTTGAAGGCGCCTTCCAGTCCCCGGTAGTCAGCGACCTCGTGCGACTGGGCGGCCTTGGCCTTGCCGAGCCAGGTGGGGAACAGGAGCTTGGCCTGGGACCCGCCGTAGACCGGGGCGACGTTCGCCTGGGACAGGTGGGTCAGCACCCCGAGCCAGTACTGGAGCCCGTGGGACCAGTTCGGGTGGCTGTGCGCGAGATCCTTATCCCGGCTGGTCCGGGTCACCGCCTTGATCCGGGTGCTGAACTTGGCCAGGTTTGCCTTGGCCGTGCCGTGATGCAGGATGTTGTCGTAGGCCGCCTCCTCGGCGGACTGGACCTTGGCCAGGGTGGCCAGCTCGGACCTGATCCCGGCCCTGTGCCCGGACGTCCAGCTTCCCTTCTTCGCATGCGCCAGGTCGCTCAGGTATGCCTTCCGCAGGCCCAGGTAGTCGTGATACTCGCTGCCCTGCGCTTTCCTGAGCTGGGGCAGGTACTTGCCCAGCGGGATCTGCCCGCCGCCCGCGTACTTCCCGACAAGCCCCCCGGCCGCCATTTTCCGGACTAGGCCGCCGCGCTTGTACCAGTTGAACGAGCGCTCGTGGGCAGCCGCGCCGATCGGGTCGCCGTACCGGCCCCTGATGTACCCGATCATCCAGGAGATCTGCGCGGCCGGGTTAGACTGCGGCGGGTTCGCGGCAGGCCCCATCTTGCTGGCCGGCAAGGCTTGCGGGATGCCGTACGCGCCCGAGGACGGATTGCGGGCGAACTGGTTCCAGCCCGACTCCCTCATGGCCACGTAGTTCCACGCACTCCACTCCGCGCCGGACCCCCAGGAGGGCATCATCCTGCGGGCCAGCGCCGCGTTCGCGGCCGGGGCGCCGCCGCCCGGCCCGGCTACGCCGAAACCGCCAGCCGAGGCAGCAGCCTGGGCAGCATCCTTGGCGGTCTTGACTGCGGATCTCATCGTCTTGATCAGGGACGATTCCAGGGCGAGGCTGGTCCTGTTCGCGCTGTCCGAGACGTACCAGCCGGAGAGCACGCGGAGGTTCCCGGCCGGGACCATGTTGCTGTCGTGCGGGAGCAGGCCGCCGGCCGCGTACTTCCTTACCAGGCCGCCCCGGGCGAAAGTCCCGGAGTTGATCGCGTCCAGGGTGTCCTTGCCGTACATGGCCACCGAGGACGCCTTGACTACGTACTCGCCCCTGGATGCCAGGATCGGCACGTCGTCGGCGGTCGGGCCGGACCCCACCGGGATGAACCCGCCGAAGGCGAATCCCGGGTTGAGCAGGGCGCTGGCGGACTTCCCGCTGCCGGGGCTGGTCAGGCCGGACTGGATCTGCCTGACCGAGAACTGCCCCAGCCCGTTCATCACGATCTGGAGGGCCTTCTTCGGCGGGATGCCCAGCACCTTGGTGATCATCGCGGCGATCTGGTTCTTGGAGTCCCCGGCCGCGACTCCCGACTCGATGAGGTCGTGGATGAGCCGGTCCCGGGCTCCCTTAGCCGCGTCGGACTGGGCGCCGCTCTTGGCCACCGCGTTGCCGTAGGCCCTGGCTGCCGCCTCCACCCCGTTGTACTTGAGGATGGCGTTATTGATGTCACCGATGAGCTTGTTCGCGATGAAGTCGCCCTGGTTGCGCATCGCCCCGGTGAGCAGGGCCTCCTGCTCCGTGGCCTGGTTGGTGATGTCCTTGAGCTTCTGGGTCGCGCCGTGCGTGTTACCCAGCCACTTGGTCAGGGCCTGGAGGGAGATCGGACCCTGGTAGCCAGCCTCCTGGGCGAGGGCAACGAGCTGGGCCGTGGCTTCCTTGCTCCCGGTCGCGTACTTGACCAGCGGGGCGATGGCGTCCTTGACCCCGGCGGTGAACAGGTTGTTGGCCAGCCCGGCGGTGCGCCAGGAAGCAAACAGGGCATCGACGTTCCGGACCTGATCGGTGAACGCCTGGTTGAGGGCGATGCCCTGCGGCGTCAGCGAGTCGATCGCGGCCTTCTGGTCGTCGTACTTGGCCTTGAGCTTGCCCAGGCTGATGGTCAGCTTGCCGGCGTGGTCGTTGAGGGTCTGATAACCCTGGGCAACGGTGTCGAAGCTGCTCTGGGTGCTGGTGACGTCGCTG